>PDWI01002852.1_pt1 | contig 25442 bp, 20 predicted proteins | sample 1430891 | NCBI WGS metagenome assembly PDWI01 (sample SAMN01162508, study PRJNA174530) | Oral metagenome, whole genome shotgun sequencing project. | biome: Marine environment; feature: Marine mammal; material: Swab sample of the gingival sulcus; isolation source: swab sample of gingival sulcus...
TATTTTGAGCTATCTAACGGAACGACCTAAAAATATTACTATGATTTTATAAGCTTAAGTAATCGTTATGGCTGAAGTTAAAATTGTCGTGTACAGAGGAAAATTACTTTGTTTTACCATAGCGGTAGTGCCCCGTGATTTCATAGTCAAACAGCATATCTTCCAGTTTTGGCCCCCAGCCGATATTGTGTACGATTTTCGGATTGCCGGAGTCGGCGATTTGGTCGGTGACAATGCCGATATGCGGCCGATGGTTGGGTAGTCTCCACGTCACCAAATCACCGGCGCGGTAGTCTTTGGGATTTTTTGTCACCGCTAGGCTTTTGCCTTTGCGCTGGAAAAAGACCCGTAGGTTGGGAACGCGGCGATGGTCGATATTGCTGTCGGTGCGCTTCATACCCCAAAGGCGTTTTGATGGGTAGCGCGAGAAATGACGTTGCATGTCTTCGTGAACTCGGCGTTGTAAATCAATGCCCAATTGCCGGTAGGCGCGGACAACGACATCGGTGCAAACGCCAATATTCGCCGGCACATCGCCGTTGGGGTAGGGGATGCGAATATAGCGACCATCGTAAATAACGTGGGCTTTGGTGCGTGCCAAGGCGGCGCGGTTGAGCTTTTCTGCCAAGCTGTCAGCGCTGGCCACTTGCCACATGAGGGCGGCAAGTAGCCAAAGCATTTTTTTAGGTACGGCAGACATTATCAGGATAGTGGTTGTGCACTAGCTGTTGATAACGCTTGCATAAACTGCTGGCTTGCTGCTGGCCACACCAACTCCTTGACGCCGCGGAGTCCGTACAGGCCGGCAAATAGCATAATGGCCGCTAGGCTTTTGGGTTTGGCTTGCATTTCTTCAAACAGGCCGGCGTTGGCTTGCAAAGCCGCCTGCAAATCGGCGCACAATGCTGGCGTGTTGGCTAGGGCTTGCTCGAAGTCGCCGACTAGTGGCGTTTTCTTGTTGATAAAGTAATCTCTGGCCGATTGGGTGGCAAATTCTTTAAAATCGGTTTGCACCCAACGTGGCATGGATAGGCCGTAAATAGCAGTTTTGTTGTCGGCCAAGAAAGTTTCAACTCTGCCGACTGCCTCGGCATCGTTGTCTAAATCGATGTCAAAGGTTTGGCTCAAGTGAGCGATAATGTCTAGGCTCTCGCCGAGGTAACTGTCATCGCCGGTTTGTAAAATCGGCAACATCTTTTTGCCGACCATGCCGATGGGGGTGGCCTCGTCGTCGTTGGCGAGCACCTCGGCATCAAAGGCGATACCCGACAGCTTCAAAAAGGTCAGTACACGTACGCAGTAAGGGCAGTGTTCGTAATAATAAAGTTTGGGTTTCATCGTGGGTCTCCTAACAGAGTGAAAATTGACGTTACTGACGGTAATTAAAGCACAATTTCAGTTTTTTATCCACCGCTAAATAATCAAAATAAAATTTTTTATAAATCATGTTATTACCCAATAGGTCGATAAAAAAGTAGCCGTTTTTTTTAGCAAAACTGAGTCGCCTAAAAACGGGCGTAAAAAGTAGTGCATGAATAAAACTCTTGTGCTGATAGTTAAAATATGAAAAAATAATTTCAAGTTGTCTGCCGGTTGATATATTACTTTGCCGGCACGAACAGCTGTAAACACAATTCAATATTCAACCTAATGAGGAATTCACTAATGAAAAAACAATTACTCGCACTCTCTTGTGGCTTGGCTTTATCTAGCGCGGCAATGGCAGAAGACGTAGTCGTTGGCTTGATTACCAAAACCGAAACCAACCCCTTCTTTATCAAAATGAAAGAGGGCGCACAACAAGAGGCCAAAAAACACGGCGTTAAATTGCTTTCAGCCGCCGGTCGTGCGGACGGCGACAATGCCGGCCAAGTCACCGCTATGGAAAACATGATTGCCGCCGGTGCAAAAACCATTTTGATTACGCCAAGTGACGCGCAAGCGATTGTGCCTTCAATTAAAAAAGCCCGCAAGCAAGGCGTAATGGTCATCGCCCTAGACAGCCCAACCGACCCTCAAGATGCCGTGGACGCACTCTTTGCCACCGACAACTACAAGGCCGGCGTGCTTATCGGCGAATACGCCAAAGCGGCCATGAAAGACAAAAAGCCCGTCATTGCCACCTTGGACTTGTTCCCCGGTCACCCTGTGGGCGCGCAACGTCACAACGGCTTTATGAAAGGTTTCGGACTGAAGTCACTAGAAGCTAGCTCCAACGAATTGGCCAGCGATGATGCCGTCGTTTGTATGGCCGACAGCTATGGCGACCAAGCCAAAGGCCAAACGGCAATGGAAAACTGCTTGCAAAAAGATCCAAACATTAACCTTGTTTACACTATTAACGAGCCAGCGGCCGCCGGTGCTTACCGCGCTTTGAAATCTATTGGTCGTGAGAAAGACGTGATGATTGTCTCGGTTGACGGTGGCTGTGCCGGTGTGAAAAACCTAGAGGCCGGCAGAATCGCTGCAACTTCGCAACAATACCCACTTAAAATGGCAGCAATGGGCGTCGAAGCCGGCTTGAAATACGCCAAATCTGGCGAAAAAGCTAGCGGCTACACCGACACCGGCGTTGAGTTGATTGTCCACACGCCCGTCGAAGGCGTCGAAAGTAAAGACGCCAAGTTCGGTTTAGAGAAATGTTGGGGCAAGCAGTAATTCATGTAGTGCCGCTACCTACACATCTTTTAGTGAATAGATTTTTATTGCGTTAAATGAATTGCTAAAAATTAGATGGCACTGTCCCCCCTCTTTCTAAAAGAGGGGGTTAGGGGGGAGATTTGAGGTGGTTGGAAATACCTACCACTGTCAAATCCCCCTCAGTCCCCCTTTTAGAAAGGGGGAGGTCGTTCATTGTTACTGTTGATTTTTCGCAATCATTCATGCTTATCTTTTCTTGAGAGATGTCTAAAAATATTCACACCTCGTAGAGACGCATTCAATGCGTCTCTACGAATTTTTGTTGTTTTAATAACGAGAACCAATTTAATGACAAACACCTTCAAAGAAAAAACGTATTCGTTATTCAATAACCCCGTCATGGGGGCTTTTTTTGCTTTATTATTGGCCTGCGCGTTTTTTGCTTCTCAGTCGGAACGCTTTTTAACCGGCCAGAACTTTTCCCTGATTTTACAACAAGTCATGGTGATTGGCCTTATCGCTATCGGCCAGACTTTAATTATTTTAACGGCCGGCATCGACTTGTCGTGCGGCATGATTGTGGCTTTTGGCACCATTGTCATGGCCAAATTTAGTACCGCTTTGGGGCTGCCGCCGGCCTTGGCGATTATGGCCGGCATTGCGGCCTGTACGTTATTTGGTATGGCCAACGGCTTGTTAGTCACCAAGGTGCGCTTGCCGGCCTTTATCGTCACTTTGGGGACGTTTAACATCGTCTTTGCCTTGACGCAATTGTACTCCAAAGGCCACACCATTATCGTGCCCGACGGCATGGTGTGGTTTAGCGAAACCTTTAGAATAAACAACACCAGTATCGCCTACGGCGCGGTGTTTATGCTGTTGATGTACGCGCTGACGTGGTGGTTTTTGCGCGACACCGCACCCGGCCGCCACATTTATGCCGTGGGCAACAATCCGGAGGCCTCGCGCCTGACGGGTATCGCCACTAACCGCGTGTTGTTGGGCGTTTACACGTTGGCCGGCTTGTTTTACGGCTTGGCGGCAATGCTGTCGGTGGCGCGTTTGGGCGTTGGCGATCCGGCCGCCGGCCAGACCGAAAATTTGGACTCCATTACTGCCGTGGTTATTGGCGGCACGAGCCTATTTGGTGGACGCGGCCTGATACTCGGCACCTTGATTGGGGTGTTGATTGTCGGCATTTTCAGAAATGGCTTGACGCTTATGGGCGTGCCGTCGGTTTATCAAATTCTCGTTACCGGCATTTTGGTCATTTTGGCGGTGACGGTTGACCAATTAACCAAGAAAAAAGGTTGATGCTATGACAGAAGAACACATCGTATTACAAGCGCGCGGCTTGACGAAACGCTATGGCTCGGTGACGGCTTTGGACAACGCCGATTTCGATTTGCGCAGTGGTGAGATTTTGGCGGTGATTGGCGACAACGGCGCCGGTAAATCGTCGCTAATCAAAGCGCTATCTGGCGCCAGTATTCCCGACAGCGGCGAAATTAAGTTAGACGGCAAGCCGGTCAATTTCAAAGGCCCGATAGACGCGCGCCGTTGCGGTATTGAAACCGTTTATCAAGACCTCGCCGTAGCACCGGCCATGACCATTGCCGAAAACTTGTTTTTGGGACGCGAAATTTTGCGCGAGGGTTTCTTGGGCAAGTATTTACGCATGATTGATAAAAAGCAAATGCTAGCCGAAAGCGCCAAGCGCATGAGCGACCTCAAAGTCGGCATTAACTCCATGACTCAAACCGTGGAAACACTATCCGGTGGCCAGCGTCAGTGTGTCGCCGTGTCTCGTGCCGCCGCTTTTGCTCGCCACGTCGTCATTCTCGACGAGCCGACAGCGGCATTGGGTGTCAAAGAGGGCAACATGGTGTTGGAACTCATTCGCCGCGTGCGCGACAAGGGCTTGCCGGTGATTTTGATTAGCCACAATATGCCACACGTTTTCGAGATTGCCGACCGCATCCACATTCAGCGCCTAGGCAGTCGCGCTGCCGTAGTTGACCCGAAAAAAATCGACATGTCGGATACCGTGGCGATTATGACTGGCGCGACCGCTCCCGAAGATATCGATCCGGCGGTGTTGGCGTAGCGGTGTTTGGCGCATCATTGCGAGTGCGCAATGCGTGGCAACCACTTGATACTGGAATGTGCAGCAATACCAACGGCTGTTTCTGGGCTGTAGGGAGGTTGCCACGTCGCGACACTAATCGTAATGACACTAAAGTCGTCAACTGCGCTTTTTTCGTTTAAGAATGTGTATAGTGTGTTATAATCGCGGCGATTTTCACTAGGCTTAAACGGATAAGCACCCCAAAGCGGGCGGCCACAACGGCGGCGCGCTTTAGTATTTATTACAGAAATGACATTACAAAACAAAGATATTACAAAATTACGCAACATTGCCATTATCGCTCACGTTGACCACGGCAAAACCACTTTAGTTGACCAACTATTTAAACAGTCCGGCTCGCTTGATGAGCGCGCCAAACTCGATGAACGCGCTATGGATAGCGGCGATTTGGAAAAAGAACGCGGCATTACCATTACCGCCAAAAACACCGCCATTCACTACCAAGACTACCACATCAATATCGTTGACACCCCAGGACACGCCGACTTTGGTGGCGAAGTCGAGCGCGTATTGTCTATGGTTGATTCGGTATTGCTATTGGTCGATGCCGTGGACGGCCCGATGCCGCAAACGCGCTTTGTTACACAAAAGGCCTTTGCCTTGGGATTAAAGCCGATTGTGGTCGTCAATAAAATTGACCGCGACGGCGCACGCCCTGACTGGGTGATTGACGAGATTTTTGACTTGTTCGACAAGCTAGGTGCGACCGATGAACAGTTAGATTTCCCGATTATCTATGCCTCGGCAATGAACGGCTATGCCGGCTTGGAAGACGATGTCTGCGATGGCGATATGACACCGATTTTCGATGCCATTATCGACAAAGTGCCTGCGCCCGAAGCCGACCCAGACGGCGCGTTCCAGATGCGCGTGAGCTCACTGGGCTACGATAACTTTAAAGGCGTTATCGGCATCGGCCGCATCAATCGCGGTCGCATCAGCAACAACACGCAAATTACCTTGGTAGATTCCGAGGGCAAGACGCGCAACGGCCGCATTTTGCAAATTTATACTTTCTTGGGCTTGGATAGAGTGGAAACCGACAGCGCCCAAGCCGGCGATATCGTTGCCATTACCGGTGTCGATGACCTCAATATCTCCGATACCTTGTGTGACCCTAACGCCGTCGAAGCCATGCCGTCACTAACGGTTGACGAGCCGACCATGAGCATGATGTTCCAAGTCAACACCTCGCCGTTTGCCGGCAAAGAGGGCAAATTTGTTACATCGCGCAACATTCGCGAGCGCTTGGACAGAGAATTGCTACACAACGTCGCCCTGCGCGTCGAAGACACTGCCGACCCTGATAAATTCCGCGTTTCCGGCCGTGGGGAATTGCACTTGTCGGTGTTGATTGAAACCATGCGCCGCGAAGGCTATGAGTTGGCCGTTGGCCGCCCCGAAGTGATTTTGCGCGAAATTGATGGCGAAATCCAAGAACCGTATGAGTTTGTCACGCTAGACGTTGAAGAGCAACACCAAGGCGCGGTCATGGAACAAATGGGACTGCGCAAAGGCGAGCTGAAAAACATGCACCCCGACGGTCGCGGTCGCGTGCGCTTGGAATACGTTATCCCAACACGCGGTCTGATTGGTTATCAAACTGAGTTCTTGACTACGACTTCCGGCACCGGCATCAAAAACCAAGTCTTTGACCATTACGGCCCGCAAAAAGCCGAAGGTATGCGTAGCCGCATCAACGGCGTGCTCATTTCTATGGCGCAGGGCAAGTGTTTGGCTTTCTCCATTTTCAACTTGCAAGAGCGCGGCCGCATGATGATTTCCCACGGTGACGAGGTGTATGAAGGCCAAATCGTCGGTATCCACAACCGCGACAACGACTTGGTGGTCAATCCGCTCAAGGGTAAACAGCTGACTAACGTCCGCGCTTCGGGAACGGATGAGAGCATTATCTTGACGCCGCCGATTAAAATGACTTTGGAGCAAGCTCTAGAGTTTATCCAAGACGATGAGTTGGTGGAAGTCACTCCAGAAAGCATCCGTATTCGCAAAAAATTGCTCACCGAAAACGAGCGCAAACGCGATTCGCGCGCTAAGAAAAGCTAACGATAATCAGTTAATCCAATTAATTTGCCAATAAAAAGCCGGTGCTGAGACTGTCTCAGTGCCGGCTTTTTATGTTTCTGCCGACGTTGCAAATGGGTGTGATTGATGATTCCTTGGCGAAAGTAAGGGTTTTATGTAGTTAACTTGTTCTTGAAGGTTTTTTTAAATTACAAATGAATAAGTTTTGACTGTTTTGTGGGAAAATCTGTATAATGAAAGGTCGGAATGGTTACGGTTGTAGCTTTTTTGAATTTACCAATTAGTAGGATACTACATTATGAATACATACAATACAGAACGCAGCAGTTTTTCAAATACTGCAAGCAGGGATTCGTCAATATTAATCAGCATTACCGGTGATGCCAGTGTTCCCGAAGGCGGGGTGGCCAATTACACTGTTTCGCTAACTGAGCCAGCAGAAGTGGATTTGCTTGTCCAGATTATTTATGACCGCAAAGACGTTAGTGTGGGTGAGATCACCGAAGATATACAAACAGTTGTTATTAGAGCCGGACAAACGTCGGCATCTTTCACCGTGGCAAATATTGACGACACCCTCATCGAAGGTGATGAAGTTTATAATGTGGGAATTGAGGGGTTTGACTACCTAATGGATGAGGAGGTTGTGTCTTTTGAAATGGTAGAGTCACTTTATCCTGAGCATAAAATTGTTGATGTTGACGGTAACAAACAAAATATTGACACAGTGATTATCGATGATGATAAAAATCCTGACCCAGATCCCGACCCAGAGGTAGCTATTAAAAGCAGTATTGCTTACGTATCGGAAGAGGGTTTAGTTCATGGTTTAGCGGATAACCAAGGCGTAAACGATAGCACTGATGCTGCGGTTCAAAGTGGTTCGTTGGCGGCCACAGGTGCGGAGCAGGTTATCTTTAGCACCGTGCAGCCCGATATGATTGGCGACACGAAGGTTAAGTGGGACGGCTTAAATTCTAACAAAGTAGTCGCTTACCGCGATGACAACAACAACGGCGTTGCCGAAACTGGCGAAAAAATATTGGAAGCCGTCGTTGATAAACAAGGCAACTATACAGTCAACTTACTCGGTGCGATAGCGCACGCCAACCCAAATGTCGAAGACGAAGTCAAAGTTGAATTGGCCGTTACCGCCAAAAACGACACCAGTAGCAAAGATACTACCCTGTCTGTCGTCATCGAAGACGACAGTCCAGAAATCACCGCGGATTCTGTCGATATTACCGTTGGCCCCGTTGACGTCAACTTGATGTTAGTCCTTGACACTTCTAACAGTATGGGTGGCGATACTCGACTGGGTGGTGGCTATTTTAATATCAACGGTGAGATGATGACTCGCCTTGATGCGGTTAAAATTGCCTGTAAATCAGCCATTGATAAGTACCAAGAGTACGGCGACGTCAAAGTCCGCTTAGTTACTTTCAGTTCCCAAGCTCACGAAGTCGGTGATAAATGGGTTACGGCCGAAGAAGCACTTGAGCAGATTGAGCTACTTAAATCAGGTGGTACAACAAACTACGACGATGCCTTAATTAAGGCACAAGATGCCTTTATGGACGAAGGTAAACTTGACAGTGGCATCAACCGTTCAATCTTTATTACCGATGGTGATCCAACAGCTTGGGTTGATGACAACGGCAATTATGGTCAAGAGCCTGCCAGAGGCTGGTGGAACTGGTGGAGAAAGGACAACCCCGATACCGGTATCCAACAAAAAGAACAGGCTGAATGGGAAAAATTCGTCGAAGATAACGACATCAACTCGTGGGCTGTGACACTACAAAGTCGCGATGCGGTTGATGAGTTACACGGTATTGCCCATAATGGCGCAGAACAGGATACTCAGCGCGATGGTGAATATGTTAATCCGTCAGAACTGAAAGAGTTCTTACTCAACGGTATTGATGCCGGCGTTTCCGCCACTAACCTCATCGGTAAGTTCGGCGCTGACGGTGGCTTTGTGAAGACCGTTACAATGGACGGCGTCACTTATAACTATGACAGTGACAGCAAAACGGTTCAATCAACTGACGATAGCCATATCGTTGAATTTGATAAAACAGAAGCGCGCTTAACCTTGAAAACTGACAAGGGTGGTGAAATCACCATTGACTTCAACGACGGCACTTATGATTATCAGGCCGCTAAGATTGTGCCTAGAGGCTATAAAGAAGGCTTGAGCTTTACGCTAGAAGACAGCGATGGCGATGTCAAAACAGAAGATGTGACCTTAAATGTTTATCGTGCTGATGCACGCAGTGATAAAGTGATTACCAACCAAACCGGCACTATTACCATTGACCAAGAAGTGCTGTTGGCAAACGACAGTTACGGCGACGGTTACACTTTTGATGGTGCTGAACATGCGGTCGGTGTTGTGATTAAAGATGCCATGGGCGTGACGCTTGAGTTAACAGGTGCACCGGGCGACGTTGTCATCAAAGAAAATCCTAGCGATGACAATATCTACAACACCAATGGTTATCGTACGCCAGAAAAAATTGATTCTAGTCTCTTCTCGACTGTAAGTGATCCTAATGCTCCACAAAATGCCGGCTTTAACTGGGTGCGTTATGACGGTACGATTGAGAATAGAACTTATAAAGATGATGATTGTCTGGTTGTCGACCTAAAAGCCGGTGAGACTATCATTTTGGATGTTGATGGCGCTTATGGTATGGGGCGTTCGATTGACATGAATGCCGCTTACGTATTCAATGGTAAATATGTGGCCAGTAACAGTAGTAGTTACGGTGACGCCGGTTCGTATGGTCGCCATGACCCATACTTTACTTACACCGCCGCACAAGATGGTGAATTCACCGTTGTATTGAAAAGTGATAGCTTCAATGAGTGGGGTGGCAACGGAGGCGATTACCAATTGTGGATTGGTAAAAATGGCGAAGTGCCATTGGCCGGCGGTAGTTTTGACTACAACCTCACCGAATCTGGCACAACCAACGGTGCGAGTGTCGATGTGGAGTATGTTTCAAGTCGTGTTATCGAAGGTGGTGACATGGCTGATGCCTTAGTCGGTTCTGATAACCAAGCCGACACCTTGTATGGTGGCGCTGGCAATGACGTGTTGGATGGCCGTTCCGGCGATGACGTGCTCAATGGCGGTGCTGGTGATGATGTCATTTTGTTCCGCTCTGGTGATAATGACAGTATCAATGGTGGTACGGGTAGCGATACTTTGAAAGTCATTGACGCCGGCGTTATTAGCTTTGCCGGTGCCGATATCGACAATGTGGAGCGTGTTGATATGAATGACGATAAAGCGCAAACGCTTAACCTTTCTGTCAATGACGTACTCAATCTGACCGATGTTGACAATACGTTGTTCGTGGACGGCGATGCCAAAGACAGTGTTAACTTGTCCGGCTTACAAAAAGTCGAGGATGCAGGCAACCTAACTGAGCACGGCTACGACATGTACACTGATACCGGCACTACTTACGGTAGCGTGGCTGTGTATATTGGCGATGAAATTGTCGTGTGATGTTTGTCACTGTTGATTTCATAAGGCTTTGAGCTAGCTCAGTCGTATAAAAATCCCCTCTAAGATGACTTAGAGGGGATTTTTATATGTGCAGGATTGAGGGATTATTCGGCCACTTCTTTCACGTCGTGCCGAATTAAATGTTTCAAAATGCTTTCCGATGCGATATAGTTATTTTCTTGAGTTATAGATTCTCCGTATTTTGATGTTGAAAACCAAAGATGCGAGCAGGCTGTGGCTCACCTTAGTAGTCGCTTAGACTAGCACCATTCATCCCCATTCCGAAAAATAAGCTATCAAGGAAAGCGCGTGTAGACAGCACAATGATTGTGGTAAGCGCGTTTGACCAAGATGGATAGGGTATTTTGCGGGTTTGGCAAAACTATTTATTTAACTTAGGAGTATTAACAACATGGCATCCACCGAACGCATTAAAAAAGTTAGCGAACAAATTCGTCGCGAACTGGTCACTATTCTGCCAGCTGCGGTTTTTCACGATAAAATTAATTTTGTTTCAGTGACAGGTATCAACTTGTCACGCGATTTTAAATTTGCCACCGTGTATTTGACCATTATTGGTGATGATTTGGTCTTGCGCGAAGCATTGCTTACACTTATCAATGAAAGGCGTGCTGAAATTCGCCGGCAACTCTCCAAGCGTCTAAGTACTCGCACCGTACCGAGTATGACGTTTGAATACGATACTTCAGTCGAATACGGTGCCAAAATGGAAAAACTACTGCACGACATTGTCGAAGAAGACGAACGCCGTCAGACAAAGTCCACCTCGTAGGGAAGCATTGCACGCGTTTTGGCGTGTAGAGACGCATCGTATGTATTTTAAGGGGAAATGGTAGCGTTTAATTTTTTTATAAAAGCGATAACGTCAAGGCAAAAGTATGCTAAAATGCGTCGTTTGCTTGGGGCGTGGGCAATGGAGTAGTTGTTGTGTCCGTTGCCGGCCCTAAATTTTCCCACTACTATAAAGTTAACAGGTGAAAAATGACTAACCTCATTGATAAATTGAACCGTTTTATTGGTAACGCCGTCGCTTGGCTGGTGTTGCTGATGGTAATTGGGACGCTGTATAATGTCGTCTCAAGATACTTTTTTGGAAGCTATTCTATTCCACTGGGCGAGGCCGTTGCGATTATGAACGCGATGGTCTTTTTGCTGGCCGCGCCGTTGTTGTTGCAACTCGATCAACACGTGCGCGTTGACGTCTTCTATTCGCGCATGTCGGTGCGAATGCAATCCGTGGTTGATTTTTTCGGTACGCTGTTTTTCTTGCTACCTTTGTGCGGCTTTTTGCTCTACTATTCTTGGGGCTATGTCAGTAGCTCGTGGCGAATTGGAGAAAGCTCCTCGCAAACAGGCGGCTTGCCGGCGTTGTATTTGGTGAAAACCCTAATTCTCATTGTGGCCGGTTTGTTAATTTTGCAAGGCCTTGCCATGCTGGTTAAAAAAGCACAACTCATTAAAAATCCTCGCCTAGAACACATCGAACACCACCATGAGGAGACTCACCTATGATTGAATATTTAGCTATGATTATGTTCTTCGTCATCTGTATTTTCCTGATGATGGGGTATCCCGTTGCGATTACCTTGGCCGGTGTGTCGTTATTATTTGCCACCATTGCTGGCTATTTTGGGCACTTTGATGTCTCTATGCTGTCCGGTATTCCTTCGCGCGTGTTTGGGGTAATGATGAACCCGATACTGCTGGCCGTGCCGCTGTTTGTGTTTATGGGCGTGGTGCTGGAAAAATCCAAAGTCGCCGAGGATTTGTTGGTCACTATGGGCATCTTGTTCGGGCGTTTGCGCGGCGGTTTAGCCATTTCGGTAGTCATTGTCGGTACGATTTTGGCCGCTTCCACCGGTATCGTTGGTGCGACGGTGGTGGCGATGGGTCTGCTCACCCTGCCAACGATGATGAAGTATAACTACAGCAATTCACTAGCGGCTGGTACGATTTGTGCATCAGGCACGCTAGGACAGGTGATTCCACCTTCTATTGTGTTGATTTTGCTGGGTGATGTTATTTCTAATGCCTATCAAAAAGCACAACTCGCTATGGGTAATTGGTCGCCGGATACTATTTCCGTTGGCGATTTATTTGCCGGCGCAATGTTGCCGGGTCTGTTGTTGCCAGTGATGTACATTATTTACATTTTGATTGTCGCTTGGGTCAAGCCCGAAGCCGCACCGGCACTACCACCCGAAGAAGTATCAGCTGCCAAAGCGGATAAATTCTTCTTACGCGTGGTGTTAGCCGTTTGTGTGCCAATGGTATTGATTATCGCCGTGTTAGGTTCTATTTTAATGGGTATCGCCACCCCGACAGAGGCCGCCTCAGTCGGTGCGGCTGGCGCGATTATCATGGCGTTATTTAAGCGTGAGCTGAATTTTTCCATGATTCGCGAAGTGGTGCGCTCAACCACCGAAGTCACCTCCATGGTGTACTTTATCCTTATCGGTGCGACGATTTTCTCCTTGGTCTTTGTCGGCCTCGAAGGCGACAAATTGGTGGAAACGTGGTTGCACAACTTACCCGGTGGTAAGTGGGGCGCGTTGGCGACGGTCATGCTGATTATGTTCTTGCTTGGCTTTATCCTAGACTTTATCGAAATTGTTTTCGTAGTCGTGCCGATTGTCGGCCCGATTTTGCTGATGCTAGGTTTCGACCCCGTGTGGTTGGGCATTATGATGGCGATTAACTTGCAAACCAGTTTCTTAACACCGCCGTTTGGCTTTGCGCTGTTCTATTTGCGCGGCGTTGCACCGGCCGGCTTGAAGACCACGCAAATTTATAAGGGTGTGATCCCCTTTATCTTCATTCAAGTGTTGATGATGCTAGTTTTGGTTGCCTTCCCCGATTTGGCAACTTGGCTACCCAACTTGATTTACGGTTAAGCCGCTCAACAAAAAGCCGCCATTTTGGGCGGCTTTTTGTTATGATTGAACTTTAATGATAGAAAGATTTTAAGGAAAATATTATGCTCGCCTATTTTATTCGCCGCCTCCTGTTGGTCATCCCTACATTTTTGGGCGTGACGTTGTTAGTTTTTGCCATCACCCGCTTTGTGCCGGGTGGGCCGGTCGAGGAAATTTTGCAACAACTACAAATGGCCGGTGGTGATGGCGCGCAGTCGGGGCACAGTATGGGCGGCGAAACGCTATCAGAGGCGCAGATTGCACAACTCAAAGCCTTTTACGGCTTCGACAAATCCACTTTGGCGGCCTACTGGGATTGGTTGCTGAAAATTTTCCAATTTGATTTCGGGGTTTCGACGCGCTTTCAAGACCCTGTATTATCGTTGATTGGCGACCGTTTGCCGATTTCTTTGTTTTACGGCATCAGCACCTTTATCATTATTTATGGTGTTTGCATTCCGTTGGGCGTAGCCAAAGCCGTTAAGCACAACAGCGGCTTTGACAACGCCACTTCGATTTTGGTGTTTGCCGGCTATGCTGTACCGGGGTACGTGTTGGGGATTTTGATGCTCAATATTTTGGCGTACCGTTTTGATTTTTTCCCTATGGGCGGCTTTGTTAGCGACGACTTTGAACAACTGTCGCTGGGTGGGAAAATCCACGACATTTTCACCCACGCCATTTTGCCGCTGATTGCCTATGTGGCCGGTGGTTTTGCCGGCACGACGATGCTAATGAAAAACGCCTTGATGGAAGAGTTATCCAAAGACTACATTAAAACCGCGGTGGCCAAAGGCCTGAGTTTTCGCCAAGCGGTGCTCAAACACGCCTTTAGAAATGCTTTAGTGCCGATTGCCACCGGCTTTGGTAGCATTTTGGGGATTATTATCACCGGCTCGTTTTTGATTGAGAGCATTTTCAATATCGACGGCATCGGCCTGCTCGGCTACGAATCCATTATCAAGCGCGACTACCCTGTGGTCATGGGGATTTTGGTGATTACGTCTTTGGCCGGTTTGCTGGGCAATATTTTGTCGGATTTTTGCGTGGCCTTGGTTGACCCTAGGGTGAAATTTGATTAGGGCGAGCCCTCAATCATGACATCGATTTTTTTTCAACAGTGTTTTGTATAATCAGGCGATGCACGTCACTAAAGCGACAACACCCTTGCCAACGTCGCATCGACTACGGCTTTCATTTTGCGATAGTTCAGTTTTTCATAAGTATCACCGCGAGTGTGGTAATTGGCATTGCGGTAAAACGACGTATCGGTAATCATCACAGCGGGAATGTCAAATTGCCAATAGTTGCGGTGGTCGGAAAAATCAATGCCGGCCATGCGCGCCGGCGCATTGATTGATTCGACGCCAATCAGGTTGTGTTCTGCGAGTTTGGCCTTAAAGCGTTTTTTGACGGCTCGTGTTGGCTCTGTGTTGTGCATATCGGAGACAACAGCGATAAAATTGCCCGTGCTTGGGTAGAGGTATCGCATCTGTTCAACGGGGAAGTGTTGCGAATTGTTTTGCTCAGAAAAGTAGCCAATCATTTCCAAAATAATCGCTAACTCAATGCCTTTGGCATTTTTGGCGTGTTGGTAGCTACCCATTGCCACGGTTCGGAAGAAAGGCGGCTCTTCGGTGGCGTAAAACACTAAATCAATCTTTCTATCCAAGCCGGAATCAAGGTTTTTGATGTGTTGTAACAGGCGAGCGATTTCGAGCAAGCCAGCAACACCACTGGCATTATCATCGGCACCGGGTAGCCACTCAGAAGCATGACTATAAGCATCGTAATGCGCGCCAATCAGGTATTTTTTGGCTGTACTCGCGGTTTTACCCCTATTGAAATGCACAATAATATTTTGGTAAGGCATGCCGTCAACCCGATAGTTTTGCCGCTCAATGTGCGCGTCACTGATGCCGCTATTTTTTAATTCGTTGATAATGTAGTTAACAATCGTTTGTTGGTTTTCCGGTGAAGTTCTGTCTTGTTCGGATAAAAATTTCACATGCCGTTGCAAGGTGTCGGCTTGGGATTGCGGCAACTGCGAAAAAAGCGCTGTTTGAGGGAAGTGATAAGGGAGCAGCAATGGCTGTGTCACGATAGTATACGCGGCACCAATCATGGCGATGAGGAGGGAAATAAACAGCGTGGTCTTTTTGTATTTTTTTAATGTTTTTAACATGGAGATAACCTTGCGAGGTGAGCCGGTGACAGCAATGTTAATCTTAAAAAGCGCAGCTGACATCGTAGGAGCAGACCCGCGTGTCTGCCCTTGGTTGGAGAAACCAAGCATTTTATTGTTTTAAAATGCATTCATTGAAACCTTGAGACAAAAGCTATTTCCGACCAAGGGCGAACACATGGGTTCGCCCCTACGAAAAAGGTCAACTGCCGTTTTTAGGTTAATGAATATTCACACCAGCAGTCTGCACCTCAGGTAGCGTCATCTGCTCGCTAGCCACCGTGGCCACCGGATAAGCACAATAATCGGCGGCGTAGTAAGCCCCCGGATTGTGGTTGCCAGAGCGACCCGTGCCGCCAAACGGGGCACTGCCGCTAGCGCCCGTCAACGGCTTGTTGCGGTTGACGATGCCGGCGTGCGTAAGGGCGTAGAAGCGTTGCCAGTTGGCTTCGTTTTCGGTGAAAATGCCGGCCGATAAGCCGTAAGCCGTGTCGTTGGCGAGTGTTATGGCTTCGTCTAAGTCTTTCACGCGATAGACTTTTAACAATGGTCCGAAGTATTCTTCGTCCGGCACATCGGCAACGCCGGTGACATCAATAATGGCCGGTGTCAACATCGGCGCGGTCTCCGATAAGCGCTTCATGGTGAGCAAGGATTTGCCGCCCAAAGCCAACAACTTGTCCTGAGCCGCTAACAGGCTGTCGGCGGCTTGGTTGTTGACTAACAAGGCATAAAACGGCTGTTTTTCGGCATCGGGCGCGTCAATCAACAGTTGTTGCGTCTCCTCCACCAAACGCGCGATAAAGGCATCGCCGGCCCCACCCTCTGGCACAATCAAACGCCGCGCGCAGGTACAGCGCTGGCCGGCAGTAATAAAGGCCGATTGAATAGTGTGATAGACCGAGGCACTGATTTTCTCCGCGCTCGTCAACACGTCATCTAAGACAATCAACGGGTTGTTGCCGCCCATTTCCAAGGCCAAAATGACATCAAAGCGGCCGGCAAATTGCTGATGAATTAGGCTGCCGACGCTAGAGCTGCCGGTGAAGAAAAAGCCCTTGAGCTTGTCGTTGGCGACTATGGCTTTGGCCGTTTCCAACTCGCCGGGGACGAAATTGACCACACCGGCCGGCACGCCGGCATCGTGTAGCAATTGCACCATGCGCGCGCCCACGGTCGGGGTTTGCTCGCTGGGTTTAAAGACAATGGTGTTACCGGCAATTAAGGCCGGTACAATGTGGCCGTTGGGCAAATGGCCGGGGAAATTATACGGCCCAAACACCGCACAAACGCCGTGCGGCCGGTGCGTTAATAGCGTCTCGCCGGCGGCTTTGGTCGGGGTGCGTTGGTGATACGACTGTATCGACAGGCCGACTTTGGCAATCATAGCGCCGGCTTCGCCTAGGCTTTCCCACCACGGCTTGCCCATGTCGTTCATAATGTCTTTGGCCAGCTGTTCTTTGTTAGCCTCCAACAGCGCTTGGTATTTTTCCATAATGGCGATGCGATTGGCCAGCGGCGTTAACGCCCAGTCGGCAAAGGCATCGTGAGCGCTTTGAAAGGCTTTTTCGACATCGGCTGCGCTGGCGCTAGGGGCTTGCCAAGTAACGGCTTGCGTGGCCGGATTGGTCGAAGTCAACACGGCGCCGGTGCCTTCGCACCACTGGCCGTTGATAAATAAATTTTGAATTGCTATAGGCATTAGTGTTTCTCCGTCATTGCAAATAAATTAATGGTATCGCCGGCTTTGACGCCCAAAATATCGGCGCTTTCGCGGCTGATTTCGGCGGTGTTTTCTACCAAATTGGCCGGTTGGGCAACGATGCGATAGTTGTCTAAGTTGCGGTTGCTGATAATGTAGCGCTGTTTGTCATCGGCAATTTGCTCGGCGACGCCGACGGTGTAAGTTTGGGCATCGCGCACCGATTGAATGTGTTCACGCCGACAGTGCACGGTCGGGCCGCCGTCAAAGACGTCGACGTAGCCTTCGTATCGAAAGCCCTCTTTTTCCAGCATGTGCATAGCCTTGGCGGAGACGGCGTGGGGTTTGCCGACACACGTTTGCGCCTCTTTGGGGAGCAGGCCGATATAGACGGGATATTTGGGCATCAAGTCTTGGATAAATTGGCTGCCCTTGGTGGCTGAAATGTAGTCGGCGTTTTCAAACGGCAGGTCGAAGAATTTCTTGCCCAGCGCCTGCCAAAAGGCTGAGTTGCCTTTTTCATCTTGATAGCCGCGCATTTCGGCGATAACGTCGTCGGCAAAAAAGTCGGGGAAATCTGACATCATCAAATAGCGCGAGCGCGACATCAATTGCCCATAGCCGCTGTGGCGGTGCGAGGCGCTTAAGAATAACGAGCCAATTTCCGAAGCGCGCGTATAGTCGTTGACGAGGTTGAGCACCGGCGTTTCAATGGTTTTTTTCAATTCGTTAGAATACTTGACGAGCAAGGATTTTTTGTAGCTATAAAACGGCGTTTTGGTACCGACATTGACGTAAATGGCGGTGGTGGCAACGGCCTCGCCGGTGTCGGAATCTTCGGCCACCAAGAAATAAACGCCCTCTTGGTTGGCATCGGGTGGCGTTTCAAAAGTGCGCATCGAGCACTGAATGCGGTTCTCCCAAGTGCCAATATCGTTAGGCATCGACGTCATGCCGGTGCCGGCTTCCACCGACATACGCAGTAATGCGACTAAATCATCGTGTATTACAGGTCTGATAAATAACATATTTCCTCTTTTTATGAGCGAAGGCTTAAGCATAAGCCACGTGGAGAGGAATTATCGTAGATAACGGCTTTATTTTATAGCTATAAATAGTTATTAAATAAATAACTTCGCGTGATTATCCACTCATAATTTGTTTATGGGTAAAAATACGTGTCGCTTTTTCGCTTTGGGGAAGGGCAGGGTGCGATTTTAAGAGGCTTTCTCCACTCGCTGAGGCAAGGCCGGCCCGCCGTCATCCCAAGTATCCACGGCATCAATGCGCTGAAAATGTTTGCTGATTTTTCCGGCTGAAATGCTGACGTCGGTGGCTTCTTTGCCTGCTTGTTCGATGCGTTTAGCGAGGCCGTCCATGCGTGATTGGAAGCGCTCGAAGTCTTCTTTTAGCCGGTGCAGTTGTTCGCGCATAATATGCGCTTGCCGGCGCGTGGCATCGTCTTTAATAACGGATTTGGCCGTGGCCAAAATTGCCATCAGCGTCGTCGGCGAGGCAATCCATACTTGTTGGCGCTGGGCAAATTCCACTAAATCGCCGTGATTGGCGTGAATTTCGGCAAAAATGGCCTCGGCCGGCATAAATAGTATGGCTGATTCTGCGGTTTCGGGGGGCAAAATATACTTGCTGGCAATGTCGGTGATATGTTTTTTAATGTCTCTTTTAAAGGTTTTAGTTATCGCTACGGTTTTGGTCTCATCGGGCAATTCAATGGTCAGTTGCCGGTAGCTTTCCAGCGGAAATTTGGCGTCAATCACCATATCGCCGTTAGGTTCGGGCAAGTGAATGATACAGTCGGCGCGCCGGCCGTTTGACAGCGTGTACTGAAAATCGACAAACTGCGGTGGCAAGGCGTTTTCGACAATGGTTTGCAGCTGCATTTCGCCAAACGCGCCACGGGCTTTTTTGTCGGTCAAGACATTTTGCAACGACACAACATTGGTCGAAAGGTGATCGATGCGCTTTTGGGCTTCGTCAATGACTGAGAGGCGCTTTTGGATGTCGGTAAAGGTCGTTTGGGTTTTGCTAAAGCCTTTTTCTAACTGCTGATTGACGTGGCTGGAAATCTCTTTGAGGCGGTTTTCCGTGTTGTTATTGAGACTATCTACCGTATGGCGGACTTGCTCGGTTTGATTTTTGAGCTGTTCGGCGATGACCTGCTGCAAATTCATGAATTGCTGCGTGTGGCTTTCCTGCAAGTGGTGCTGTTGCTGATACAAATAGTCGCGCAGCTGCGTCATGGCGATGTTGAAGGTGTTCTTATTAAGCTCACTTTCCTGCCGAAATTGTTGATGGCGCGCGTTACTGAGGCTTTCTTGGCGCTCACTGCGAATGACAAAGGCTTCGGCTAGCCGGTTTAAATCCTCATGCAATATAGTGTTATCACTTTGGACTTGTTGCATCAGTTGCCGATTGATTTGCGATTCGGCTGCTAGCTGTTGCCGGAGGCGACGTTGACCGGCAAAAACCAACCAGACACACACCATAACAATCGCCATAATAACAATCTGCACCGGCTGCTGTTTTACCGACAGCGCCAGTGCTCCAAAAAAAGACAAGGAATTATTCATGGCGATATTATAACAGACCGAGCCGAATTCATACTATCCGTTATCCGGCTTCCACGACCTACGTTGTTGTTGGATTAAATTTAAAACCGTTAAACAAACCACTCGCTACGTAAATCCACCCAATGTGTATTTAATTCACCGGATAACACCAGCGCTTTAGCGGCTTCAATATCGGGGGCGAGGTAGCGGTCTTTGTCGTAATGTGTCACTTGGGCACGCAATTTTTCGTGCGCGGTGGCGATGCGCTCGGAGGTTGATAAGCCTTCGTGGAAGTCGATGCCTTGGGCGGCGACTAGCAACTCAATGCCGACAACGGTGGCGGTATTGTCTATCATATCGAACAATCGTCTTGCGCCGTAGGTGGCCATGGAGACGTGGTCTTCTTGGTTGGCGGAGGTCGGAATGCTATCGACGCTAGACGGGTGGGCGATGCCTTTGTTTTCCGAAACCAAGGCGGCCGCCGTGACGTGGGCAATCATAAAGCCGGAATTGACTCCCGGATTTTTCACCAAAAACGGCGGTAAGCCCGACAAAGTCGCATCGATTAACAGTGCCACGCGGCGCTCGGACATCGAGCCAATTTCAGCAATCGCCAACGCCAAAGTGTCGGCGGCAAACGCTACCGGCTCGGCGTGGAAGTTGCCGCCAGAAATGGCAACCGGCATCTCGCCGTCATCAAAAATCAACGGGTTGTCGGTGACGGCGTTGGCTTCGATAAGCAAGGTCTTGCCGGCTTGATTAATTAAATCCAAACACGCCCCCATAACCTGAGGCTGACAACGCAGACAGTAAGGGTCTTGTACTTTGTCACAGTCGTGGTGTTGGTGCGAGGCTCTGATGCCACTACCGTCGATTAGGGCGCGGTGAGCTTTGGCGATTTGGATTTGTCCGTGGTGGCCGCGAGCTTCGTGAATGCGAGGGTCAAACGGTGCCGATGAACCTTTGGCGGCGTCAATCGACATCGAACCGGTTATGGTCGCCGAGGCCAGCAAATCGCGGGCGTGGAAATAACCGCGCAGTGCCAAGGCGGTGGAAACTTGCGTGCCGTTAATCAGCGCCAAGCCTTCTTTGGCGGCTAAGGTTATCGGCGCTAGGCCGGCTTTTTCCAAGGCGGCTTTCGCAGTGAGTTGTTGGCCGTTGACATAACACAAGCCCTCGCCCAACAGCGTCAAAGTCATGTGCGACAGCGGCGCTAAGTCGCCCGATGCGCCGACGGAGCCTTTTTCAGGGATATGTGGAATAATGTCGTGATTGAGCAAGTCCAAAATGCTATCGACCACCACACGGCGCACGCCCGATACGCCTTGCGCGAGGCTGGAGACTTTCATCAGCATAATCAAGCGCACCACGCCGTCCGGCAAGCGCTCGCCAATGCCGACCGAGTGCGACACGATGAGATTGTGTTGCAGTAATTCCAACTCGTCATCGCTGATGCGCGTTTTGGCCAACAGTCCAAAGCCGGTGTTAATGCCGTAGGCGCTTTTGTCTTGGGCAATAATTTTTTGCACGGCTTGGTGCGATTGCTCGATTTTTTCGTAGGCACTTTCGTTTAGGCCGACTTTGACCGGCTGGTCATAGACTTCGCGCAATTGCTTGAATGTGAGTTCTCTTGGGGTGATTGTTAAGGTGTTCATTATGTTCTCCGTTTTTGTTATTGCTTCCCCTCTTGTAAAAGGAAAGGGGTAGGGTTTACTGCTTTAATTTTTTCAATAAATCCTTTTGATAGGTTTCCATGTATTTATCTAAATTTATGAAAATATATGATAAAGTTTTTACAAATGGATTTTTATATTCAATGTTTTCAGTCGCAGAAAAAAGCGTTTTTTGATTTTCAATTTGTTCAAATTTTGCACTCCACGAACCTTTGAATAACTTGCTATCCATTTCAAATGAATAGAATGTATAAGGTGTTTTTTTGGTGGTTTTAAAACTAATCGTATATCCGTTAGATGTTTCTTCCCAAGTTTCAAATTCGCCATTGGTCTCTATGATTTTTAAATCATCTAACCCAGTTCTATATTTCCAATCAGTATTATTTGTGACAGTGTTGTAAATTTTTTCAATAGGAACATCAAAAACATGTGTTTTTGTTAAAACTCTTTTTTCAGGTAATAACAATCCGATAAGATAAATTACTATTAAAAGCAAAATAATACTTGAAAAAGTTATAATTACTGGAAGCATATTACCTTCTCCACTTTAAATATACTCAATTTTCTACTTTGGATATAACGCTCATTAATCAATCATCGGCTTTCCGCCTCGTTTGTACCGTCAGCAACGATAGCCGTACCTAAATGCCGTAACTAGCTCATTTTAGCATCATTGCTACGGCACAGAATTATTTGTATAGACAAATATATCGCATAGCATAAAATAATGCAAATAATATCTTTAATAAATAGCTTAAAAGATGCATAGAGAGGCGTGATAAAAAACTTGAGTTTGAGCGCCTTTATAAGGTATAGTCACATGTTTATAACTCAATACAAACCAATCCGAGCGTAGTTGTTATGACAAACAAAAACTCCCTATACGAACCCAGTTTACTCGAATCAGCCGTTGTGGCTATCACAACCGTTGCGTTGTTGTCTTTCCTAATTATCGGCACCGGTTGGGTGCCGCATATCGGCATTGTTTTTGTGATGCTGTGCCTGTTGGTTTATGGCCGCTTACGCGGCATCGCTTATGCCAATATGCAAAATGCCATGGCCGATTCGCTGATGTCTAGCGTCGGGGCGTTGTATCTATTTTTCTTTATTGGCATTTTAGTGACAGCGTTGCTTATCAGCGGGGCAATTCCCAGCCTGATTTACCACGGCACGGCCTTGATGAGCGCCCAGTATTTCTACGTTTCCGTGTTTTTAATCACGGGGGTAATTGGCATTGCACTCGGCAGTAGCTTGACGACGGTAGCGACGTTGGGCGTTGCCTTTATGGGCATTGGCGAAGCCTTTGACGCCAATCTGATGATAACCGCAGGGGCGATTGTTTCGGGCGCGTTCTTGGGCGATAAAATGTCGCCACTGTCTGACACGACGACGATTGCCGCTGCCACTGTTGAGGTGGATTTGTTCGAGCATATCAAAAACATGCTGCGAACCACCGTGCCGGCCTTGGTTATTTGCTGTATTTTATACCTTTATTTATCAACCAGTGGCGACACAAACATTGGCAATATCGAGCGCATTAACGCTTTTCGGCTGGCTTTAGAAAAAACCGAATTAGTCCATTGGGTTTCTTTGCTGCCTTTTGCGCTGTTGGTCGTTTTAGCCGTACTGCGCGTGCCGGCAGTCATGGCGATGATTTACACGTCGCTATTGGCCATCGTGATAGCACAATTTTTGGGGTATAACGATTTTTCCAAGTACGGCGCTTACTTCTTTTCAGGGTTTGAGCCGAGAAAAGACTGGGCGCCCGATTTGGTGAGAATGTTTAGTCGCGGTGGCTTGAACAATATGTTTTTCACGCTCACCATTGTGGTGTTGGCGGTGAGTATGGGCGGCTTGTTATTTGCCTTGGGCGTCATTCCGCGCTTATTGAAGTCGATTTCTGAGTGGCTCAGTAGCCGCTTGCGAGCCACCACGGCCGTTGCCACAACCAGCATCGGGGTTAATATCCTTATCGGCGAGCAATACTTGAGTATCTTGTTGGCCGGCGAGACATTTAAGCCCATTTACGACCGGTTGGGACTGGCGCGCAAGCATTTGTCTCGCACCCTAGAAGATGCCGGTGCGGTAGTCAATCCGCTAGTGCCGTGGAGCGTGTGTGGCGTTTTTATTGCTAACCAACTGCACGTCAGCGTCATTGATTATTTGCCATACGCTTTCTTTTGTTATTTGAGTGTTTTGATTACGTTGATTATTCCTAGTGAGTCTGCCGCAAAATAGTTTGGCTTTTGTTGTCATTAGAATGACTGCGCACTCAATGTGCTAACCCACTGCAACTGCTCAGTTGACTCGGGCGTGGTCTCCCCTCGCGCTTTGGTCAATTGAGCAAAAATGTCACCGACCGGCAATTCGTCATTCGCCAATACCAAAGCAATCATCATTGACGAACGTCCAACGCCGCCGCGACAGTGAAATAGGATATTCTCTTCATCGGCCAGTTGTTCAATCTGCTGTCGGACTTTGTGGACAAAAGCTAACGTGGCCTCGTCGCTATCAGCGACTTCATCGCGAATGGGATAGTTCAAATAGCCGATATGGTGACGTTCACAAATGGCTTGTTCTTCGGTCAAGCCGTGTTGTTGCTGTTCCTCTGGTGTCAACATGGAAATGACGAGGCGATAGCCGTTCTGCCGTAAAAAGCTGATTTCGCCTTCCAAGGCTTCACCGCCTTTAGGACAGGGTGCCAGCGCAATGCGGCCATTAAGTAAAGTCGTAACGGGATAAATGTTCATTGTTTTCAGCCTCTACGTGCTTATTTATTCTTCGCTAACACAGGCAGTGGGTTGGAAACCTTGATAGGGGTGATTACTAAACGCTCTCTCAAAAAACGTCAGCATATCAGCCGATAATTTTTGTTGGAAAGCCTTGCGGTCAAAACCGTCAGGGTCTTGTGCAATAACGCCTAACTCGTCTCGCATTGCTTCTGGAAATGGTGTAATAAAGGAATAGTGCCCCGCATTGGGTACGGTACAATACGTTAATAACGCTTTATTTACATAATTTTTTGCAATAATTTCCGATTGGTAAGGTTCGGTCAACTCACTGTCTTTTTCAGCGCGAAACATTAGAATGGGAATATTGACGTTATCAAGCGCGTCTTTTGACTGAAATAAAATCCCGACTGGTGCCATTAAAACAACGGCTTTGACGCGTTTATCGGCTGAATTTGTTATTTTTTCTGCTGTAATTTTGTTTTCTTTGACTAAACCACAAAAAGGCGCGTTGATTGCCGAATTTGAGCGACATAAATTAATTAGATGAGCCGTATCCGCAATACCACCGGCCACCGCTAACGCCGTATAACCGCCGGCAGAGTGTCCGGCAACAGCAATTTTTTCAGCATTGATGCGCTGTGCGAGCTTAGGGTTGGATAAAATGGCATCCAGTGTTGCACGAATATGTAACGGCCGGCTTTTCCAGTTTTGATTTGTGCCTGCGGCACTGTCATTTTTGAAATTATTTTTAGGGTGTAGCGGCATGGCAACGACATAACCTCGTTTCACTAACGCAAAGGCAATACTTCTATAGCCTAAATTCGTTCCCCTCGAACCGTGAGAAATCACCACAAGGGGAAAATGCCCATTGGCTATCGGTGCGCCAATGGATAAATTCATCTCGAACGGCCCAAAATGGACTTTTTTTGACGGTATTTCGGTGGGATAAAGCAAAGCCACCGAGAAATCTTCACTGGTCATTGTTGCAGTGACATTCATTTTTTTGTAACCGGTATAGTAACTGCCATTCTCAGCCATAGCGGCATTCCAATGTCCTGCTATAAAGGCAACCATTAATAAAACCAGCCGGCTAAATAATTTCATAAATGCTCCTAATAGGTTGATAAATTCAATTCACACCAATATACACAAAGTTTCTCAGGCGGTCTAGCCACTATTTGTATTTCCCTCTGTACACGACAAAAATAAAAGAAGAGGACTAACATAGTGATATAATGTGTATTTTTCACCACAAAAAACGATTATGTCAAAAGTTAGCCCTCTAG
>PDWI01002853.1_pt1 | contig 25437 bp, 23 predicted proteins | sample 1430891 | NCBI WGS metagenome assembly PDWI01 (sample SAMN01162508, study PRJNA174530) | Oral metagenome, whole genome shotgun sequencing project. | biome: Marine environment; feature: Marine mammal; material: Swab sample of the gingival sulcus; isolation source: swab sample of gingival sulcus...
CTCTAATGGTATTGATGTGGTTTTCAACTTGTTTTGTTTGATTACAAGTGTAGTGTGAAACAGAAATTTCATCAATTAAGCTTAAGGTTTTCTCAGATGTTTTATGAAGTAGTATCCCATTAGTAACTAATACAATTCGATCTGAAATAAAACTATATTTAATGACACTTAAAACTTCTTCTATTTGAGGATGTAGTAGAGGCTCCCCTCCAAGAACTCTAACATTTTCACAGTGATAGAATTTAGATAACTGTTCTAGGTCTTTTTTTAAGTCTTCAGGATTAACAAATTTTGGAGATGTATTTGGAGATGCATGAGCACAGCCTCTACAAGTAAGGTTACAATGCTGAACAGCATTAATTTCTAGAGTTATTGTGTTGACTTTATTGTCAATGACTCTAAATATATTAGGTCCTGTTAAAGGTCGTTCTTTTCTCCATATATGATCTATGAAAGTTGTTATTGTATAAGTCATTTTTGGGGGATACTGTTTAGTCTAATCGAATTTATCATCTATTATGTATGCAAAGATCCTTTTTTTTTAGAAACTTTAATGTTATAGGGGAAATATGTTGAGAATCGTCCTTGAAGGCTGCAGCCTTTTTCTTTTATGCAAGTCTAAACCACTGTTCTAGGGGATATTCTTGAAAAAAACTATCTTTACATTTGAACTTATTATAATGAAGTAGCATGATGAAGATTATTAAAAGCTTTATGCTTCTATTAACAATTCTAGTGAGTATCTATTCTTGTTCTAAATATCCTAAACCTAAAAAAGAGAAAGTAACAACTTTAGATTATCACGAGCTGAATGGACCTGTTAAGAGTCTTGTTTATAGGGAGTTTTATCTTGTCCCGCAAGAAAATGGCCCTGCTCAAAAGGTATATCCTTATGGTTATAGTAAGGATACATACAATGAGGCTGGCTATATAATTGAAATGCTATCTTATGATTGTAATGACTCCTTAAGTAGGCAACATACTTATCGCTATGATGATAGAAATAAAACAGTTGAAGCTACTATAATAGATCCTGAGGGTGTAAGTCGCACTCTATATTTCTACGATGAGAATGCTTATTTAGTTCAACTGAAGAACTATAAGGAAGATGGTTCCTTAGACTTTAATACTCTCTACAAGAATGATAGTCTTGGCAGAGAAGTGGAATCTAAGCATTATGATGCTGATAGTATTTTAGAAAGAAGAACAATTACTGTCTATGATGACAAGGGGCGTATGATAAAATCTGAGGACTATGACTTCGATAATAAACTTGTTAATAGTGTCTACTATACTTACGATGATCCTTCTCATACAATGGATCGTGTTTCTACATCAGAGCTTCGCCGTGTGAAATCTATAAGTATGATGAATATGGGAATGTGATTGAATATTTTGAGTATGATCTTTCTGAAGAAGATAGTTGTAGAACAACTTATAAGTATGATCAATTTCACAATATGATTGAACAAACTGTCTATAATGAAGATGGGACGGTCTTTGAAGCCAACTCTTATTATTATAAATACGAATATGATGAATACTATAATTATATAAAGAGGTTCACGATTCGTCAGCAATATAATTCTATTGTTTCGATTACTGAAAGAAAAATAGAATACTATGAATAAAATTTCATCTAATTCTTTATGATTTAGCGTATTGTATTTATAAATACCTATAATTAGGTATTATAACTTATTCTTAAAAGGGCTAATTTTGTCCTTGTACCAAAATAATAATAAAATGAATAAGAAACGAATTATACAATATGCCTATATTGCTCTGGTGGCAAGTCTTTTGATGTTACTCGGAGATATGTTCCTTTACTTCCCGAGTAAGCCCTTAGTTGATTTAGAAGCTGAATTGCTTCCCTCGATGTATGGGCATAGCCATTGGCGACTTTTCCTCGGTGGTATTATTGGACCTATTGCGATTCTCCCTTACATCTTTGGCTTTATTGCAATGTGGGGCGCTGTCAAGAAAGAAGCACAGAAAAGCTCTTACCTCGCCTTCCTACTCTTAGTCTTAGGCAATTTGATTGCTTCATCCTACCACGCCTTCTTCCCTGTCTTCGGATTGGTTGAAGGGCAGGCGATGATTGACACTTTTATGCCTTACGTTGAGGTATTGGGGTATAGCAGTTTTATCTTGATGATGTTGGCTTGGTTTATTTATGCTATTCTAATTGGCTTGGGTAAGACTATTCTGCCTCGGTGGAGCTTTGTCCTTCTACCTTGTATAACGGTTTGGCTTGGTGTCTTGTGGGAAGTGCTGACGCTTCCTCATCCAATTAACATTATCCTTGTAGGTGGCTGGAATAACATCATCCACACAATCTTCTTTACGGCTCTTCTGCTGATTCTTAAGTGTGTAAAGACGAAATAAAGTTCTCTTTATAATAGCAAAATAGGGACAGTCACTAAGGCTGTCCCTATTTGCTTTATGTTTTATCTTCTTCTATGCTGATTGCGTCCTAATATTGAGTTATAGACGAGAAGAACTTTTACCGTTTGAATCATGCTTATTCTTATTGGAATCAGGATCCTTCTCGTCTTCCTGTTCTTTGTTCATATCTATTTTTACGGAGCGGAATGACGAATTGTATAAGCACTCTTTGAATGCCTTACGAGGAGTGAATACAACGCTTGGGTTTCTTCATCAGATGAATGTCTAAGGCTTCAGGCTATGACCTAACGGACTTCTTTGAGAAGTGGGGCTTCCTTAGTCCGATTAATACCATTGTATATAGTTACTCAACAGAGCCTTTGGTTGTAACTCAGGCACGTATTGATGAGGTTAAGGCTCGTGTTAAGGCTTTAGGCTTGCCTAAGCCTCCTGTTCCACTTGAATATATTACGGATAAAACGGTGGAAATAGTCAAACGTGGACAAGCTGTTGTGAAAGGGGGAAATGCCTCTTGGTCAGGTGTTGACTTAAGAATCTCTGACTGGCAGAATGTAATGGTTTATGAGATTTGGGACAAGCCTTATGGAACGGCAGGAGCAAGACTGCTGTATGTCTGTGATGGTTATGATGCTAAAAAAACTAATAGTACAAATGCGAAATTGGCCGTTGCAAGAAATTACTTAGATAGATTTATCTCAAATACAGAATCATTCCACCCCTATGCTGTGGGCGTGGATAATAGTCGTACTGAAATTCCGATTAACTAAAGGGTAATACCTAATAGTAAGAGGGCTGTTCTTTTGGGGACAGCCCTTTATAGTTACTTCGTTCTAATGCTAGAGCTTTGAGTAGAATGGGAATGATTAGTCCTCTTTATGGTTAAGCCCTCTCCCAAATAGTAAATATTATGAAGGCTGGGGCTTGTAGTTTTGTGGGAGGGGCTGAAAATTTTAAGGCTCAAGTTTTTTATTTTGTGCGACAAAATTATTTTTTTGTCGCACATCTTTTTTCTTTTGTCTCACAAAGTTTTACTCCTGACTCTACTAAGCAAAAAGGAGGCTGTGCAAAAAGCTCAGCCTTTGGTTTCTTAGTGACTAGTTAGAGTTTATCGGTTTGTCGCGATGAGCAGAATCCTTTTAATGTTTAGACGGCTATCTACTTGTTTCTATGTCTTGATGTCTTGGATTGGCTATTCAAAGATCTAGATCCTGATTACTTCAAGCAAGACATACTCAAAATTTTGGTCGGCATAAAGAAGAGCAAAGTTGAGCAAATGCTTTGTGAATTGTTTCGGACAAACAATTATATTGAGGTTGTTCTTTCTCAGAAGAAGAAACTTGTCGCTAGAAGGTGTCGCTTTGTAGCTAATCGAAGTTGGTAGAGTAAAGAGCCTAGGACAATTGACTGTAAAGAAAAAGGAGCTGTCATTGAGACAGCTCCTTTATGTATTTGAAAGGGAGAAAATCTAGATTAAGAGATTCCTTCCGTTTCTACGCTACGATCAATCTTTTTTACAAGCCCTTGTAGTATATTGCCTGGTCCGACTTCAATGAACTTATTTGCTTCGTCTTGAACCATCGCTTGTACACTCTCCGTCCAACGAACAGGAGCTGTAAGCTGTGCAATAAGATTCTTTTTTATTTCCTCAGCAGATGTAACAGCCGAAGCTGTTACGTTCTGGTAAATAGGACAAGATGGTGCGGAGAACTTAGTTTCTTCGATTGCTTTGGATAGCTCTTCCCTTGCAGACTCCATAAATGGTGAATGGAAAGCTCCACTCACTTTTAGGGGTAAGGCACGCTTCGCTCCAGCTTCCTTCAGCTTAGCACAGGCTTCTTCAACGCCCTTGATCGAGCCTGAAATGACCACTTGACCTGGGCAATTGAAATTTGCCGCAATGACAACTTCATTTTCAATAGTTTTAAGAACTTCTATAACTTTATTATCTTCTAATCCAAGGATTGCTGCCATGGTCGAAGGGACTAACTGACAGGCTTTTTGCATGGCCATTGCTCGTTTGCTCACCAGACGAAGACCGTCTTCGAATGAGAGTACTCCAATCGCAACGAGGGCTGAAAATTCCCCAAGGGAATGACCTGCTACCATGTCGGCTTGGAATTTTTCGCCAAGACAAATCGCCGCAATGCTGGAGTGAAGGAAGATCGCGGGCTGGGTAACTTTTGTTTCCTTAAGCTCCTCTTCGGTTCCTCTGAAGATAATGTCTGTGATTTTGAAGCCTAGTACTTCGTTGGCTTTTTCAAAAAGTTCTTTCGCAATAGGGTAGTTATCGTAGAGTTCCTTCCCCATGCCTACAAATTGTGCTCCCTGACCTGGGAAAATATAAGCTGTTTTACTCATTTATATATTCTTTTATTATTTGTTTTTAAGACAAAATACAAGGAGGTTGCCCTCCTTGTATTCTTTTTGTATCTATTGTCGTTTTTAGATAAGTTCTAATGCTCGGCGAAGCACTCTCCATGTTCGCTCAACAGAAGCAATATTTACTCTCTCGTCAGGAGAGTGTGGGCTTCTAATTGTTGGTCCAACAGAGATCATATCCATATCTGGCATTACGCCTTGGATAATTCCACATTCTAGTCCTGCGTGAATAACTTGTACACCTGGATCAACATCTAGAACTTCTTTGTAAGCCTTACGCATTGTATCCATAATTGGAGATTGTGGATTAGGATTCCAGCCGTTGTATGAGCCTTCGGCAATAACTTTCGCACCACAAAGGCTCATTGCACTTTCGATACGAGATACAACTTCAAGCTTACGGCTTTCAAGTGAACTACGAACAAGGAAGAAGACTTCCATCTTGCCGTCCTTAATCAGAACACGAGCCATGTTTGTAGAACTTTCTACTGTTCCTGGGAAGCTTGTAAGCATTGACATTACACCGTTAGCACAAGCTTCGATAGAGTTAATGATGCCGTCTTGAATTTCTTCTGGAACAACAGTCTTTGAAGTCTCGTCTAGGCGTTCAAGTGTGAAAGTAATGTTTTGTTCAATGTTTGCATACTCTGTTTGGATTATATCAAGATAATCTGATGCTTGTTCCCATAACAAATCAGCTTCTTCTTCAGGAATTGTAACGATTGCAAAACATTCTCGAGGAATTGCATTACGAAGTGAACCTCCATCGAAGCTAACAAGTCTTGCCCCACAGTCACGAATAACCATTTTTAAGAAACGATTCATGATTCGGTTGGCATTTCCTCTTCCAAGGATAATGTCCATTCCAGAGTGTCCACCCTTTAGACCTTTAAGAGTAATCCCTACAGCGATGTCTCCTTCAGGTGTTTTTTCTTCATCTTTATATTCTAATCGTGCCTCAACGTCGATACCTCCAGCACAACCAATGAATAGTTCGTTTTCATCTTCACTATCTAAGTTTAGAAGGATATCCCCTTTAGAGAATCCAGCTTTAAGACCATTGGCTCCAACCATCCCAACTTCTTCGTCAATAGTAAATAGAGCTTCAAGAGGTCCGTGCTTAATGTCATCACTTGCTAGTACTGCAAGAGCATAAGCTGCTCCGATTCCATTGTCTGCACCAAGAGTCGTATCACGAGCCGTTACCCATTCACCATCAATATATGCATCAATTGGATCTTTTTCAAAGTTGTGTTTAGTTGAAGCGTTAGCTTGAGGAACCATGTCAAGGTGAGCTTGCATTGTAATAATAGGACGATCCTCCATACCAGCAGTTGCGGGTTTACGGATCAGAACGTTTCCTACCTCATCTCGTTCAGTCTCCAATCCATGCTTTTTACCAAAAGCAATGACATAGTCTTCTGATGCTTTTGTGAAGCCTGTTGGTCTAGGGATTTGTGTCAAGTCATAAAAATACCCCCACACATTTTCAGGAGATAACGATTTGATTTCAATAGCCATAAAATAGAATATTTAAGTTAATACTTCAATGATTACGGACAAATTTAAGCATTTTTCTTGGAGTAAAGGGCTTTTTAGACAAATAAATTTATTCTTAGACCTAAATTTGACTGCTTTTAACCAGTAAAAAAATACCTACATCGGTAAAAAAGGTTACCAACGTAGGTTATAAAAGTAGACTTGTACTTTGGAGAGAGTGGTTATATCTCTTGTTCTTTAAGCATCTTCGCTGCAAGTTCGAGTTCTCTATACCATTCTTCTCCAAAAGCTCGTATCAGAGCTTCTTTTAGAAATAGATAAACAGGAGTACCTTCTTTCTTACCCTTCTTTAAGGCACAGGAACAAACATTCCATTTGTGGTAATTGACAGCAGTAAAATCCTTATAATAGCTAAGACGAATAGGATAAAGTTGGCAACTTAGAGGCTTACGCCATGGTATTTTTCCTTCAAAAAATACTTTTTCGTAGGCACATTGGCACCCTCCTTCTTCATTATACATCGTAAAAACGCAATCTTGTCCATCGACAATGCTGGTAACTTCATCTCCTTCTTCGTCAATATAAGAAACTCCTTCCTCTTGGATAATTTTCTTTGCTCTAGGAGAGAGTAAATGTTCCACTTGAGGTAAGTATTCTCTTAGTTTATTGGCTTCTCCTTTTAGGAGAGGAGCTCCACTATCTCCCTCGACACAACAAATTCCTTTGCATCTTTCATAATCACAAGAGAACATGGTCTCAAAGATGTCAAAGCTAACAATCTTATCTCCAATCTCTATCATTTGCTCTGTTTATTCATATATTCTACAATTTCTTTGGGATAGCTTTCCTTCAGAAGCACTTGACCGCCCTTTTTTAGAAGATAAAAGCATGGTACTGTTCGTATATCATAAAGTCCTTTACCTAAAATGGCATGCTTGTGGTCGTATCCAATGAGTACTCCATTCATCTCTTTTGTTTTAGCTTCTTCATTCAGATAAACAAGAAGTGAACTAATTTGTTTCTGTCTGAAGGCTTTTTGCAGTTCCTTATTATCTAGAAAATCTTGAAGGATTAGTTGACACGAAGGACAATCAGTATTAGCAAAAACAAGCATTAAGTAGGGAGCGTTTAGGTCGTGTAGATAAATGATTTGTCCAGTGCTTGTAAGGAATGAGAAGTTTGCAGAGAGAGAACCGACTTCATTCTTCTTTATGATTTTTAGAAGCTCTCTAGCTTCAAGTTTTTGAGCATAATTTGTTTTACTACTATCTAAAATCCATTCTAATATATAGGAGTATAGTTTACTATCATTGAAAGGAGCATCTGCTTCGTATAGATATTTCCGATAAAGTCTAATTGTCGTAGCAAGAAGCTGATCCTTTGTCTGATTTAGAGGGTAGAGAGTTTCCTCCTTGATATTCTTAATCGATCTCAAACTATAGAGCAAGCTAAGATAATCTGCCAAGATAATTTCATAGTCTTGAGGCTTTTGTTTGATTGCTTCATTGCTAAAGTTAAAACCCTCCCAATAGTGTTTAAGTAGGTCTAGGCTTTGAAGCTCTTCAAGGCTTAGTGATTGTTCTGCTTTAGCAGTCCCTTTTAAGCTCTCTGTCTTTGCATGTATCTCGTCCTTTTTGAGCATAGTCTTCTTTTTACTTACTTGACAAGAAAACAAAAAGAGACAAAGTATTCCAAATAAATATGTACGCATGGAATTAGCTTATAGTACTAAAGGCTAAACCTATTTGGTTTAGCCCTTAGTCTTAATTGAAGATATTTTTAGATTGTCAAACTACTTAAGAGTTCCTTCTTGTGCAGCTTTTACCATTTCTTCACTTGGAAGGATATAGACTTCTACACGTCTATTTTCTTTTTTACCTTCAGCTGTTTTATTACTAGCAATAGGCTCTCTACTTCCCATGCCAGAATAATTCATACGTTCCTTATTAATCCCAAGAGATTCAAGATATGAGTAAACGCTTTTAGCTCTATTTACTGATAGAGGTTCGTTGATACGATCGCTTCCTGTGTTATCTGTATGTCCTACAATCTTAATCTTTGTTAGGGCATTCTTGTTAGAACTTTCAGCGAAAGCCTTAAGTGATTCACGTGAAGCTGGAGAAAGAGTTGCAGATCCTGTAGAGAAGAGAAGTCCACTATCAAAGGTTACTTTAATCGCTTCACCATTATTGATTGCTTCGATCTTAGCTCCTTTTACTTTTTCTTCAAGTTCTTTCTTTTGCTGATCCATCTTTACTCCGATAAGCGTTCCAGCAGCTCCACCTACGACAGCACCAATAGCAGCACCTATACCTGTGTTTCCTGCAACTTTACCGATACCAGCTCCGAGTAATCCCCCAACAGCAGTACCTATTCCCCCTCCTTTCCAAGTATTACTTAGTCCACAACTAGAGAATACCATGGTCATAGAGAGACATGCGACAGCAACTTTTTTCTTATTCATATTAATCTTATTTTTGATTCTTAAATTAAATATTATGTAAATATTAAAGTGATATTTTTTTACAAAGATAAGGATTTATTTATAGATGAGGGATTAATCTCTTGTTTATTAGGACTTGATTCTACTTCCTTAGAATAAAAATTCTTAAATTATACTAATTTATTTGACAAGGAAGCTTAACTATTTTTGCATCTTCCTTTAGATCTCGTGTTGCTGAGGCGTACAAGCTATAGCCTCCTACCAGATTATATACATCTTCAAAGCCATTAGCTTCTAAAATATTCGAAGCAAGGTAACCTCTCATGCCTACGGCACAATAGACGTATTTCTTCTTATCCGTCGATACTTCCTCTAAACGATTTCGTAATTCGTCAAGAGGAATATTAACAGCTCCTTGGATATAACCAAAACTAAACTCTTTTGGAGTACGTACATCTATGATTTGTACTTTTTCGAGACTTGCATGAAGCATCTCTTTCCAATATAATTCTTTCATTTTTCCTGTAATTATGTTATTTGCTACGTATGCCGAAAGAGCTACAGGGTCTTTTGCCGATGAGAATGGAGGAGCGTAGGCTTGTTCGGTCTGCATGAGTTCTTGAATTGTCCCCCTTTGTTTGATGATTTGTGCGATACTATCAATCCTTTTATCAGCTCCTTCTTTTGCGATTATTTGAGCTCCAAGAATTTGTTCATTCTTAGGGTTAAAGAGAAGCTTGAGTACAAGTGTTGTAGCATTTGGGTAATAACCTGCATGGTTGTTGGGTTGTATGGTTACAGACTTATGATATAGTTTCTCTTTTTCGAGGCTCTTAGTTGATAGACCTGTGCAAGCGACAGAATAGTCAAAGACTTTAGCAATAGCAGTTCCAATAGAACCTTCATACTTTTCTCGCTCTCCAAATACGATGTTGTCAGCTACAAGTCTAGCTTGTCTATTGGCAGGTCCTGCCAAATTGTTGTGCCAAGGCTTATTTGTTATCGGATGAGGGTATTCAATCACATCTCCAATAGCATAAATGTTTGGGTCAGATGTTTGTAGATATTCATTGACTTGTATTCCACTCTTTACACCGAGTTGGAGATTTGCATCCTTGGCTAGTTTGCTATTTGGTCTAACTCCTAGAGAAAGGAGTACAAGATCTGTTTGTATTATTCGTCCATCAGATAGAGAGACTTCCAAATGTTCTCTGTCTTTCTTGATTGAATGTAGCGAGCTGTTAAGCTCAAGCTGGACACCTTGATCTTGAAGGTGTGTATGAATAAAGCTTGCCATTGAGTAATCAATCGCATTAAGTACTTGATTGCTTTGCTCTACAATGGTAACTTCTATTCCAAGATTACAGAAGTTTTCAGCCATCTCTAAGCCAATGAACCCAGCACCAACAATAAGGGCATGCTTAGGCTTTCGATTATCTATGAAACTTTTTATTTGGTCTGTATCTTGAACATCTCTGAGTGTAAAAACACCTTCAAGATTCATTCCTTCTAATGGTGGAATAATTGGCTTAGCACCTGTTGAGATTAAGAGCTTATCGTATTGCTCTTCATAGTTTGTTTGATTTAATCGACGAATAAGAATGGTTTGCCTTTCCCTATCAATCTGGATTACTTCTTCCTCACATCGAACATCTACGTTGAAGCGTTGTGCAAAAGCTTGGGCATTCTGTACGAAAAGTTTTCTTCGCTCAGGAATAACTCCTCCTATATAATAAGGTAAACCGCAGTTTGCATAAGAGATATATGCTCCCTTTTCAAAAATAATAATTTGGGAGTGTTCGTCAATTCTTCTTAGTCGAGCTGCCGCTGTTGCACCTCCAGCAACACCTCCTATAATGATATATTTTGCCATACTTTTTGAAGTGTTTATTTATTTCTATCGTTCTAGTTTCAGAATCTTTTTCTTCAAAGCTTTAGAACTTAATCCTCTCGCATAATCTCTGCAGGCTTAATCTTCGAAATGAATGAACTTGTAATTAATGTAAGGAACATGAGAAGTAGGATAGTCCCAAGGTTTACCCCTAGCCAAAGTTCCCATTGAAAACGAATAGGAATACTGTCCATATAGTAGTAGTCTGGGTTCATTCCGATGATTTTGAACTGATCCTGAATAAAGCAGAAGCAAAAGGCTAATAGATTTGCCCAAAGCATACCTTTGAACATGAGCTTAGAAGCAATAAATGTGAAACACAGTCTTATCTGAATGTTTTGAATACCTTGAGCCTTGAGTATTCCAATTTGTTGTCGTTTGTCTAGGATGATAATGATTAATCCTGTGATCATAGAGCATGCCCCAACGAGAAGCATAAGTATAATGATGAGGTAAACATTGCTATCAAGTAACTCAAGCCAGAGAAAAAGATCTGGTAGGAGTTCCTTACCTGTATTAAGAGATACTTGGCTTTCTCCTAAAAGATTGCTGTTTTGAGCAAATGATTTTTTAATTTTATCGGCTATTTCTTCAGCTCTATTGGGATTTTTAACTTCAATAAGGATACGACTATATTGTTTCTTGCTTAGTTTGTTTAGTTTTCTGAGGGAAGCTATTGGGCATAGAGCTGGCATCTGTTTGATTCCTGCAGACTCATAGATGCCTACTAGCTTATAGCTCCTAAGTTTAATGCTTGAGTTGAAAAAATATAATCGGATATTATCTCCAATCTTGCAATGTTGCTCTTTGGCTATTTGGCTTGGTAGTACAATTGGGTTGTAGATACTATCTTGGTTTAAGAAAGAAGGCATCGTGCCTGAGCTTATATGCTCCTTGAAGTAAGCTAAGGAGCAATGCTCTTCTACGCCATAGAGCTGTATACCTTCGAAGTTTTCTTTTGTTTTTAGGAGAGCTAACTCCGAAACAATCCCTTCAATATTTAGAACTTCATCTGTTTGTCGAACTAAATCTTTACATGCTTCTGGGAAGTTGAAGAATGAACGGCTCTTAAGCCATACGTTGCCATAAGGATATATACTCATGTGTCCTGTTTGGCTGTAGGCAAAGTTGGAAGTCTGTCGCTTGAAACCAGAGATAATCGTTAAAGAAATCAGCATGACCATTAGGCTCAGACTGATAGCATATAAGCTTAAACGTAGAAGGGGAGACTGACGCTTATTTTGATACTTGTCTTGGGATAATTTCCTTGCAAGGAAGATTGGTAATTGAAACATGCTTGTTAGTAAGAGATGATGTCTATAAGCTTATAAGAGATTTGGGTGATAGTACTAATATGCTAGGCAATGAACAAGTGTTTGACAGAGCTGTTTTAATTCCTTCTCCTTGATAATAAATGGAGGCATTAGATAAACGAGCTTACCGAAAGGTCTAACCCAAATACCTGCATCAACAAAGAGCTTTTGTAGCTCCGCTATATTTACAGCTTCTTTCATCTCAATCACACCGATTGCTCCTAATACACGGACTTCATTAACTTTAGGATTCTTTTGTGCCTGACTAAGTTCCATTTGGAGTATTTGCTCAATCATTTTTACTTCAGCCTGCCAATCTCTGCTGAGAAGCGTACGAATCGATTCTGTCGCTACAGCACATGCAAGAGGATTACCCATAAACGTCGGACCATGCATGAAACAGCCAGCTTCACTTGAGCAGATTACATCTGCAATTTCTTTGGTAGTTATGCTTGCAGATAAGGTCATATATCCACCTGTTAGAGCTTTACCTATACACATAATATCAGGAGATATATCAGCATGTTCCGAAGCAAAGAGTTTTCCCGTACGACCAAAACCTGTAGCTATTTCGTCACAGATTAGTAAAACTCCATAATCCTTACAAAGCTTATGGGCTTCTTTCAGGTAATTACTATGGTAGAAGTACATGCCTCCAGCCCCTTGTACAATAGGCTCAAGGATAAGACCTGCGAGTTCGTTCCCATACTTTGAGAGATGCTCTTTCAATGGATCAAGATCTTCTTCGTGCCATTTTCCTCCGAAGCGAGACTTTGGTCGAGGAAGGAAATGCTGACGAGGTAAAGAGCCTGAGAAAAGACTGTGCATACCTGTCAGGGGATCACAAACACTCATTGCGTGCCAAGTGTCTCCATGATAGCCTTGACTAAGCGTAGCGAAACGAAAGCGTTTACCAAATCCTTCCTTTGAAGCATGGTACTGTATTGCCATTTTTAAGGCAACCTCTACTGCGACAGAACCAGAATCTGCTAGAAAAATACAATCAAGTCCTTTGGGTAAAATTTTAATAAGCTCTTGAGATAGAGCAACGGCAGGTTCATGTGTCAGACCTCCGAACATGATGTGGCTCATTTTCTGGCTTTGCTCTTCAAGAGCCTTATTGAGCTTGGGATGATTGTAGCCATGGATACATGCCCACCAACTGCTCATGCCATCTATAAGCTTGCGTCCATCTTTTAGGAAGATGTAGACACCTTCTGCTTTTTCTACCACATAAACAGGCAATGGCTCTATAGTTGAAGTATAGGGATGCCAAAGATGTCTCCTATCGTGTTCTAAAATCTTATTATTATTCATTGTGAAATTTTATAATTCTTCCGCTTGACTACAAATATAATTCTTTCTGAAAGAGGTTTTATTCTCTAGGAAATAATTTAGTTTTTTTTGAGACTCTTATTTCCCATCTCCTAAGTGTTAAAAAAGTTATGCCTAAGAATTGTTTATTTCTTAGGGAAGATTTTTTTATTTTCTTGGGAACGTTTAAAGAAGTATAGCGGAAGAAATTTTTACGTCTTAGAGAGTTTGGGAAAGAGCCTTTTGTTTAAGTATTTTACTCTTTCTTTGAGGAAAGCTGATTAAAATGCTTATTTTTGCAATACATATAAGAAAGTATAATCCTAAAAGAGTAAGAAAATGGGACGATTATCGGTAGGCTTATTGGCCTTGTTTACGATCTATTCACTTAATGCTCAATCAGTCAAAGAGCCTCTTCTTGAACCAATAAAAAAAGAGGATCTAAAACGAGATGTCTATCAGCTCGCTGATAATCATTTCCTAGGACGAGAGGCTGGGACTATTAATGAGTTTAAGGGAGCTGTCTGGCTTGTAGAGAAAATGAGAGAAGCTGGCATGCAACCTGCAGGAGATGATGGAACATTTTATCAGTTCTTTGATCTTTATTTCCGTCGAGCAATGGATTCAAGTTCTGTAGAGATTGGATCAAAGAAATTGAAGATGTGGGAGGATTTTATCCCAGCATCGTTCTACCCAACACGATTAAACAATAAGGAGATTGTCTATGTCGGAACGTCTAGTCCTAAGGAGATGGAACAGATGGATCTAAAAGGTAAGGTCGTAGCTATTCAGGCAAGTCTTGATGGTATTGAACAGAATATCTCTTTATTTCATAAGCGATTTTACTATTTGATTGAGCATCGCTATCGTGAAATTTTAGTCAAAAAGAATGTAGCTGCTGTGATGTTTATTGCCAATGATCTCTTTGAAGATAATTGGAGTGCCATGGTACATGAAATGAAACGAGGTCGTAACGGAATAGAAGGTATCAGAGATAAGATTGTACCTGAAGTACCAAATGTTTGGGTTAAGCGTGAGAACTTAGACCTTATAAGGAATAAATCTAATAGTTTTACTTGTGATCTAGGCGTAGTCTTATACAAGTATCCATCACTAAATCTTATCGGAAAAATTGAAGGAACAGATCCGAAACTTAAGAATGAGTATGTCCTTTTCTCAGCTCATCACGATCATGTTGGCGTTCGAGAGGTGGTAGATGGTGATTCGATCATAAATGGAGCAGATGATAATGCCAGCATGTGTGCAACTGTTTTGGCTATTGCTCGTTCGTTTAAGCAACAACCTGCCAAACGTTCAGCTTTATTTGTAATGCACGGAGCTGAAGAGATGAGTCTTCTTGGCTCACGATGGCATGCACGTCATCCTGTCGTTCCGAAAGAATCTATCGTCTGTGTTTTAAATGGTGACCTTATTGGTCGTAATGCTATTGACTCTGCGGCTTTACTTGGAGCTTGGGGTAGACACCGCACTTCGGACGAACTTGTAGAAGCTGCACTAGAAGCTAATGACGAAGGTCCTAAGTTCATTATTGATAAGTCTTGGGACGATCCCAATCATCCAGAGTTTTTCTTCTTCCGTTCGGATCATGCTCCTTATGCGAGAGTTGGTATTCCTGTTCTCTTTTATACAAGTTTACTACATGATGAGTACCACACTCCGAAGGATAAGCCAGAACGTATGAATTATGACAAATTGTATAAAATGACTGATTGGATCTATCGTACGGGTTGGAAGGTTGCGAATATGCCAGAGCGACCAAAGTATTTGGAGAATGTAAACTTAAACTAGAGTTTTTCTAGAAAAGACTTTTGATGAAACCACTTCAAACGCCCATAGATGTTGGGCAATATCCTGCTAAATGCTTGACCTATGGTGATGGAATCATTGCCATAGGTTCATGCTTTAGTGAGCATATAGGTTCGCATCTGAGGGAAATGGGGCATCATATTGAGGAGAATCCTTTTGGAGTTCTTTACAATCCTTTAATCATAGCTCGTGTACTTAAGCGTTTGCTTGATCAGAAAGTATATACTTTTGATGACTTGATTGAGTATGATGGTCTCTTCCATAGCTTTGATCATCATGGTTCATTCTCTTCAGCTGATCCTGAATATACACTTCGTTTAATTAACGATTCATTAAAACGTTCAATTGAACTCTTAGAGCGAACGAAAGTCTTGTTTCTAACATGGGGTACGGCTTATATTTATAGTTTAAATAACAGTGCTGAGGTTGTGGCAAACTGTCATAAGCTCCCTGCATCTTACTTTTCACGTAGATTATACAATGTGGAGGAATTATTCTCTGCTCTTAGACCAGTCTTTGCTGAAATTTTAGAGCGTTATCCTCAACTACAGATTGTTTCGACTCTTAGCCCTATTCGTCATTTACGAGATGGAGCGGTAGCTAATCAAGTCAGTAAGGCTACGCTTTTGCTGATGAATCAGAATCTGCTTGCAGAGTTCCAAGGAAGAATGAGCTACTTCCCAGCTTATGAAATCCTATTAGATGAATTAAGAGATTATCGCTTTTATGCTAATGATCTCTTACATCCTAGTAGCCTAGCTGTAGAAATCATTCAAGAGAGACTATGTAATTATCTGTTTTCTTCCGAATGTCTAGAATTAGCTTCTTCTGTACGGAGAATGAAACTTGAATGGGAACATAAACCTTTACACCCAGATCATCCAGACTATGAGCTTAAACGGGAGCAATTGATTTTGAGAATTCTTTCTTTTCAAAAGCAGTTTCCAGAGGTTTTGATGCCTTGGTATAAGAATGAGAAGCAGATCTTTTAACCGCTTCTTTCCATTAATTGATTAAATATATTTATGAGTTTGAATATTGTATTGCTGGGGTATGGAAAAATGGGTAAGACCATTGAACAAATTGCTCTAGACAGAGGGCATAAGATTGCCCTTAAGCTTGATAGCTTTGATGAAGAGATTTTTGATTCTCCAGCTTTTTATGGAGCAGATGTTGTCATTGAGTTTACCGAACCTAAGTCTGCTTATCAAAATTGTTTGCGTAGTATGGAGGCTGGTCTTCCAGTTGTTTCAGGAACAACTGGCTGGACAGATGAACTAAATCAGCTTAGAACTTGGGTTGATGCTCATGAAGGATCAACTCTTTTTTGGGCTTCGAACTTTAGTGTTGGAGTGAATCTCTTTTTCGAGATGAACAAGCGTATCGCTGAATTGATGAATGGGGTAGATGAATATAAGTTATCTATGCAAGAAATTCATCACATTCATAAGCTAGATGCTCCTAGTGGTACAGCTATTTCTCTCGCTGAAGAAATTATGTCGAAGCATGAAACTTATGATACTTGGGCATTGTCAGAGGACTTGCTTGCTGAAGAGCATATGCTTCCGATTAAGAGTATTAGAGAAGGCGAAGTGCCGGGTACTCATATCGTTACTTATCGTTCTACTGTTGATGAGATAAGCTTAGAGCATAAAGCCTTCGGTCGTCAAGGTTTTGCCTTAGGTGCTGTCTTAGCTGCTGAATATGTACAGAAAAATAAGGGATTGCTATCGATGAAGGATCTCTTAAAGAATTTATAGACTATAGAACAAATCAATAATTATGACTAGATATTTACCTCAAGATGAAACAAGTAAAGGGCGAATGCTTCGCTATGCTCTTGGATCTTTTTGGATACTTGCTGGAATACTCTTTGCTTTATGGGCTGGATTATTTTGGTTAATCTTAGTACCATTCGTCTTGGATTATTACTTCCTTCGCTATATTAATTGGTCTTGGGCTAGTAATCACCCAAATCGTGTTGTCCGTTTTGTGGGGACTTTGCTTGGAGATATTGTCTTTGTCCTATTAGCTGTAACGATTTTACAGCTCTATTTCTTCCAGAACTTCATGATCCCAACTTCATCTCTTGAGAAAACTTTGCTCACTGGAGACTATGTAGTTGTCAATAAGTTTAGTTATGGTGTCCGAAAACCAATGACACCTTTATCACTTCCTTTAGCTCATAATACAGCTTTTGGGCATGAAAGTTATTTAGACTGGCTCAAACTTGACTATGAGCGAATTGAAGGAACAGGTAAAGTAGAGCATAATGATTTGGTTGTTTTCAACTTTCCTGCAGGAGATACCGTAGCTTTAAAAATGACTAATCCTGATTATCAAACGCTTTGTCATGTTTATTCAAGAACGGTTGTTCATGAGCGTAGCGATTATTTCGGAGAAGTAATTACTCGTCCAGTAGATAAACGAGATTATTATGTGAAGCGTTGTGTTGCTTTACCCGGTGATACATTGCAGATTATCAACAACCAAGTTTACATTAATTCGGTAAAAGCTTCGAATCCTAAGCATCTGCAGTTTAACTATTACGTACAAACAATAGGACATTCCCTCGGAGCTAAAGTCTTGGAAGCTTTAGATATTAGTAAGTCTGACATTAGAGAGTTAAATAATCTAGAGGCTCGAAAATTAGGTTTAGAGCTTTTCTCTGACTCGGAGAATGCTCACCTTTATAACCTGCCTCTAACTCAAGAAATGTTTGATAAACTTAAGAAAGAGCCTTATGTCAAAACAATCAAAATAGAGGAAGATGATATGAGCCATAGCTCTCTATATTATCCACTTAATTCAGGTTTTAACTGGACTCGAGAGAACTTTGGTCCACTTGTGATCCCTAAAAAGGGCATGACTATAAGCTTAAATGATTATAATATTAAGTGTTATAGACGCTGTATTGAGGCTTATGAATTGCATCGCTTAGAACAAAAGAACGGAGTCTATCTTATTGATGGAAAAGAAGCGAGTAACTACACATTTGAAATGGACTACTATTTCATGATGGGTGACAATAGACATAATTCAGCCGATAGTAGAGTTTGGGGCTTTGTACCTGAAGACCATATTGTTGGTAAGCCTGTATTTATATTCTTCTCTAAGAATCAAGAAACTGGTTCAATTAGATGGAGTAGACTATTTACTCGTATTACAAAGGATTTATAGGTTGAAGCCTATAATTATATGAAAAGATCCTTTAGACCTGTACTTTACTGGCTACTGCCATTGATTGTAGTTCTACTTGTCCTTGTGCTACGTTTTTTTATCTTGTCCATAGAACTTATTGAGCGTAAGGATAGTGAGACTGGTGAGCGTCTGAGGATTTATTGTCTTCTTTTGAAAAATACAACAAAAGATAGAGGAGATCGGGTACTTTTTCAACTAAAAGGTCGGCAGAATACAATGATGGGATTAGTTAAATATTTACCTAAGGAATCACTTACCTATCGAGACTGGAAGATAAATAATGAAAGGGATTCTATAAATCACCTTAAGCATTGCGATTCTGTAGCTTATAAATTGACCTTAGGAGCGGAAAAGTATTGGATTGTTTCGGATTCTTTGCTAAAGTCAGAGGATTCACATGTTTTAGGCCCTATAGATGAAGATTGTTTGTTAGGGATTTGTATTTATTCGATTAGCTTGTAATGTTTCCTCTCCTTCTTCCTACAGCTTATGCTCCGCCGATTGACTATTTTACTTACTTGTATCATTATCAAGGTCGTACGGTACAACTTGAAGTGAACGAACATTTCGTTAAGCAAAGTATAAGGAATCGTACATATATTTCTACAGCAAATGGTGTGCAAGCACTTTCAATTCCTTTGCTCGGTTCTAATAAGACCAAGACTTTAATTAAGGATATACAGATCTCTGAACATGGGAACTGGAAACGAAATCATATACAGAGTATCGTTTCTGCCTACGCTAATACACCTTTCTTTGAGTATTATTGGTGTGATATTGAGCCTTACTATATTAAAAGATATAAGTATTTACTCGATTTTAATACCGAGCTATTACACAAACTTGCCTCTTTAATAGAATTAGATTTGGAAACTTCATGCACACAGGATTATAACTTTGATAATATTGATACACTTGATCTGCGTTATATTTTAGATAAAAGAGACGAAGAGAGCAAAAGTTCGATACTTTCTAAGCTTCCTTATAGGCAGATTTTCTCTGAACGCTATGGTTTTATACCTAATTTAAGTATCTTTGACCTAATTTTTCATAAAGGACCAGAGACTCTTTTATATTTACGAGACTGCCAATCTTTAAATTTGTTGCATGTGGGAAGTATATAGCTATCTAAACTCTTTGAAGATTAAGATTGTTATGAGTTAGAAAGGTTTTTAGAATATATAGATTTATAGTAAAAAAATGTCAGATAATAAGAAGAAAACACCTAAAGTTAAAAAGATTAAGTTTAATGAAATGTGGTTCTATGGCTTAATCTTTTTAAGTCTATTAGGATTATATTTCTGGGATACAGATCATGCTGTTCAGAGAAATTTAAGCTGGGATGAGTTTAGAACTTACGCTGTAGAGAATACTTTTAGTGAGATAAAGGTAAATAGGAATGATTATAAGGTTACAGCTATTGTTCGCAAGGAAGCAATCAATAAGGTTTTTAATGGTTCTGGAATAAAGCAGGATCGTTTGGATAAGTCTGAGCGAGCAGCTATTCAATCACAGATTCCTTCTGTTGATCGTTTCGCTGATTTCTATGATGAGAAGCTAGCAACTCAAGGGATTAAGGTTATTTATGAAGATGAAGGTTTCAGCTTTTGGAGTATTTTCTTTTCGTTTGGTCCTATTATATTAATGGTATTCCTTTGGTTTTTCCTTATGCGTCGAATGAATGGCGGAGGAGCTGGCGGAGGAGTCTTTTCGGTTGGGAAAAGCAAGGCTAAGCTTCATGACAAAACGACGATGAAGATTAGTTTCTCTGATGTAGCTGGTCTAAAAGAAGCTAAAGAAGAAGTAGAAGAAATCGTTCATTTCTTAAAAAATCCAAAGAAATATACGCAACTTGGGGGGAAAATTCCAAAGGGTGCATTGCTTGTTGGTCCTCCAGGAACAGGGAAAACTTTATTAGCAAAGGCTGTAGCAGGAGAAGCTAATGTGCCGTTTTTCTCTATGTCAGGTTCTGACTTCGTGGAGATGTTTGTTGGAGTTGGTGCAAGTCGTGTGCGAGATCTCTTTGAAAAGGCAAAAGAAAAATCTCCATGCATCATATTCATTGACGAGATTGATGCTGTCGGACGAGCAAGAGGACGCAACAATAACATGGGGGGTAACGATGAACGAGAGAATACACTGAACCAGTTGCTTACCGAGATGGATGGCTTTGGTTCAAATAGTGGGATTATCGTCATGGCTGCAACGAATAGAGTTGATGTCCTAGACTCTGCTCTTTTGCGTGCTGGTAGGTTTGACCGACAAATCTATGTGGATTTGCCAGATGTAAATGACAGAAAAGAAATTTTCCTTGTTCACTTAAAAGGAATTAAGACGGATGAAACCTTAGATCTAGATCTTCTTGCCAGACAAACACCAGGTTTCTCTGGAGCAGATATTGCTAACATTTGTAATGAAGCAGCTCTTATTGCAGCTCGTGCAGAGAAAGACTTCGTTTCTAAGTCGGATTTCATGAATGCCGTTGATCGCGTTGTCGGTGGACTAGAAAAGAAGAATAAGATTACTACTGAGGAAGAGCGTAAAAGTATTGCTATTCATGAGGCTGGGCATGCTACTGTTAGCTGGTTTCTTAAGTACGGAAACCCTCTAGTCAAGGTAACTATTGTGCCAAGAGGTAAAGCTCTTGGAGCAGCGTGGTACTTACCAGAGGAAAGGCAGATTACTCCTTCACAAGCTTTATTAGATCAGATGTGCTCTCTCCTAGCAGGGCGAGCTGCAGAGGATTTATTCCTAGGACATATCTCTACGGGTGCTGCGAATGACCTTGAACGTACTACTCAAATTGCTTATGCGATGGTTACTTATTATGGTATGAGCAAGGAGCTTCCTCACCTAAACTATGCTAAGATTCAGGGCGATGCTTACGGATTCTCTAAGCCTTATAGTGATCGTACGGCAGAACTAATTGACCGAGAAGTTAATCGTTTGATTCAGGAGCAATATGACCGTGCAAAAGAATTATTAAGCATGCACAAAGAAGGTCATAATCTTTTAGCAGATAAGTTGCTCGAAGACGAAGTTATCTACACAGAAGATGTAGAAAATATCCTAGGGAAGAGACAATGGATCAGTCGCTCTGATGAATTAAAGATGGAAACTGAAGTAAAACCCACAAAGGAATTAACTGAAGAAATAAAAGAAGAAGAAACTAGTCATGAGTAATTTATTAAAACGAACAATCTTTGGAGCCATATACGTTGCTCTTATTATCTTAAGCCTATGTATTGAAGAGCCTACACTATTTTTATCTTTATTTAGTGTATTTATCTTTGTAGCGATTTGGGAATACCAAACAATCTTTCAGCTTAATAGAACCCGTCCCCTTAGAAAGATCCTTGACGGATTAGCTACGGTCTATTTGTTCATAGCCTTATTCTTAGTGCTGAAAGGGGACGTAGATCCGTCTAACAACATCGGTAAGCTATTTGCTCCGTACTTTTCTTATTTACTTTTTATCCTTGTTCGAGCAATTTATTCAGACAGAGATATGATGCCTAAGCATTTGGCTAAGGTAATTTTTGGTCAGTTTTACGTTGGTGGACTTTTTGCTACGGCAATTCCTCTATTCATTAAGAATCCTCTAATCTTATTGTTAATCTTCATTTGCATTTGGCTAAATGATACAGGGGCTTATCTTTTTGGTAGCAAGTTTGGTAAGCGTCGTTTGTTCCCGTCGGTTTCGCCAAAGAAAAGCTGGGAAGGTTTCTTCGGAGGCTTGTTCGTCGTTTATCTTGGTCTTATACTTATCACATCTTTCTATCCTAAAGAATTTGACTTACAATGGTTCGACATCATTCTTTTCGGTGGTATTGTTTCAGTTTTCTCTACTTGGGGCGACTTATTCGAATCGATGTTGAAGCGTTCGGCTGGTGTTAAAGACTCAGGGCGTATTATTCCAGGTCATGGAGGTGTATTGGATCGTTTGGATAGTTTCATGTTTGCTACGCCTGCCATCTTTATTTTGTCTTTGTTCCACGTATAAACCGACGCATAATGTCTCGCTATTCTAAATTTCTTCTAACGCTAGCTTTCTGTTTAAGTTTTTTTTCTTGTTCTCTCTTCAAGCAAAGTATTAATTTATCTGAAGCTTATACACCTGATAAGCGTGAGTTTCGGGCAGTATGGTTGCCGACAATTTACAGGGACGACTATCGAGGTCTTACTCGCCAAGAGGGGAAAGCTCTTTTAGCTAAGAGGGTTCAGCTTTTGAGGGATTTGGGATTTAACGTTATCATCTTTCAGGTTCGCTCAGAGTTTGATGCTTTTTACCGCAGTGATATAGAGCCTTGGAGTCGTTTCTTCACGGGTAAGCAAGGAGAAGCTCCTGACGACGAATGGGATCCGTTAGCTTATTTGGTAGAGCTATGTCACCGTCAAGGTATGGAGTTACATGCGTGGCTCAATCCCTACCGGGCTGCGGCGAATGCTCATAATAAGCTTGCTCCAAACCATCTACTCTATCTGCATCCAAACTGGTTCATCAAGTACAATAACCAGTATATCATCAACCCTGCTCTCCCTGAAGCTCGCGAACATGTATGTGAGGTTGTACGAGATATAGTGATGCGCTACGACATTGATGCTATACATTTGGACGATTACTTCTATCCCTATCCAAAAGCGGGTGAGTACTTCGACGATCAAAAGTCCTTTGAAGAGTATGGCTTGCCTGCGGGCTATAAGGTTGGGGATAAGGACTCGTGGAGACGTTCCAACGTTAATCAGCTTATTTTCGCTCTATCTGAATTGCTCAAAAGTACAAAGCCATGGGTACGTTTAGGCATCAGTCCATTCGGTATCTATAGGAATAAGGGCGTAAATCAAGAGGGTAGTGCTACAAATGGTTTACAATGCTACGACGACCTATATGCCGACGTCCTCTATTGGATGAAGCAAGACTGGATTGACTACCTTGCACCGCAAATTTACTGGAATAGGGGCAACGAGCGGGCAGACTATGGCGTTCTGACTGAATGGTGGGCAGCGATGGCTAAGCATAAACGTACTCATCTCTACATCGGACAGCACATTCGCCGAAGCATGGACTCCGAGCAGTTGGGGGATAAGCTTAAGCTCAGTCAGGCTCATGCCAAGGGGAATATCTTTTGGCCTGCAGAAGAAATTTATGGGAATTATAAGGGCGTGGCTCAAGAGTTAAAGGATAAGTTCTATAAAAGTTTTGCCCTCTTGCCTGAATATAAAGGAGCTTTAGGTCGTACCCAAGCTCCAAAGCCTATAGAGAATATCTGGGAAGACTTCAACGAAGATGGGCATATGCTCCTATGGGAGGACTTGCACGATGCGTCCGATCCCGAAACTCCATTTATGTATGTCGTCTATGCCTTCCCAAAATCTGTCTGTCCTCAGATACGTAAGGCTCAATACATCGTTAATATTTCTTCAGAGGCAAGCTTTACGCTTCCTTCCTTTGATTGCGAGACAGAATATACCTTTATGGTAACGTCGGTTAACCGCTTTTGGCAGGAGAGTGAGCCGAAGAAAATTACGATTAAACTCTAGAGTTTAGACGGTAAAACTCCTAGCTAAGCAAACTTAATATTTAGATGAGGGTGTGTCAAAATGTAAATTTTGGCACACCCTCTTTAAGTGTTTCATAATAGGCAAATTGCCATTATCTTTGTACTAACCAAAAGATCTAATTTTTTGACTAATTCTAAAATTAATTTACTATGAGAAATGAACATTTAAGTTTTAGGACAGATTTGCTGACTAAGAGTCTAAGCTATTGTTTCAAAGAGGATTGCTCTGTTAGGAATCAATGTTTGCATGCCTTGGCGTATAAGGAAGACAAAGATTTCTGCGTAGCTAGTTTTCTAAATCCACGAATGCTTCAGGGCAATGCTCAATGCCCAGAATTCTTGAGTAACAAGGTCGAAATTCTGGGGAGTGGATTTAAGAGTGCTTTGGAGCAAATCCCCAAGGGGAAAATCACGCAGGTACGAGCAGAAATCCAAAGGGCTTTGGGCTGTTGCTATACGATTTACTATCGCTACATGAGAGGTGAGCGATTGCTGAATCCGAAGCAAGCCGAGCTTGTGCAAGATGTTTTTGCTTCTTATGGTCTTGCTCCTGACCAAATCTTTGATAGCTATGTCGAGGCTTATGTCCTTAACTAGAGCATCTAGATTCATTGGCTTTGCTCCTTTGATCAACTGATTCTACCCATAAGTCAAAGAGTACTTCCCCACATAGAAAACTTTCTTTCTATGTGGGGAAGTTTTCTTTGCTATAAGGTTAATTTTTGCTACCTACGTAGGTAATTTTTCCTAGGCTTGTAGCTAATTCGAATTTCCCTATGGAGAAACTAGAGTTTCCCTTATAGGAAACTCTAGTTTCCCACTATGGAAACTGCAGTTTCCTATAAGGGAAACTGACCTTAGCCCTGAGCTTATCTCTTTTTCATAGACTTTTGTACCCCTTTTTAGTTTATAATTTGTAACTTTGCCTCCTAAGGGTAGAGCTATTTTCTACCAATTAGGGCTTAGCGTAGCCTTTACAAATCTTTAGAAAAGAAGCGTTATGCTTCATTCTTCCTCAACACGAATCGTGAGAAAATTCAACACAAGTGGGAGAGTGTGAACATAGGCAACTCCACGCTTTTTTTGTTTCTAACTTGTACTGCCCTTTGGAGTTGTGGGCTTATGCTTCAGAGAATGGCAAACGCAAACCTATCAAAGGCAAAGAAAGCTAAGAATGACGAATTCTATACTCAGTACGGAGATATAGAACAGGAAATGAATGCTTACCTTGAATATAATCCTGATGTATTCCGGGGTAAAACAATCCTTTTGCCTTGTGATGACCCTGAGTTTAGCAACTTTACTAAATACTTTGCCCAAAACTTTTCAAACTTTGGTATAAAGAAACTCATCAGTACAAGCTATGCTCCCGAAAGTAAGCAACTGGAACTCTATTATCAGCCAAGCCTTTTTGAAACAAATAGCCCTCATTTTGATGAAAATAAAAGCTTAATTAAGGGGAAAATCTTCATTCTTGACCGAGATAGCAACGGCGATGGGCGTATTGATGTTGATGACCTTGAATGGCAGTATTTGGAGGGGGACGGCGACTTTCGCTCGGAAGAAGTTAAGGCTCTTAGAGATGAAGCCGACATAATC
>PDWI01002854.1_pt1 | contig 25428 bp, 20 predicted proteins | sample 1430891 | NCBI WGS metagenome assembly PDWI01 (sample SAMN01162508, study PRJNA174530) | Oral metagenome, whole genome shotgun sequencing project. | biome: Marine environment; feature: Marine mammal; material: Swab sample of the gingival sulcus; isolation source: swab sample of gingival sulcus...
CTTTTTCAATGTTTTCAGGATGTTTACAGGCCTCAACAATTCGCTTGTCATGTGCGATTAATTTCAGGATATTTATTTGGTCTTCAATCCAGTGTTCCAGCGCAGTGGCAGTTTGACAGGTTACCTGACGCCCAATTTTCTTCATGGTTGAAAGCTGATTTCTCTTTTCAATTTGATGAAGAATAATGCAGACAGCAATGATAAAACAAATAAAAACGGGGAAATTCCACTTGATAAATTTAAATGAAATGTCTTTCATTTTATACCTTCAGCAAACCAATTTTATGTCAATATTTGTTAAATAATAATCGCACACAAGCGGGAAGGTCAGACGGGCTGAAACCAGCGGCTCTCCGCCTTCCCCAAAGGCACGGGGCAACTATTCTGGCACATAGGGTGCCGAACATTCCATCCGGTAGTCCTTATCACGTAGCGGCGGCTCCCGGGAGTGCTGTTTCGAAACCCAGATTTTCGTTGTGTCACCCATGATCCGCCGGCGAATGTCCCTGCAAACCGTGTGCCGGAGACATGGAGGCCGCCGATTCCCGGTCAGTACCGCCAGACCCGCCACAGCGCCCGCACCGGCGGCATTTGCCGTCCGGGGGGCAGTCCGGGCTTTCCTGGGCGGCCTGGGCGCGCTGCCATTCCTTCCACAGGTATCCCCGCTGCACCCCCTGGTCAATGATTTCCCAGGGCAGAATCTCATCGGCCGGCCGCTCCCGCAGCGCGTAAAACGCCGGAGGCGGATCGGCCTGCTTCAGGGTTTGGGGCCAGTTGCCGCCGTTTTCCAGCAGACGGACGATCAGGTTGGCTGCGCGGCGGTCTCCCCGGCTGAACAGGGCCTGAAGCACGGCGGATTTGGGGTCGTCCGCGTGAAACTCCACGTTGGGAAGCTTCCGGAGGCGGCCGCGCAACTGCCGAATGCGGCGGCGCATCACATCTGCCGGGGCCATTGCAGCCCATTGAAAGGGAGTGAACGCCTTGGGCACAAAGGGATTCAGGCTCACGGAAATTTTGCCCATCCGTCCGATTTTCCGGCTTTCCTCCAGAAAAACCGCGCGGATTTTTTCCGTGAGGCCGGCAATGGCGGCGGCGTCCCCGTCGGTTTCCGTGGGCAGACCGATCATGAAATAGAGCTTCAGATTGGGGACGCCGCCGGCCGCCAGACGCCGGGCCGCCGCCAGAATCTGCGGCTCGGTCAGTTTTTTGTTGATGACGCGGCGCAGGCGCTCGCCCCCGGCCTCCGGCGCCACGGCGGCGGTTTTCAGGCGGCTGCGCTTGAGTACGTCCACGAATTCCGCGTCCACGGCGTCGGCCCGGAAGGAGCTGAAGGAAAAGCGGGACTTTGCCTCCGGCACGATCAGCTGCCGCAGGCAGGGGAGATCCGACACTGCCGCGCCCACCAAGCCGACGTGGTCGGGGGCGTCCGCCTCGGCCAGGGTGCGGGAAAGGGAGTCCAGCGAGCGGAACCGGGGCGGGCGATAGACAAATCCGGCGCCGCAGAAACGGCATCCGTGGGGGCAGCCCCGACTCACCTCCATGAGCCAGGCGTCGCCGAACGAGGTGTGCCGGGCCTGGATCACGGTGCGGGTCCGGGCGGCGGACACATCCGCCAGATATTGGCGGACAACGGGCAGGGGCGCGTCTCCCTCGGCCCGCATCCGGCGGATGGTGCCGTCTTCCGCATACTCGACGGAATAGGCGGACGGAATATAGATCCCCGGCGTTTCCGCCGCGATGCGGCGCAGCAGGGCCGCACGGGAAAGGGGCGCTTTTGCCCGGCCCCGGCCGGCAGGATCCAGCCGGTCCAGAAAGGAATCCAGCATGGGCTCGGCTTCGCCGATGAAGGCGATGTCCAGAAAGGGGGCGACGGGCTCGGGATTCAGAAAGCAGGCCGCGCCGCCCGCCGCCACCAGTGGATGGGATTCGTCGCGGTCTTTGGCGAAAAGGGGCAGCCCGGCGTCGGACAGGGCCTGGGCCATGCGGGGAAAATCGACTTCAAAGGAAATGGAAAAGGCAATGAGATCGGCGTTGCGGATGGGGGTGCCGGATTCCACAGTGCGGGCGCAGCCAGCGGGTTTTCCCGGACGACCGGGAATAAAGGCCCGCTCGCAGACGATGTCGTCGCGCTCGTTGAGCAGCCGGTACACGGTCTGGAATCCCAGAGAGGACATGCCCACAATGCGGGTGTTGGGATAGACAAGGGCTACCAGGGCCCGTCCGGCCCGGCGCTTGCGGATCACGCCCTTTTCGGCAAAACCGCCAGCGTCTTCGTATTTTCCGTAACCGCAGGGTGGACGCCGGATATCATGGCGCTGGGCGAAAAAATTATCGGGGCTTCTTTCGGAGAAAGGTGGGGATCTCCAGGTCTTCCTCGCCATCCTCGCCGCTCCCGCCTTCCTTCATGACCTGTTTGATGCGGTCAAAGGCCTTATGGTCCAGGTAATCCGTATTTTTCGGGACCGCCGGTTGTTCCGGAGCGGAACCTGTTTCCGTCCCTGAAACCGGGCGGCGCGGCGCGGTGCCCGGCCGGGGGCGTCCGATGACCGGTGCCTGCCGCATGGGCGGGGCCTCGTCTTCCGCGCCGATACCCGTGGCGATCACGGTAATCCGCAATTCGTCTCCCAGGCTTTCGTCAATGACCGATCCCCACATGATATCCGCATCATCCCCCACTTCGTCATAAATCCGGGTGCAGGCATCAGACATTTCGTCCATTGTGATGGCGGAGGTGGAGGTCAGGTTGATCAGAACGGCCTTGGCCCCGTTGATGGAAAGATCTTCCAGCAGGGGATGGGAAATGGCCCGCTCGGCCGCTTCCACGGCCCGGTTTTCGCCGTCGGAGGATCCCATGCCCATGATGGCCAGCCCGGCTTTTTCCATGGTGGTCTTCACATCCGCAAAATCCAGGTTGACCAGGCCGGGCACCATGATCAGGTCGGTGATGCCCTTGACCGAATGCAGCAGAATCTCGTCTGCCTTGCGGAACATGTCCAGCATGGTGGCGTTTTTGGATGCCAGCCCCCGAAGCCGGTCATTGGGAATGGTGATGACCGTATCCGCCGTCTGGCGGATCTGGGCCAGGCCGTCTTCGGCCTGTTTCGCCCGTTTGCGGCCTTCAAACAGGAAGGGCTTGGTCAATACCGCTACGGTGAGGGCCCCCAGTTCCTTGCAGATTTCAGCGATCACCGGGGCCGCGCCCGTACCGGTGCCGCCGCCGAACCCGGCGGTGATGAAGACCATGTGAGAATCCTTGAGGGCGTTGCGGATCATTTCCGCGCTTTCCTCGGCCGCAGCCCGCCCCACTTCGGGATTGGCCCCGGCGCCCAGACCTTCGGTAAGCTTGTCCCCGATCTGGAGCTTCCTGCCGGCGCCAGAGAGATCCAGCGCCTGCACGTCCGTATTGGCCACGATGAATTCCACACCCTTCAGATCGGCCGAGATCATATTATTGATGGCGTTACCCCCCGCGCCGCCGACGCCGATGACCTTTATTTTTGCATTGCTTTCCGCTGGTTCTTTCTGGCTGAACATGAATGAATTCCTCCTGATATGCCTGGCTTTTCACGCTGCCGGGCCCCTGCCATCCCCGAAAAAAGAAGTCTGCCTGCCGCAGATCGTGAACATGTAGCGGATTCCGCGCGGCCGGTCAAACTAGTGCCGGAAAATAATTTCCCGGGAATTACCGCTCAGACCTAAATGATATCCCTGAACCACCGTTTCATCCGGGTCACAAGCCGAATGAGCAGATTGGGTTCGCCTATCCGGAATTTGCGGACATTGCGGCGGTTGGCCGCCCCGTACAGCACCAGCCCCACGCCGGTGGCATAAACAGGATTGCTCACCACATCCGAAAGTCCGCCGATATGGCGCGGCGTCCCTTTACGCACCCGGGTTTGCAGTATGGCTTCCGCCACATCCGCCGCCCCTTCCAGTTGGCTGGTGCCGCCGGTGAGCACCATCCCGGAATTGATGAGATAATCGGTCCGGGAACGCTGCATATCTTCGTGGATCAAAGAAAAAATTTCCTCCATCCGGGGCTGCAGGATTTCCGCCAGCACCAGCCGGGGCAATCGCCGGCTTTTGCGGCCCCCTGTTCCAGCCACTTCGATCATCTCGTCCTCATACAGCAGGCCCCCGTGACAGCAGCCGTGGGCAAGCTTTATCTTTTCCGCCTCGCCAAGGGGCGCCTGAAGCCCGATGGCGATATCGCTGGTAATGGTATTGCCGCCCAGGGGCAATACATGCGTATGACGGATCTGGTTGCCGGAAAATACCGCCAGATCACAGGTGCCGCCGCCCATATCCAGAAGTGCGGCCCCCAGTTCCCTTTCATCGGCGGACAGAACCGCTTCCGAAGACGCCAGGGACTCCAGCACGATATCCGCCACTTCAAGTCCGGCCCGGTCGCAGCATTTGACGATATTCTGCACCGAGGTCACGGCCCCGGTAACAATATGGATTTTCACCTCCAGGCGCACGGCCGACATGCCCACGGGATTCATGATGCCCGGCTGGTCGTCCACGATGAATTCCTGGGGAATGGTATGGATGATTTCCCGGTCCATGGGAATGGCCACGGCCCGGGCCGCGTCCACAACCCGCGCCACATCCTCGCGGGTGATTTCCGAATCGCCCTTGATGGCGATAATGCCCCGGGAATTGAATCCGGTCACATGGCCGCCGGCAATGCCGGCATATACCGATGAAATTTCGCATCCGGCCATGAGTTCGGCGTCTTCCACGGCCTTGCGGATGGAATCCACCGTGGCTTCAATGTCCACGACCACGCCTTTTCGCAGGCCGAGAGACGGATGGGTGCCGATGCCGATGATATTGACTTCGTCGCCGGAGACTTCTCCGACAACGGCGCATATTTTGGTTGTACCGATATCCAGGCCGACAATGATCTCTTCCTGTCCTTGCACCTCAACCCTCCTTGGGAATGCCGGCGGGCGTCACCGTCACACTGCCGGGATTCGTAAGATCCACTGTCGAAAGGGCCGCACCCGTACCCTCCCCGCGCATCATATTCAGCACCATTTTCAATCTGTTGAGCTTGATTTCGTAATCGAAAAAACCCATCCGGACGGTTTCGAGCCGGAGAAATTCCGGGGAAGGAATCAGATGAAGTGTGATGCCGACGGCCTCGTCCGCGTGGATGCGGACGAGGGATCGCAGGATCGGCACGCTGTCCGGCTGTCGAAGGAACTGTAGCATATTCATGACCGCGTTGAAAGACCTGGAAAAACCCGGCGCTCTTTCTTCCCCGTCTTTTTCTTCCAATGCCCGTATCCCCAGATCCGGCAGGGAAAGACCCGTCACTCGCGGCAGACCGCCGGGATCAGCGCCGGGTTCGTACGCCTTGAAAATATTTCCGCTCTGGTCAATAAGCCAGTCCCGGCCGACCGCCACCACCGCCAGAGGGGTATATTCCTCAATTCGGATATCCAGGGTGCGGCGGGCCGTCACCCGGACCTCGGCCCGGCAGATCCAAGGATGGGCCTCAAGGCGGCGTTCCACCAGATCCGTGTTCACACCGGGCAGGTTTATGCCCGGCCATACGCCGGCCTGTTCCAGGATATCCTCCCGCTCCAGAAATACGAGGCCGCTCATGGCAATATCCCGCGCAGACAGGAACGAGGCGGTCACAAGACCGTGATACCCGCCGATGATGGCGGCCCCGATGAGAACCGCCAGCCCGACCTCCCGCAAAAGCCCCTGCCGGCAGCTCCGGCGCGGATCAGGAAACATGATGCACCTCCTCTTGCAGCCAGACCCCGAAGCGCCGGGCCACTCCCTTTCGCACGATCCCGGCCAGGGAAAGGATATCCGCCGCCGTTGCCCCGCCCGTGTTCACGATAAAATTGGCGTGGACCCCGGACACGGCGGCCCCGCCCACGGCCATTCCCCTGAAACCGCACCGATCAATCATCAGCCCGGCCGGGGGGCCGGTATCCGGATTGCGGAAATAACAGCCGGCCGAGGGAAATTTCACGGGCTGGGATCTGTTCCGCGCCCGCAGGGATTCCCGCAGGGACCGGATCAGGCCGCCGGGATCACCGGGCATCAGTTCCAGCGTCACGGACAGCACGATCACCGGCCCCCGGGAAATCCACTCCGGCCAGAGGGTTTCCCGGCGGCGGAAGACCAGTTCCGGGCGGTCGATTTCGTGGATTTCTCCGGCGCCGTCCATGAATTCCACAGACCGGATGCGTTCGGAGATGCAGCCGGTCCGCGTACCCGCGTTCATGACCACGGCCCCGCCCAGGGTTCCGGGAATGCCGGCCATGATATTCAATCCGGCCAGGCCCCGGCATGCACACCGGCCGGTCAGCACCCGCATGGGAATGGCGGCCCCGGCCCGTAACAAAACAGAGGCCGGGGCGTCCGCCGCCCTCTCCGTCCCGTCTTCCGGTCCATTCTCCGGTCCGGAATCAGGCGGATCCGACAAAAAGGCAAACGCCTTTCCCAGCCGGATAACAGCCCCGCGCACCCCGGTATCTGCCGCGAGCAGATTGGTGCCCCCGCCCAGGATATGCACCGGCCGCTTTTCTTCCCGGCAGATGCGCAGAATGCCTTGTAATTCATCGCAGGATTCCACGCGGCAGAGCATTTCCGCCGGTCCGCCGACCCGGAAAGATGTATGCCGGGACAGGGGTGTATCCGCTTCAGCCCGGACGCCCAGAAGCGTGCGCAGGCGTTCCCGGAATCCGCCGCCCGGCTTTCCGGCGGACGGCATAATCATCAGGCTTCGCCTCCGGCCGCTTTGTTTCGCTCCCGCAGCAGGCTTTCCCCCATGCGCCAGATATTCCCGGCGCCCAGGGTCAGGAACAGATCGTTTTCCTTCAGGCTTTCCGCGCAGTGGCGAAGCAGTTTTCCCGCGTCGGGAAGGTATTGCGCGTCCTTATGGCCGTGGCGGCGGACGGCGGCGGCCAGATCCTCCCCGGTGCGGCCGCCTTCCAGGGGCGTTTCGCCGGCGGCATAGACCGGGAGTACCAGCAGTTTATCGCACTGGTAAAAGGACCGCGTGAATTCGTCGAACAGGGCTTCCGTCCGGGAATGACGATGGGGCTGAAAGGCAGCCACGATGCGGCGGTCGGGCCAGCTTTCGCGCACGGCCTCCAGGGTGGATTTGATCTCTGTGGGATGGTGCCCGTAATCATCCAACACCAGCACGCCGGCGGCCTCGCCCTTGATTTCCATGCGCCGCTGCACGCCCCGGATCTGTTCGAGAGCCTGTTTTATGGCGGCAAAGGGGATGTCCAGTTCCAGGCCCACGACCACGGCGGCCGTGGCGTTGAGCACATTATGGAGGCCCGGCAGGTTCAGCAGGATTTCCCCCAGTTCCGCCCCGTCATGATGCACGGAAAACCGGGACCGCATACCTTCGGACCGGATGTTCCGGGCCTGGAAATCGGCCTGGATGGAACGCCCGTAGGTGGTGAACCGCTTGCCGATCAAGGGAATCAGATTCTGGACATGCTCGTTGTCCAGGCAGAGGACGGCCAGGCCGTAGAAGGGAATCCGGTCGATGAAATCAAGAAAGGCCGATTTGATCTGGTCCATTCCGCTGTAGAAATCCAGGTGTTCCAGGTCAATATTGGTAACAACCGCGATGGCCGGGCTCATCTTCAGAAACGAACCGTCGGATTCGTCGGCCTCGGCCACGATGAAATCCCCGCCGCCCAGTACCGCGTTGACGCCCACACCGCGCAGCTTGCCGCCGATGACCACAGTGGGATCCAGTCCGCCGGCGGCCAGCACCTCGGAAATAATGGATGTGGTCGTGGTTTTGCCGTGGGCCCCGGACACGGCCACGCTGTATTTCAGCCGCATGAGTTCCGCCAGCATCTCGGCCCGGGGAATCACGGGGATGCCGGCTCCCTCGGCGGCCCTGACTTCCGGGTTGTCTCCTGCCACGGCCGAAGAAATGACCGCCACGTCGGCCCCGGCCACCTGACCGGCGGCGTGGCCCTCGTACACGGTTCCACCGAGAGAGGCGATGCGCCTGGTGATATCGGATGCTTTCAAATCGGAGCCGGAAACCCGGTAGCCCAGGTTGAGCAGCAGCTCGGCGATGCCGCTCATGCCGATGCCGCCGATGCCTACAAAGTGGATATGGTATTTTTTCAGGTACATTATTTGTCCTTTTGCGACATTATTATTTAGAGGCGGCTTTGCCGCCCCAGCACATCCCCCGCAATCACAGCCGCCGCATCCGGCATCCCAAAAGCCGCCGCCTTTTCCGCCATCCCCCGCCGGTCTTCCGGACGCCCCAGCCAGTGCCGCAGCCGCTCCGCCAGCGCCGCCGGCGTCAACTCCGATTCAGCGAGCATGTCGGCGGCGCCGTTGTCGGCGAGGAAGCGGGCGTTTTCGGTCTGGTGGTCATCGGCCGCGTGGGGAAAGGGGATGAACAGGGCCGCTTTTCCGGCAGCGGTGAGTTCGGCCAGGGTCGTGGCGCCGGCCCGGCAGATCACCAGATCCGCAGCGGCGTAGCGCCCGGCCATGTCTGTGAGAAAGGCGTGGACTTCAGCCGCCGCGCCATGCATTTCATAGGCGGCGGCCACGGTTTCGCGGTCGGCTTCGCCGGTCTGGTGGCAGATGGAAAGCATCTCCCGGTCGTCCGGCGGCAGCAGGGATACGGCTTCCGGAACAGCGGCGTTGACGGCCTTCGCGCCCTGGCTGCCGCCGAGAATCAGGAGGTGGAAGCGGTCCGGATTGCGGGGCGGCACGGCGGCGGCGTCCGTATCCGGGGCCTCGCGCAGGCGGGCAATTTCCCGGCGGACCGGATTGCCGGTCCGCAGAATTTTGTCCGGTGACTTGCCGCAGATCCGCTCAAAAGGTTCCGGATCAAAGGAGGTGTACACGCGGTTCACAAGGCGGGCCAGTATCCGGTTGGTGATGCCGGGCCGCCGGTTCTGTTCGTGAAGGGCCGCCGGAATGCCGAGTATCCGGGCCGCCAGAACAACGGGGCCGGAGGAATATCCGCCGACGCCAAGAACCATGTCCGGTTTCCAGTCCCAGAGAAGTCTCAGGGAAGCGCATACCCCGGCCGCTGCTGCTGCCACGGCTTTTATCCCGGCCCATATCCGCATGCCCTTGATGCCCCTGGCCGGAATCACGGCCAGGGGATACCCGGCATTGTCCAGGATCCGGCGTTCCACCGGCCTCCCGGTGCTGACGAAAAGCACACTGCTTTCGGGATATTGGCGGCGCAGCTCATCCGATACCGCGATTCCGGGGAACAGGTGCCCGCCCGTGCCGCCGCCGGCAATGATCAGGCGCGGGGCGCGTTTTTCCCCCCCGCTGTTATGTCCGCTCATGACCGCCGTCCTTCAGTCCCATGGAATTTTGGGCCCGCCGCCGGCGCGGCGCCGATATTCATGAGCAGCCCGATGCAGGCAAGGGAAATCATGAGAGAGGAACCGCCATAGCTGATAAAAGGAAGGGTCAGGCCCTTGGTGGGCAGAATGCTCATGGTGACGCCCATATTGATGACCACCTGGTATCCCAGGGAAACAACCAGGCCCACCGCCAGCAGGGACTGAAACCCGGTGCGGGCCCCCAGGGCGATCCGGATACCCCGCCACAGGATCAGACCGTAGAGCAGCAGCAGGACGGTCACGCCGGCGAATCCGGTTTCTTCTCCGATCACGGAAAAAATAAAATCCGTATGGGGCTCCGGAAGGTAAAAAAGCTTCTGAAAACCGTTGCCGAAGCCGACGCCCCACAGTCCCCCGGTCCCGAAGGCCATCAGGGAATGGACGACCTGGTATCCTTCGGTATCGGAATAGGCCCAGGGATTGATGAAACTGATGATCCGCCTCATGCGATAGCCGGAAGAGACCACCAGCCACCACCCGGCGGGCAGGACCAGAAACACGGGCGGAAGCAGATGCCATGACGGCACGCCGGCGGTAAAAATCATGGTCATGCCGATCAGGCACAGGATAATCGCGGATCCGAAATCCGGCTGGCCCAGGATCAGGCCGGCGAAACAGCCCAGCACGATCAGATGGGGCAGCATGGCGATGGAAAATTCCCGGATACGGGCGATTTTCCGGTCCAGGGAATAGGCCAGATAGATGATCAGGGCCGGACGGGCCAGTTCCGCCGGCTGAAAGGTCAGATCCCCGAAGGCAAGCCAGCGTCTGGCGCCGCCCACTTCCTTGCCGAGAGCGGAAAATTTTACGGCCAGCAGCAGCATGGCCGTGATCAGCAGCAGCGGATAGGCGCTCTTCCGCACCCATTCCAGCGGGACCAGACGGCAGGCGAGCATGGCCAGAAGGCCGATGCCGGCCCATTGGGCCTGGCGTTTCATGAAATAGAATTCCGAGCCGTAATTCTTCAGGGCCAGGGCCGAGCTGGCGCTGAACACCATGGTGATGCCCATGCAGGTCAGAAAAAGAACGGGGACAAAAATCCAGAGATTGGAATGCCCGGCCGCCGGCGCCGGTGAAAGAGGCGATGGGGAGGATGCGGCGCCATGGACGGTCTCTCGTCCAAAACCAGGGCCGGGCGGCGAAAGCGGCGCCGGCGGAAAGACCAGTTTGCTCATGGCGTCCCCTTTTTCACGGACAGGCGGATAAAATCCTCTCCCCGCGCGGCGTAACTGGCGTAAAGATCAAAACTGGCGCAGCCGGGAGATAGGAGCACCGCGTCCCCGGCGCGGGCGTGGGACCGGGCCTTTGCCACGGCGTCGGCCATATCCGTGGCCCGGACAACGGTTTCCACGGCAGGACCGAGAACCGCAGCGATTTCGGGGCCGGTTTCTCCCATGGCGACCAGGGTATGCACCCGTCCGGAAAGAACCGGGGCCAGCCCGTCAAACGCGTTCCCCTTGCCCCGGCCGCCCATGATCAGGACCACGGGACGGTCCATGGCGGCAACGGCCCGGGACACGGCATCGGGATTGGTGCCTTTGGAATCATTAAAATACCGGACGCCGTCCACCTCTCCCGCCGGCTGGATCCGGTGGGGTGCGCAGGTGTATCCGTCAATGGCGGAACGCACGCCCTCGGGAGTGCCCCCCGCAGCCAGGGCAGCCAGGGCTGCGGCCGCGATATTTTCCCGGTTATGGCGGCCCGCCAGGGGCGAGCGGGACAGATCCAGTTCCACGGGCTCCGCTTCCGCCGGATGCATATCCGCTGGACAGGAGGGCTCCGGATACAGGACCACCGGCCGCAGGATCAGGCGGTTCCCGGCCAGATCCGCGCCGCAGGATTCCGTTTCCGGATCACGGTCAAACGCCGCCACACGAGAGGCAATCCCCTGGACGGCGGCCCGGCACCGGGGATCGCGTCCGTTGATCACGGCAAGGTCCGCCGGGGTCTGCCGCCGGAAAATCCGGGCCTTGGATGCGGCATAGGCGTCGAAACCGGGATAGCGGTCCAGATGATCTTCCGTGATGTTCAGCAGAACCGCGATGCGCGGGTGCACGATATGGGCCGTATCCAGCTGGAAGGAACTGATTTCCACCACGGCCCAGTCCGCTTTTTGGCCGGACAGGATGAATTCGGACAGCGGCGTGCCGATATTCCCCCCTGCAAATACGGATTTCCCTGCGGCCCGGAGCATTTCGGCGATGAGTTCCACGGTCGTTGTTTTGCCGTTGGACCCGGTCACGCCAATGGCCGGAGCGGAAAGAAAGCGCCAGGCCAGATCCATTTCGCCAATGACCGGGACGCCTTTCTCCCCGGCCCGGCAGCAGAAGGGAATGGTATGGGGCACGCCGGGACTCAGGACGAGCAGGTCCGCGCCGTCCAGCAGATGCTCCGGATGACCGCCGGGCGCGGTTTCGCAGCCCAGGTCTGTCAGGGTTTGCAGCGGTTTTATCAGGGCCTCGGCGGTCCGGGCGTCCGTGGCCCGCACATCGGCTCCTTCCCGCTTCAACAGCCGGGCCGCCGCGATGCCGCTTCTGCCCATGCCCGCGACCACTGCGGTTTTTCCTTTCAGCGGGAGGAGGGTCTTCTCTGTTCGCATTTATACTGGTTTCCCGTGCGTGGCATTTTACCGTTTTGTTCCGGTGACTGGCATTGCCGTATCATCTTTTTCCTCGTTCACCGCAGCTTCAATGTAGATACCGCCACCAGGGCCAGGGCCAGGGAAATAATCCAGAACCGGACGATGACCTTGGACTCGGGCCAGCCCTTGAGTTCGAAATGATGGTGCAGGGGGGCCATGCGGAAGATCCGGCGGCCCCTGGTGAGCTTGAAACAGCCCACCTGCAGAATCACGGACATGGTTTCGATGACAAACAGCCCGCCCACGAGAAGAAGGGTGAATTCCTGCTTGGTGATCACCGCCAGGACACCCAGCACCCCGCCCAGCGACAGGGATCCCACGTCCCCCATGAACATTTGGGCCGGGTATGCGTTGAACCAGAGAAACCCGAGACCGGCCCCGGCCAGAATGGCGCAGAAAATGGCCACCTCGCCACAGCCGGGGACGAACCGGATCTGGAGATACGCGGCATAATGCTGGTGGCCGGTCACATAGGCAAAGAGCATATAGACCCCGGCGGCGATGATCACCGGGCCGATGGCCAGGCCGTCCAGGCCGTCAGTAAGGTTCACGGCATTGGAGGTCGCCACCATGACCAGGGCCGCGAACAGGATATATCCCCATCCCAGATCCGGGTTCAGGTTCTTGAAAAAGGGCATGGTGACACGGGTATCGAATCCCGGATGCCGGTAGAGCAGAATGCCCACTCCAACGGCCAGTCCCCATTGCAGCAGAAATTTCTGGCGGGCCGACAGGCCCTTGCTCCGCTTTTTAATCCGCATGAGATAATCATCGGCAAAACCGATGGCCCCGAATCCCGTAAAGACCAGAAGGATGATCCAGGCATAGAAACTGGTCAGGTCCATCCAGAGCAGCAGGGAAAGGCAGGAGGTAAAAATCATGAGCAGACCGCCCATGGTGGGCGTGCCGGCCTTTTCAAGATGCGACCGGGGCCCGTCGTCCCGCACATATTGCCCCACCTGCAATTCCCTGAGCTTCCGGATAAACCAGGGGCCCATAAAAAAGCAGAGGATAAAAGCGGTCAGGGCCGCGTAAATGGAGCGAAAGGTGATATACCGGAATACATTCAGCGCGGAAAAACTGGTATGAAGCGGATACAGCAGGTGATAGATCATGGATTTGTTTTTGTCCGGATATGAGATGACACCTTGCGAGGGAAAGAAAAAATCAGCCAGCAGAAGAAGCGCCTGACAGCGGCCCCGGCCATGGATCAGGGGGCGCGGCCCCGACGGAGATCAGGGCCGGAATCCGGTCATTCGAAAGCTTCGGCCCATTCGACCACCGGCCCCAGGATATTTTCCATCTTCCAGCCGCGCGAGCCTTTCACCAGCAGCAGATCCCCGGCCCGCAGTTCCGACTTCAGACGATCCACGCCCTCCCCGTGATCCGTCAGCGGAACCAGCCGGTCCGGCGGCATGCCTCCCCCGCGGGCGCCCGCCAGCAGGTCCGGCGCGTGAGGGCCGAGGGCCGCCAGCCAGTACACCCCGGATTCTGCGGCCTTCCGTCCCGTCTCGCGGTGCAGCCCGGGGGCGTGATCTCCCAGCTCCAGCATTTCGCCCAGGACCGCGAAAATCCGGCCGCCGCCCGTTTCGGCCATCATATCCCCGAGGGAAGAGAGGGCCGCCGCCGCAGAAGCCGGATTGGCGTTATAGGTATCGTCCACCAGGCGGATGCCCCGCGCCGTGTCCCGGATGCACATGCGCCCGCCCACCGGCCCGGCGGCGGCCAGGCCCAGGGCCATGCCGGATGCGTCTCCGGATGAATCTCCAGATGAATCTATGGATGCATACAGGCCGGCCTCCCGGCCCGCCGCAACGGCTGCCAGGGCGTTGACGATCATAAACGGGGCGGAAAATCCGATCCGGGCCGGAAATTCACGGCCGTCAAACCGGACCCGGAATGCAAGCCCGCCCGCGTCCGGGAACGGATCCACAGCATGAATATCCGCAGCCGGGGAAAAACCGACGCTCACGACGCGCAGACCGGCCTTTACGGCGCGGCCGGCCAGGAATCCGAAATAAGGATCATCCCGGTTGAGAACGGCCAGGCCGCCGGAGGGCGTTTCTTCCAGCAATTCCGCTTTAGCGGCAGCGATGGCCTCCAGGGATCCCAGCCCGCCGATATGGGCCGGGCCGATATTGGTGATCACGGCGATATCCGGCCGGCAGATCCGGGTCAGGCGCCGGATTTCACCTGCGTGGTTCATCCCCAGTTCCACGGCAGCCCACTCATGATGATCGCCCAGGCCGAGGAGAGTGCGGGGCAGCCCGATCTCGTTATTGAGATTGCCCTCGGTCTCCAGCACGGCGTATCGCCGGGACAGAACCGCGCCGATCATGGCCCGGGTGGTGGTTTTTCCGTTGGAACCGGTCACCGCCGCCACCCGGACGGAAAACCGGGAGCGCCAGTCCGCAGCAATGGCGCCGAGGGCGCGGAGCGTATCCGGACAGATGATCCGGACCGGAGCCGGATCACCGTCAGCACTGCCGGCGCCGGTGGATGCGGTTTCCCCCGGGCCCGTCGTGAACATTTCGTCCACCAGCACGGCGGCGGCGCCTTTTTCCGCCGCGTCCGCCAGAAAAATGTGGCCGTCAAAGCGCTCCCCGCGCAGGGCGATGTACAGATCGTCCGGCTTCAGGGTGCGGGTATCATGGGAGATGCCCCGGATCCGGGTATCCGGGGCTCCGGAGGCGATACGGCCGCCGGTGATCCGGGCCAGTTCCATTGCAGTCCACTCCATGGCGCTCATGGCAGTGTCTCCTCCCCTTTCATCCGGAGGGCCAGCGCACGCCCGGCTTCCGCCAGATCATCAAAATCCAGAATCCTGCCGCCGATGATCTGACAGGTTTCATGCCCCTTGCCGGCAATGAGAACCATATCCGCAGGACCGGCACCCAGAACCGCCGCGCGGATGGCTTCCCGCCGGTCGGCGATCACCCGGAATCCCCGGGCGGCCGGCCGGCCGTCTTCGTTCCGAAGGGGTCCGGACGATTCGGACAGCCCCGCTTCAAGAATGCCGGGAAGGATTTCCCCGATAATGCGCGACGGATCCTCGGAACGGGGATTATCCGATGTGACGATGACGATATCGGCCCCTTCCCCGGCCGCCCGGCCCATTTCCGGACGTTTTCCCGGATCCCGGTCCCCGCCGCATCCGAAAACGCAGATCAGCCGGCCCGGCGGAATCACCGCGCTTTTTTCCTCCTGATCCAGCAAATCCCGCAAAGTGGCCAGGGCATGGACCAGGGCGTCGGGTGTATGAGAATAATCTACGAATACATGGGGGCCGGCCGGGGAATTCCGGGAAAAGGCAGTCCGGTCTCCGGTAACGGGAACGGCCCGCTCCATCCGCCCCCGCGCCGGCGGGCAGGCCCGGATGCCGGCTTCCATGGCGGATACCGGCAGGCCCAGGCGCACGGCCGCGCCGGCGGCGAGGCGGATATTTTCCAGGTTATGGCGTCCGATAAGGGGGCTGTCCACCCGCACCGGCCCGGACGGGGTCGCAAGGCATCCGTGAATGCCGGCGGCCCGGAATTCGGAAGTTTTGGAATATACCAGGTATTCCCCGGACTGACCGGTGGTGACGCAATTTCCAGGAAATAACGCCGCCAGTTCCCGGCCATACGGAGAATCGGCATTGACCACGACGCCGGGGATCAATCCGGGGGAAGGCGGCGTTCCGGCGCCGGTCCCGCTCCGGAGATACTCCGTGAACAGACGTTTTTTGCTGGCCCAGTACCGGTCCATGGTCTGGTGCCAGTCCAGGTGATCCCGGCTGAGATTGGTGAAGACCGCCGTATCCACCGCGCATCCGTTGAGGCGGTACAGATCCAGGGCCTGGGAGGACGCTTCCATGACCAGATGGGTCACGCCGGCATCGCGCATTTCGGCCATGATGCGCTGCAGATCCGGGGCTTCGGGGGTGGTGACCGGCGCGGGAAGGGTCCGGTCCGCGAAATGAATATCAATGGTGCCCATGACGCCGGGATGGTATCCGGCTTTATGCAGAATGGATTCCAGGAGCAGGCTGACCGAGGTTTTTCCATTGGTTCCGGTCACGGCGATGATATGCACATCATCGGCGGGAAAATCATGCAGGGCTGCGGCGATCCAGCCCATGGCCCGGCGGGTGTCCGGCAGGCGCCAGACCGGGGGAAGGGAAACAGCCGTGTTTCCGGAATCCGGCCGGTCTGTCTGATCTGTTTGATCTGGCTCGGCGATGATGAGCGCGGCGCCCCGCTGGACGGCGTCGCCGATAAACCGGCGGCCGTCCACGGAAAAACCGGGGACGGCGATAAAAGCATCGCCAGGCCGCACCCGCTCCGAGCGGTATTGCAGTTCCCGGATATCGGGATCCCCGCCATCACCATCAGGTTCCCCGCCGGAAGCGGCCCCGGGCGTCTGCCAGCGGGCGGGGGCGAACAGATCGGAAAATTCGGGACAGCGCGCTTCCAGGCGGCGGCGCAAAAGAGAAATTTTCATAACGGGGTTCCCGGGGCGGATGCCCCGGCGGCAGAGGCCGCAAGCGGGATATCGGAAAAATCATGAGAGATCCGGGGCGCGGCCGGGCCTTTCAGCGACGCGCTGCGGCGTCCGCCCCTGCGGGGTAACGGGGGAATATTCAGGTAATTAAAGGTTTGCAGGGCAATTTCCCGGAATACGGGAGCCGCCACTTTTCCGCCGTAAAAGTCCATTTCCGGCTCATCAATGATGACCAGGATGGTGAGGCGGGGATTGGTTTCCGGGGCGAACCCGATAAAAGACGCCAGGTGCCGGTCCCTGGAATATCCGCCGCCCGCCGCCACTTTCCGGGCCGTGCCGGTTTTTCCGCATACGGGATATCCTTCCAGATCCGCGCGGGTTCCTGTGCCGCCGGGCTCCACCACGGCCCGCATCATCCGGCGGATGGCCCGTGCGGTTTTCACGGAAACAACCCGGCGAACGGTTTCCGGCGGAAAACCAGCGATCACCTCCCCGGTATTGGACAGAATATCCCGGACCAGACGGGGCCGCATCAAGACGCCGTCATTGGCAATGGCGGACAGGGCCGCGCCTAACTGCACGACGGAGACACTCAGTCCGTGGCCGTAGGAAATCACCCCGGCGTCAATCCGGCTCCATTTGCGGTAGCTTGCCAGAAGACCCGCAGTTTCTCCAGGGCATTCAATTCCCGTGCGCCGGCCGAACCCCAGGTCGGCCAGGATATCGTGAAGCACGTCGGGCCCCACCATTTCTCCCATTTTCACGGCGCCGATATTGGAGGAAAACTTGATGATGTCCTTAAGCGGCAGCCAGCCGTGGGCCCTGGTATCATGAATGGTGTCCACGCCGATGGCGTATTTTCCGTTTTCGCAGAAAAACAGGGTGTCCGGCGTGCAGCCGCCGGCCTCAATGGCGGCCACGGCCGAAAAGATTTTCATGGTGGAGCCGGGCTCAAAGGGATCCGTCACAATCCGGTTCCGCCAGACATCCCGGGGGTATTCGGCAAAATGATTGGGATTGAACAGGGGCACGTTGGCCATGGCCAGAACAGCCCCGGTGGCGGGCTCCATGACAAGGGCCATGCCGGATCTGGCTGCGGTTCTCTCGACTGCGGCGGCAAGGGCCTTTTCCGCGATAAACTGGATGGCCAGATCAATGGTCAGGCGCAGATCATTGCCGTTATAATCCACCGTTTCCCTTTCTTCGGGCATCTCAAAGCGGCGGCCCCTGGCATCTGTTTTGACGCGAAACCGGTATTCCCTGCCCTGGAGTTCCGCGTTATATCGAAATTCCAGGCCTTCCAGGCCAATGCCGTCCACGCCGGTGATGCCCACCACCTGGGCGGCGCGGGAAATTTTCGGATAATGACGGACGGGTTCGGGCACGTAACGGACCGAGGGAAGCCCGAGAGCTCGGACCGCCATTTCTTCCGCCGGCGTGACCTGGCGCTTGACCCACACGAAATTGCGGGGGGGGACAAAACTCCTCCAAAGACGTTCAGCGGGCAGATGAAGGGCCCGGGCCAGAAGGCGGGCCGTGTGTTCCTTGTCTTTCATGGACCGGGGATTGGCCCCCACGGAAGTGCCGCTGATGCTGCGGGCGATCTCCCGGTCCCTGGCGTCCAGAATCCGGCCGCGTTTTCCCCGGATGGTGATATTGCGTTCCATCTGGTCCACGGCCGTTGTCCGGAGTTTTTCATGGTCCCGCACCTGGAGAACAACACCGCGCGCGGCGATCACCAGAAAGGCGCACGCCAGAAAGGCAGCGATCAGCCGGACGCGGAAGGGAGAAACCGGGTTCGGGGAGACGGGATGCCCATTATCGGGATGCCCATTATCGGGATACATGGCCCCTCATCATCCGTATTTTGCCCGGCACGGGACGTTTCTGCCCGGCGCGGGGCATGTGGAGGCCCAGTTCCGTTTCCGCCACGCGGGCCAGGCGCTCCGGGGATTTAAGGCGTTCCAGCCGGATCCGCAGATCGTTATGGATTTCCCTGAGCCGGTCCAGGTCTTCCATTTCCACGGAAATCTCATAGCCCATCTGACGGCACTGGACCCGGCACCAGGTATAAAAAAACATCTGCCCCGCCACCGTGACGACCACCAGCGCCGCCAAAACGGCCTGCAGGGAGGGCCGGACCGCCGGAGAAGCGGACGCTCCGGCCGTGCCTTTCACGGAATGCGGACCGCCGTTTTTCATGCGCATTCTTCCTTGATATCTGTTTCCCCGGCCTTGATATCCGTCTCCCCGGCCCCGTCCGGAAAAAGCCGCTCGGCCACCCGCATCCGGGCACTGCGTGACGGGGGGTTGGCCGCCACTTCTTCCGGCGAGGGTGGAATTGATTTCCGGAAAACCCGGCGCAGGCGGGTTTTTTTGCCACAGACGCATCCGGGAAGGCGGGGCGGGCAGGTGCAGCCTTTTTCTTCTGCGGCCATGCGCTGCTTGATGATCCGGTCTTCCAGGGAATGAAACGAGATCACGCAAAGCCGTCCACCGGGCGCCAGCAGATCCGGAGCATCGGTCATAAGGCGGGTCACCTGATCCAGCTCGCCGTTGACCGCGATGCGCAGGGCCATGAACACCCGTGTCGCGGGATGCACCGGTTTCTTCCGACCCGTGTGATTCCTTCCTTTTTTTTCCCTGCCCGGTTTGGGTCCGGGCACCGCGGACGTGATGATCTCCGCCAGCCGGCGGCTGGTATCCACGGGGTGATGACGGCGTTCGGCCACGATGCGGCGGGCAATACGGCCGGAGAACCGTTCTTCCCCGTATCGCCGGAAGAGATCCGCCAGATCGTCTTCCCCGGTTTCCCGGATGATATCGGCGGCTGTGCGGGCCGTGCGTTCGTCCATCCGCATGTCCAGGGGTTCGTCGCGTTCGAAACTGAAGCCGCGGCCGCTGCCGTTCAGGTGAAACGTGGACAGACCCAAATCCGCCATGATGCCGTCCAGGGCGTCAATGCCGGATTCGGCCATACAGTCCGCGAGACGGGAAAACGGCGCGTGAAACAGGCGCAGACGGCCCCCGGACAATGCTTCCAGGGGCCGGGAATTCTGGATGGCCGCCGCGTCGCGGTCCAGGGCGATGAGGCGGCCGCCAGGGGCACAGGCCGCCAGAAGGGCGCGGGTATGCCCGCCCCCGCCAAGGGTGCAGTCGGCGTAAACACCGCTGCTTCGCGGCTTCATATTCCGGATCATGGGTTCCAGCAGAACGGATACATGGTGATAGGCGCTCCGGGCATCGGGTGGGCCGGATACGGCCGCTGGACGGGAATAAGACGAAACCATCTTTTCAAGATATCGCTAAAACAATAAAAAAGTCAAGTAAAAACAATGAGTCAGAAAGAAAATGTCAAGAAAATTTCTCCAGCGCGTCCTTATGGACCATCCTTATTATTGACCGAATTATTGACCGACGGGTGATCCAAATGGTGCATATTGATTTTGCGGCTGACATGACAACCGCCCTGGTGCACCTTGCGCACGGCTGCAGTGATTTCATCCATGGCTGCCGGCGTGAGGATATAGCCGGAGGCGCCGTTTTGCAGTGCATGATGGACATAGGCGCGGTTGCGGTACATGGAAAGCAGGATAATCCGAACAAAAGGAGCGGACGCGTGGATCTTTCGGATCAGGTCCAGGCTGTTGACTTCGGGCAGCGCGATATCCATCAGAAGAATATCCGGCCTCCGGTCCAGGGCCATGGACAGGATGTCATCGCCGCCGGCAGCCTCGCCCGCCGGTTCCATGTCCGGACTGGATTCAATGAGAAAACGGATGCCGTCACGCATGCCGTCATGGGGTTCAGCGGTCATCACCCGGATAAAAGCGGATTCCGTCATGAAAGGGATCCCGAAAATGGGTTTTGGTCCCGGCCCGCCGAACGGCCGGCAGGCAACGCACGAGACGGCCCTGATCATGGAGCCAAACCCCCGGAAAATCAATTGGGAGGGAAATGTATTTTATGGGTAGAAGAATCCCCAGGTTTATTCTTCCCATAGTTCCGGACCGATAATCCCGATCTTGATGGCGTATTTCACCATTGAAACCATATTATGAATGTCCAGTTTTTTCATGGTGTTGGCCCGGTGTTTCTCCACCGTTTTGGGGCTGATGCACAGAATCTCGGCGATTTCCGCCGAAGATTTGCCCTCCACCAGCAGGCGGAACACCTGCTGCTCGCGGTCGGAAAGCAGGTCGTAGCCGCTGGCCGGCGGCTTGTCCTGCTTGCTCTTCAAAAAGGCGGTGATGATCTTGGTGTTGATCTTGGAACTGAGATAATACTCATGGCGATGAACCGTGCGAATGGCCTCCAGCACCTCGGACATGGGGGAGGCCTTGAGCACATACCCCAGCGCGCCGGCCGCGAGGGCCTGGTGGACGTAGGCGTCCTTTTTGTGCATGGAAAGGACCACCACCTCGGTTTCCGGCACCGTATCCTTGATGAGGTTGACGGCTTCCAGACCGTTGAGTTCCGGCATCTGGATATCAATCAGAGCCACATGGGGTTTCAGGGTCTTCACCTTCTGCACGGTCTGCTTGCCATCCGTCGCCTCTCCCACCACTTCCATATCTTCCTGCTCGCCGAGTATCTTGCGGATGCCTTCCCGAAGAACCAGATGATCATCGGCGATAACCACTTTGATTTTTCTCATTTGCGTCCTTTCCCCCTGCCATGGAATCATATCCATGCGCTCTTCATGGATTCTTCCATCTTCGGATCTTCCATCAGCTATGTCCGCCGCCGGGCTTCACTCTTCTCCCGCATCTTCGCCCGGGCCGCCGTCCTCTTCCGCCGGGCCGGATACGGGAAGCTCCACCCATACAATGGTGCCTTTCCCCGGCGCGGAATGAATTTTCAGGCGGCCGCCCACGGCCACGGCCCGCTCCCGCATGCCGATCAGGCCGATACCGCTGGAGCGTTTTTCCTTCACGAATCCAGCGCCGTTGTCCTGGACGGTCATCATGACCTTGGGATAGGAAAAGGTCAGGGTGACCCGCACCCTGTCCGCCCCGGAGTGCTTGACCACATTATTCAGGCTTTCCTGGAAAATTCGATAGAGAATCAATTCCTGATCCGACCGGATCCGCTTTTTGAACCCGATATGCTGAAACTGCACCTGCGCGTGGTTATTTTCATTGAATTCCGAAACATACCAGTTCAACGTAGGGATCAGCCCCAGATCATCCAGCAGGTCGGGACGCAGATCCGAGGAAATACTGCGGATGCGGTCTCCCAGCTGTTCGATCAGGGGCACCAGGCCGGTGATTTTTTCCTTCTGGTCCACCATATAATCCGGGATGCCCTTTTCCAGGCTGTCCAGCCCCATGTGCAGGGCCGCCAGGGTCTGGCCGAATTCGTCGTGGAGATCCCGGGCGAGCTGTTTCTGGGCTTTTTCAATGCCATTGATCAGCTGGGCCGAAAGACGCCGAATCTCCTTTTCCGCACGATTGCGTTCCAGAACCTCTTCCTCCAGGCGCTGGTTGTATTCGGCCAGTTCAATGGTATGCTTTTTTTCCAGATCATTGACCTTCTGGAGGGCTTCCAGCATTTTATCATAGGAAGACGCCGGTACCGGGGTCTCGTCGTCCCCTCTCAGTTCCCGGATGCGGGCGATCCGCCGGCGGACGGAGCCAATGCCGCCGGCGGAAGGCGGAAAATCGTTGTCCTCATCCGCCGCCGGCGCACCGGATACATCCAGAGGCGGAAGAAAAGATTCTTCTTCGGCTTCCGGACTTTCCATCTCCAGATGGCGGAAGATACGGCGGCGGTGTTCTTCCACCAGGCCGGAATAATCTTCCGCCGGGCCGGCGGCGTCCCCCCGCCCTGATGGAAGGGCGGGTTGGGATCTCAGCCGGGTATGCCAGAGAAGAAAGACCAGGGAGATAATGGCGCCGACCGCGCCAAGAAACAGGACGATGACCATATACCGGCTTTTTCGCTGGCGGACCTTGCTGCGTATTTTCCGCGCCGCGCCATCGGGATTGATCCCTCCCTCGCTGTCCACCAGAAAAGTCCCTTCATCCATATAGCGGACAAATTCATCCATCAAGGCTCCGGTTTCCATGACCAGCACCATGATGCTCAAAAGCAGAAATGCAATGACGGTCAGAAGGACGAAGCGGATGAAGGACATGGTACCCGCAGGCCGGATCCTGTCCGGCGGGTCGGGGGACGCCCGGAAACGATCACGAGCGGAGGATCCGGCGGCGGCGCGCGGCGGGGTCACGGGGAGGATCCTTTTTCGTTTACCGGAACAAATTCCGGTTGACCAGCGCGACCACGCGCCAGTCCGGGGAGGTGTCGGTCAGCCCGATGCCCAGATGCAGCTTGAAGCCCCAGAAATTTTTCAGCCAGTCCATGCCCACGCCGATCTCCCGGATGTCGTCCCCGGCGTCGGGATCGTAGCAGGGACTGCAATCGGCGCAGTTGAATTCGTCCTTGTTTTCGATGTCCACGAATTCGAGATAGGCAGTCAGGGTTTCCTTGACCTGATATTCCGCCGCCAGGGCCACAAAGCGGACCATCTCGTCCTTGTCCGGATCGTCGGTTTCCATGTAGTTGAGGCCGATGTTCAGGTTCAGGACCAGTTGATCAAAACGGCGTCCGAGAAGCAGGTTCAGGCCCCAGGCTGGATGATCCTCATCGGTCTGAACAAAGCGGTAAAGATCGGCAATGCCCCGGTCCCGTTCGCCCGTGGGCAGCAGGACATAGGGCATGAGGGACAAGTCAATGCCCTGGCCCCGGTCCTGATCGGGGAACTGGTCCTGATCCTGGCCCAGCAGGCGGATCTTGCCGCCGATGAAGATATCGCCCATTGCGCTGCGGGAGGTGTCCACGTCCTGGCCGTCAAAATAGGCGTCCGTGTTTTCATAGAACTCCCAGTGGGTGGCGATTCCGGCCTCCCACCAGTCGCCATCGCCCATGACAAAACTGATGGGCGCGGCCCAGATATGGCCTTCCCGGCAGTTCAGGCTGTTGTCCTTGTAGGGCGAAAACATGATGCCCGCCTGGGCATGGCCGCCGTCCACCACCAGCGGGGAAAAGGAAAACAGATAGCCTTTGAGTCCGTAAAAAGCGAGGTTTTCGTCGGCGCGGGCGGAGATCGCCGGCGCAAGGCAGGCAATCAACAGGAGAAGCGTGGGGATGGAACGTTTCATTTTTTTTCCTTCATGCGAGGGGTTTTCGTCAGAACAGCAAGAATTTTAAAGACAGCGATAATGGAGGCAAAGATGTGATTGGCCTGGGCGTTGATGCGCCTTGCCGGTAATTTTGCAAGAGCGGCGCTGGACTTCAGTGACTTGTGGAAGACCTCGACATTCCACCGTTTTTGACAGATTATCGTTATTGTGTTCCAGTCCGCTGTCAGCTGACTGCAGGCAAGATACTGGATGCCGGTGCTTCCGTCCTTGCTTATAAAGACCTGGCGGACGGGAAAATCAAGCCCTTTCAGCCATCCGGTAACGGCTTCCTGTTCCGGCCATCCGATCTGATCGGCGCGGGTGAAACGTTTTCGCTTCTGATCTTCCCGGATGAATGCGACGAGCCTGTTGCTTTTCAGTGCACCAATGAAGTCTTTTTCATGTGTCACATTGATCTCTTTCATGTTGTCAATGGAGCTGAGCCAGCTGTCAAAAAGGATCCAGCGGAATTTAATCTGATTCCGGACGCAGGTGTCAATCATGGAGCGCATCAACTCATTTTTGGTGACCTCGCCTTGAGGTTTTTCCTGCCGGGTTTCGATGCCACAGAAGCAAACGGACTTCCGAATCAGTTCAAATGCCACCGGAATCGAAATGCCGCAGACGTGGTAAAGGCAGTTCAACAGGTTGATTCCCTTGACATTGCGTCCTGTGCAATGGTCAAAATACCAGCATATGAGATCATTCTCACCCATCCAGGGCTCTTCCTGAATGGTGTCGTCAAAAACCAACACCCCCTCATCGGAGGCCACTTCACGGACAACCGATTTGACCTGCTGCCACAGAGCCCTGGAGGTGTATTCACCGTTTGCAAGGAAGCGGGCGATTCGATCATGGCTTATTTCGCCATGTAACATACCGGATAAACCCGCAGCAACAGCGTATCCGCAGGTCACGCTCAAATAATCTGCATAAAGGTCAAGTAGTTTTTCCATAGCTTTGGCTTATAACATATTTGGGCTGACTGCGTAGCATCAGTTATAATAATTGGATTTCATTGTGTCAACTTATATTAAAATCTCTCGCGGCAGGAACGCCGGATTGCCATCGGCAAGGAAATGTTGTGGGCCAGATGGTAAGCCAAAACACTTATAAAAAGGTGCCCGGTAACACGTTCTGCCACCTGATGATACACTGATCGAGTGCCCAATTCCGATTTCAAAGAACGAAATACGGCTTCCAGATCCGTTAACATTGTGTAACCTAAACTGAGCGATTCTATTCTGAAAAAATTGCTGATACGCTGATTACTTGGTTTTACCAATTTTTATGCTTTCACCCAATGGGTGTTTGATTAAAGTTTGATGATTCGCTGATATTACTGAATGAGAGCCACATTCAAATCAGAGAATCGCGCAACTTAGGTTTCATTACCTTTCCCTAAACCCATAGTGCATTGAAAAATCTATATTTTTTGGATTAAATACCGGATCCTGATCGACAATGCGCTTCAAAACTGCCAATTTGAGTTTGTCCTGAGTATGATAGTGCCGGATACGCGTAAGTGGCAGTCCGCATCACGTAGTGGTTCCCCGCTCAAATGAATTGCCGTATTCTTGCGGAATGTGCTGAGCAGCTGTAATTTTTATTGACTGCTTTTCATTTTCGGGATAAATATAATACTGCTTTATCACTTTAAAAGCTAACTGTTCCGGAATTTCACTATTTTCATTTTTTTAATAAAATCAGTAGGTTAATATTTAAAAGAGAAAAG
>PDWI01002857.1_pt1 | contig 25413 bp, 22 predicted proteins | sample 1430891 | NCBI WGS metagenome assembly PDWI01 (sample SAMN01162508, study PRJNA174530) | Oral metagenome, whole genome shotgun sequencing project. | biome: Marine environment; feature: Marine mammal; material: Swab sample of the gingival sulcus; isolation source: swab sample of gingival sulcus...
ATATCTGAAATAAAGAACAGTCCCATCGATGGAATAAAAGTCAATATGATACCAGAAAAAATACCTGGCATGGTTAGTGGAAAGATAATTGTAAAAAAAGTTTTTATCTTAGATGCTCCTAAATCTTTTGCTGCATACACTAAATCCCAATCTAATTTTTCTGTTGATGAATAGATGGAAAGAATCATAAAGGGAAGTAGTGCGTAAACCATTCCTAGTATGACAGCAGGATAGGAGTATAGTAGCTTTAGTGGCTTATCTGTTAAATGGAGCCACATCGCTATTTTGTCGATGATACCATTGCTGCGAAAGGCGATAACCCATCCGTATAGACGAATCAGTCCACTTGTCCAAAAAGGTAACATGATTAAAATCATGATAAATTTTTTCCATTTCTCTTTTAATTTAGACATAAAGTAGGCGAAAGGATACCCTAAAATTATCATTATCCCTGTTGAAATAACAGAAATTTTCAAAGAATTGAAAAAAACAGAGATATAAAAAGGATTGACCAACTCTTTGTAATTGTGAAAAGAAAAATGGTATACTACACCCCAAGTCTCTCCACGTTCCATAAAACTTAGAAAAATCATGTATAAAAGAGGGATAAATACAAAGGAAAAAGTAAATACAAAAATAGGTATGATTAGAAGTTTCTTCATAAAATTAAGCCTCTCTATGTTTTCCACAATTTTTATAATCACCGACAATCATTGCATGGTTATAATACCAGCCAATTTTCGTAACTTCGCCAATGTTGACATTGAAATCAATACCATATCTTCTAGCAATAATGATTTCGCCATTTTCCAATTGAAAATCAATTTTAATTAATCCATTGACGAAAGATTTATCTATTGTTTTCCCATAAATATAATTGCCATCTTGATTTTCATCTCCTATTCGTATATTTTCTTTTAAACAAGTAACACATACGTTATTTCCGATAGTACGATTTGATGGTGCAATATTGATAAATTCCGTTCCTATTTGAACTTGAGTAACTGGGGTATCCTCAATGGTATCATTTTTATAAATTGTGCAAGGTAAAACATTGGCATTATTAACAAATTTAGCGACAAAAGTAGTTTTGGGCGTGTTGTAGATTTCTTCTGGTGTCCCGATTTGATGAAATTCGCCTTTATTCATAACGATAATTCTATCGGACATATTGATGGCTTCTTCTTGGTCGTGGGTAATATAGATAAAAGTAATTCCTAATTTTTTTTGTAACGTTTTTAGTTCAATTTGCATTTTTCGACGAAGTTGCACATCTAAGGCACTTAAAGGTTCGTCTAATAGGATAATTTTAGGATTTAGAATTAATGCTCTTGCTAAAGCGACACGCTGTTTTTCGCCACCGGAGAGGCTCTGTACTTGTCTATTTTCAAAATTTGATAATCCCACTCTGTTCAGCATATCAGCAACTTTGTCTTTTATAACTGATTTTGAGATTTTTCGTATTTTTAAGCCATACCCTACATTTTCAGCCACGTTCATATGAGGAAATAGGGCATAGGACTGAAAGACGGTATTAACATTTCTTTTTTCAGCAGGAAGAGTAGTAACGTCTTGTCCCTGTATTAAAACTTGTCCACTATCTGGTGTAATAAGACCAGCAATCGTTTTTAAAATCGTGGTTTTTCCAGAACCAGAAGGACCTAAGAAGCTGATAAATTCACCCTCATATACAGTAAGATTTACTTTTTTTAAAACTTCTTCTCCATCAAAATGTTTTTCAATATCAATTAGTTGTAAAATTTTATCAGCCATACTTGTGTAAAATTCCTCCCTCCGAACTTTTTGTTATATATTGTAAAAAGGCATCCTTGCAATGAGGATGTCTTTTTATTCTTTTAATTAAAATTTTCAAATACGAAATGATGTAGCTTCGTATCGGTAAGTTCCAACTGGGACATCACTTTTGCCATTTTAAGGACTTCTCCTGTCACTTTCGAGTAAAGCTGTCTAGTGTATTTTTTCGTAATATAGAGTACTTGTTCGTCTGTTACATGAGGTAAATTTTCATGTTCAAAATTGTTAAAAAAATGATGATAATCTTCCGAATCAATAGGAAATTGATTGATTAATGCTGCGTTATCATTTAAATTTGCTTCTAATGATTGCAAAATTTCTTTCGATGTATTTAAATTTGCCTTTTTTATAGAATCTAAAAGAGGATTGGCAAAAACATTGTCGGTAAGGTTATCTTTTTCATTACTGTATTTCGCAGGAGATGTTATATCTGCGTAGTTATTTTCATCAAAATCATTGTTTGTAGAGATACTAGGCACATAAATATCTTGGTTTTTTAACGCATCTCTTGATTTTTGATATTTTTTGTCAAAGTTAAATTTTTGTTTTAATCGTTTTTCCATTAAATGTTCAATATTTAATGGTGTTTCATTATTTTTCTCATTTTTTTTTACGTCTAAACCTCGCAATGTTTCTATAATTTCGTTATTAGAATTATATTCAATAGATGTTTTCGTATTGTCCTCTATCTTTTTTTTTGTGTCGAAAGAATTAAGTTGTGCCGTTAAATCCGATATGTGTTTTTTTTCTTTTTCGATAATTTTCATATCTTCCATTACTTCTTTTTCTAATTCTTTTTTGATAAGAGAGGATAATAATTGAGAATGATGATGTTCTTTACTTTGTACTTTAATCTTTCTTATATTTTTTTTGAAGTCATCTCTGTTATTGAAGATATTAGGATGATGTTCTGGAGAACTATTTGCTAATATTTCTTCATCTTCTTTTTTTTCATTATAAGATAAAGTAGCTTCAAAAGTTGTGGTTGAAGTTGTATTTAACTCTTCTTTTAACTTATTTTTTTCATGTTCTCTTTCATATACTTTTATATTTTCATCAGAACTGTTTTGATTGTTACTATTAAGAGTTATATCATTATTAAATTCATTTTGTATCTCTTGTTCAAAAGATTGAAACGTTTGTTCCATATTTTTATTTTCAACAGAATCTAATTTTTCTTTATTTATATTTTGTTGTAAGTCGTTCCCTTTTGTCAGTAAATTGAGAACGTGAGCTGTTTTATTACTTTTTTTTGGCATTTTACAAACCTCTTTCTAGCAATTCTTGAATAAATTTTTTATAATCTAAACAAGCAGTGGCACGAGGTGCATAGCTAAGTATTCCTTTGCCGTGAGCAGGAGCTTCAGCTATTGCAATGTTATTTCTGATAACCACATCAGATAATCTAGTTTCCAATTGACCTGCTATGGTGTTTGCCATTTCTCTCACTTCCTTTGAAAGAGAAGCACGACCGTTGTATTTCGTCAAAAGAATGCAGGTAAGTTCAAGTTTTGCATTATAAAACCGTTTAACGCTTTCAATGGTATCTTTTATTTGACTAATACCAAGCAAGCTTAATATTTCAGGTATCATTGGAATAATCAGTTTATCTGAGGCAACATAAGCATTCACTGTTAAAATATTTAAAGCTGGAGGTGTATCAATAATAATATAGTCGTATAAATCACGAATTTCTCTCAAGGCTTCTGTTAATAAAAATTCTCTACCAGCATGATTAAACTCTAGTTCAGCTGTACTTAATAGGATATTGGACGGAATGAAATGACCACATTCTATTTGACGTATCGCATCTTGTACAGGCACATTGCCCTTAAATACATCGTGGAGAGTATATCCTTCTTCGATATTTAAACCTAAGCTAAATCCTAAGCTACCTTGAGGATCTAAATCTACTCCTAGAACTTTATATCCCATACTGGAAAGACCATTTATTAGTGCGTTGCAAGTCGTTGTTTTTGCTACACCACCTTTTTGATTTGTAACTGCTATAATCGTAGACACTTTTTTCTCCTAAAATTTATATATTTATATATCAAAAATCAACATTTTCTTATATAATAGTAACATAGGACGATATAAAAGTATAGACTAATATTGATGTAGAGAAAAATAAATATAAAAAATATATTTTTATATAAGGAGGGATAAGCGATGAATGGAATCGGTGGTATGGGAAATAGGTATGCAACTAAACCGGAATACGAGTCAAAAGGTTTTGCAGGAATGGTCAGTGGGATGGATACGGAAGACATTGTTCGTAAGATGACCATGAATATCCAAAGTAAAATAGATAGAGTAAATCAGCAAAAAACTAAAAATGAGTGGAAGCAAGAAGCTTATCGAGGAATAAGTTCTGCCTTGATAGATTTCCAAAACAAATATTTTTCATTTGTTAATAGCGATAAAAATATTTTAAGCTCTCAAGTATATAATGTTGGAACGAAAGTCCCTCAAGGAACAAATGCAAGTGCAGTAGAAGTTTTGAAATCTTCTACTGGTGAGATGCCTTACGATATTACTTCCGTTAAAACATTAGCTAAAAAAGCTTCCTACTTTGGCGAAAATGCACTTTCTAGTGGCAAGATTAGCACAGGAACATTAAATTTTGGTGATGTTAAAATAAATGATTTAGCAGGAGCTAGTATATCGTTAACTTATGATAATAGAAAATTTGATGTAACTTTAGCAGAAGATTTAGGTGGAAATCCAGATGATAAAGTTCTTCAGGCAGAACAAATGGCAGAGTACTTAAATGATGCCCTTGAAAAAATCAATATGCCAAATTCATCAGATAAATTGAAAGATAGAGTTCAGTTTACGGCAAATGATGGAAAATTGACCTTAGAGGCTGTAGATTCAAATGATACAAGATTATTTCAACTGAATAAATCTGGAAATCCTGTAGAAAAAGCACTTTTAGAGAAGATAGGTTTTGATTCTGATGAACTGAAAGGAAGTGGTGCATCACCTCTTGAAGCAGGCAATCAAGTAGATGCAGTACATATGGAAACTTTATCGCTAAAAGATCAAGAATTAGAATTTATATTAAATGGAACAAATAAAAAAATAAAGTTTACAGAAGAAAATTCAAATTATATACTAGAAGATGGATTAAGTGATGAGCAAAAAGCAAGTCGATTAGAACAAGTTATTAATCAAAAATTAGAGGAAGCATTTGGTGTAGGGAAAATTACGGCAAATTTACAAGGAGGAACTAGGATAGATTTTGAAACATCAGATCAAACCTCCACCCTTAGAATATCTTCAAATAGTAAAATATTGATGGGAACGAACGGGTTGTTCAATTTAGAAAATAATGCAAAAAATAGATTGGACTTGTATAAACAATTATCGGACATTAGTGGTATAAACCCAACGACGGAAACAGCAGGACAAGAGCCTGAAGAACAAGAATTTACTATTCGTGTAAATAATAAAGAATTTACTTTTAAAGGGACAGATACCTTGAAAAATGTAATGGATACGATAAGTAGTGATGGTGAAGCAGGGGTTAATATAGAATATTTAAATACAGTAAATAAGTTTGCAATTACTGGTGATGAAACAGGGGCAAATAGTAAGGTAGATATTACAGATATAGCAAATGGTAGCAATCTTGCTTCTGCGTTATTTGGTATAACTTTTACTGATTTATCAAAAACGGATGAGCAAAGAGGCGTTGAAGCTGGTCAAGATTTAGAAATGACTGTAAAATACAAAGGTGATAATACAGAAACGAATATTGTTAGAAGTAAAAATGTTTTAGATTTAGATGGATTGAAATTTAATACAAAATCCACATTTGGATGGAATGATGATGGTACAGGAAATCTGATAAGAGATACTAGTGCAGAAGTGATTACTTTTAATGAAACTATAAATACTGATAAGGCAGTGGACTTATTTGTGGAAATGGCTACTGATTATAATAAAATAATCGATAGTGTCAATAAGCTGGTATCAACCAAAAGAGCAAAAGATTTTAACCCTTTAACAGCTGCTCAAAAAAGAGAAATGACGAAAAGTGAAATCGAAAAATGGGAAGAAAAAGCAAAAGAGGGTATCTTATTTGGGGATAGAAATTTAATCAATCTAGCTGGGGATATGAGATTTATTTTTTCTGGAGCTGTTGGTAATCTAGGTACTGCAAAAGATTTAGGTATTAATATTTCTAATAATTATGCAGGGAATGGTAAAATACAAATTGATAAAAATAAGCTGAAAGAAGCTTTAACAAACGACCCTGAAAAAGTGAAGTCGATGTTTATGGAAGAAGGACAAGGTAACGTTCACGGAGGGTACGGCTCTATGACAGGAGGTTTTGCAACAAGGATGCGTTCAGTAATGGAATCTTATGCAAAAGAAACAGGATCGAATAAGGGAATATTAGTACAACATGCAGGTCTTAAAAATAATATTTTAACGAAAAATAATTTTATTGATAAACAACAAAAAGAGTTAGATACAAAATTAGAAGCACTTAAAAAACTATTAGATTCTAGAAGAAAAACATATCAATCTAGGTTTAGTAAATTAGAAGTTTATATGTCTAAGATGATGGCACAAAGTTCATGGATGGATTCTAATATGTAAAGGTGGTTTTACTGTTGATGAAATAGGGTTTTAGAGAGATTGGTTTATGAAAGGAATGTGAGATATGATTAGTAATGGTTATAAGCAATATAAAAATAATAGCGTAGGAACCATGACAAAAGGAGAGATTTTAATTCGTCTTTACGAAGAAGCCAACAAAAAATTATTAAAAGGGAAAAAATTCTTTGAATGTGACAATTTTGAAGAATTTGAAGAGCATATGCAAGGAGCTATTAATATTGTAAAGACGTTAAGTGATAATTTAGATGGTAAATATTCTGTTAGTGTTGAGTTATATCGAATATATGATTTTATTATTTATGAATTAAATAGAATGAAAGTAGGAAGAAAAATAGAACAGTTAGATGATATTTCAGGATTAATTAAAGAATTGAGAGATACTTTTGAATTAGCAGAAAAGAAAGTGAAAAAATCCAATCCTGCAAAGACAGGGTTTGTACAGCAAAAAAGTGTATCAATAGGGATAGGATAGTATTTTTTTAAAAGGATTATTATATTTTGAAAAGGGGATGTTAAAATTGAACACATTTAAAGCAACAAGCCAAATTTTAAAAAATCTACAAATTATATATCAATATATGAACGAGATAATGAACTTGACAAAAGATATGGAAAATGCTATGAATACAGAAGACGATGTCATGTTTGGCAAATTTCTTGATAGACGTGGCGATTTTATGGTTGAAGTTGATATTTTAAAACAAGAAAATAAAAAAATTATTAATAGATTCCCTAATGACTTAAAAGAAAAGATGCTTTCTATCATTGAACCTAAAAACAATGTGGCGACAATCAAGTTGGATAATCCTTTAGAAACCAATCTATATGATACAAATAAAAGAATAATGACACTTTTAAAAAGAATAATAAATTTAGATAAAAGTATACAAAAGAGAATTAAAGGTGGGGTTAGCAGGCAAGCTTAAATAAGATTAGGAGGAAATATTTTTAATGGAACGCTTAAAAAATAAAATTTTAACAGAAGGTAAAGTATTAGGTGAAGATATATTAAAAGTAGATGGCTTTTTGAATCATCAAATCGATGTGAACTTTTTAGAAGAAATGGGAGAAGAAATAGCTAGGAGATTTAAAGATATTAAGATAGATAGAGTTTTAACAGTAGAAACGGGAGGTATCTCTATTGCTTGTGAAGTATCTAAGAAACTAGGATATGTACCTGTAGTATTTGCAAAAAAAAGTAAGCCAAATACCATGGTAGAGGGGTGCTATAGTTCAGAAGCTAGGTCTTTTACAAAAGGAACAGTATCTAATTTAAGAGTTGTTAAGGAATTTTTACCACCTAATGAAAAGGTTTTGATTGTGGATGATTTTTTAGCATCTGGAGAAGCAGCAGCAGCATTAGTAAAAATGGTTAAAAAAGCAGAAGCTGAAGTGGCAGGAGTAGCTGTAGTTATTGAAAAATGTTTTCAAGGTGGTGGTGAACGCTTAAAAGAACAAGGTGTAAGAGTCGAGGCTTTAGCACCGATAGAAGCTTTTGAAGACGGTAAACCAAAATTCCGTAAATAAACGCAATACACGAACATTTATATATTCCACATACAAAAAAGTTTGCTATATAGCAAACTTTTTTGTTTTATTCCATTTTATAATTGATTTTTACAAGCAAAAACCTTTACAAAGAGATATAAAAAATAGTAAGATATTTTTGAGTTGGAAAATATGTAGAAACTCAAATAGATGTTATTAAAAAAATATTAAAAAAGGAGAAAAAGATTATGAAAAAATTATTATCTTTCGTTTTAATGTTAGCATTAGTGTTAAGCTTCACAAGTTGTGGAGATGAAGAGGGTAGTGGCAATGGAGAAAGTAATGCTGATCCCTTTAAAGTAGGTTTTATTTATATCGGAAGTGCAAACGATGGTGGATTTTCACAAGCTCATGCAGAAGGCACAAAAGCGATGGTTGAGCATTTTGGCGATAAAGTGAAAGCTTATGAAGTAGAAAATGTAAGCGATGCAGATAAACAAGGAACAATGGATGCAGCAACAAATTTAATTGACCAAGGTTGTAAAGTGATTGTTGGATGTAGTTTTGGTTATATGGATGCACTAGAAGAATTAGCAGCAAAACCTGAATATAAAGATATTAAATTTATCCATTTTTCAGGAAATAAAATGAACGATGAAAACTTTGGCAATTACTTTGGTGCAACAGAAGAACCTAGATATTTAACAGGTATTATTGCAGGGATGATGACAGAAACTAATAAATTAGGTTACGTAGCAGCATATCCTTATACCGAAGTACAAATTGGTATTAATGCTTTTACATTAGGTGCACAATCAGTAAATCCAGATGTAGAAGTAAAAGTTGTTTATATCAATAGTTGGTATAATCCAGAACAAGAAAGAAGTGCAGCAGATGAATTATTAGATCAAGGTTGTGATATTATTACACAACATTGTGATACAACAGGACCACAAGTAGCAGCAGCAGAAAAAGGGAAATTAGCAATAGGATATAATATGGATAACAGCAAAGTAGTACCTAAATCTTTCTTAACAGCAGCAGTTTGGCATCACGATGCCTTTTTAGTGCCGACTATTCAAGCAATTATGGACGGCAACTGGACACCTGAGTCTTACTATGGACACATGGCAGAAAATTACATGGACATCGCACCGATGACTGATTTAGTGCCAGCTGATGTACAAGCAAAAGTAGAGGAAGCTAAAGCTAAGATTTTAAGTGGAGAGCTTCACCCATTCTCTGGTAAAATTCTTTACAATGATGGAAAAGTTCTTTGTGAAGAAGGTCAAACTTTAGACAGAGCTCAAATTTGGCAAATTGATGGACTTGTAATGGGTGCTACTGGTGTAAAATAGTTCAGCATAAAAAATTATACAAGATGAAATATACTATATTAACATATTTTCCTGAAAACCTTATCCTTCTTGGGATAGGGTTTTCTATTTATAAAAATATTAACAAATTCTTAAAAATTATTTTTAATACTTTAAACTCTTGATTTTCCATGCATTAATGAATATAATTAAAGTAGGGTAGATTTATAAAAAAAGTAACATTGATTTGAAAGGTGTTTTTATGATGGGATTAAAGAGTTCAAATGTAGAAAAAATGAAGAAAAGCATCGTAATGATAGCTTTCTTAAGTGTATTAGTATCTTTCGTTTTAGCGGATATTACATATAGTTATGGGAATAATAAAAAAACTGGAACAGTGAATGCTTTTTTAGCAAAAGATATTACCGTAAAACTTTATGGCATAGAAAAGAGTTTTTTGAATAGTAAAAAGGAGATAGTATATCCTATAATCTATAAAGGAACCTCTTATTTACCAATAAGAACAGTTGCTGAAATATCAGGAGAAAATCTTCAGTGGGTAAAAGAAACGAAGACCATGTTTTTAGGTAAAACATTGCAAAATCCTAATAAATCTTTAGTAAAAAATGATATACCTAAAGGATTAGTAGTTAATAGAGATTTAACGAAACAAAAGAGATTAAATAGAGAAAAAATTGATGTTTATGTTTCTAGCAATGTGATTTTTATGAAAGATTTTGTGTTTACAGAATTTAAAGATAGTAAGGGTCATACTGTTCCTATGATATTTTATCAAGGCAGTGCATATGCTCCAGTAATTTTTTTAGCAGATATGTTAAAAGAAACGGTTGAATGGGAGAACAAAAGTAGAACAATTTCAATAGGAAGCGATAACTACATAGCATCAAGGGGATTAAATGAACATATGAAAAGTTGTCAAGGAGAATTGCAGAAGATTATTGAAGTCTACGATACAGCAAACACACTTATTGGACAAATGAGTAAGGATATATCACAAGAAGAAAAAATAGAAATTTTAAATAAAATAAGTGAAAGTTTAATATTTTTAAGTGAAAAGTCTATAGAAATTGAAAAATGGGATTTAAAAAAATATGAAGAAGAAGAAAAAGAATGTCATCGTAAAGTATATGATGCTCTTATTGATAGTAAAAATTATATAGAAATTTTAGAAAATATTGCTTATTTAAAAGCTGAGAAGAAAGATATTTCGATATTGGAAGATATGCTGAAAGGGTTGTATATTAAATCTCAACAATCCATAGATGAAGCTAGGAACTGTATATTAAACTTTGAACGAGAAGATATTTTGCAAAATAAAGAGGATTTAGAAATAGAGAAAAGTTTGTAAACTAAAGGATTTAAAGATTAATTGTATGCAAATTTAAAAAATGGTTGATAATATATTTTAGAAAATTTATGATAAATAAATTTTTATTAACAAGGAGGAAAAAATTATGAAAAAAATTGGCGTATTAGGTGTAGGCACGATGGGTGCAGGTATTGTGCAAGTTTTAGCACAAGCAGGATATGATGTAGTTGTTCGCTCTAGAAGACAAACGTCTATTGATAAAGGTCTTAAAATTGTCGAAAAAAATTTAGATAGATTAATTGTAAAAGAAAAAATTACAGAGGCTGATAAGCAAGAAATCATGGGAAGAATCACAAGTTCTACAGAACTTGAAATAGTGAAAGATGCTGACCTTATTATAGAAGCAGCCACAGAAGAAATGGAACATAAAAAGGCTTTATTTAAAGAATTAGATGAACTTTGCAAACCAGATACGATTATTGCGACAAATACATCGGCACTTTCTATTACAGAAATCGCAGCAGCAACAAGTAGACCTGATAAAATTATCGGTATGCACTTTTTCAATCCAGTGCCTATGATGAAGTTAGTAGAAATTATTAAAGGTCTTGTAACATCAGATGAAACAAGAGAAACAATTTTAGACTTAACAAAGAAATTAGGAAAAACCCCTGTAGATGTAGAAGAAGCACCAGGATTTGTTGTAAACAGAGTGTTGATACCGATGATAAATGAAGCTGTAGGAATCTATGCAGAAGGTATTGCTAGTGCTGAAAATATTGATAATGCCATGAAACTTGGTGCAAGTCATGTTATAGGACCTCTTGCATTAGGAGATTTAATAGGATTAGACGTCGTTCTTGCTATTATGGAAACATTACATAGAGAATTTGGCGATAGCAAATATAGACCTCATATTTTGCTTAGAAAAATGGTTAGAGCAGGTAAATTAGGTAGAAAATCGGGAGAAGGTTTCTTTGACTATAAAAAATAAGAGTGAATAATTATTGTTGTTTTTTAATAAAATAAAAAACTTGTAAAACTATTTTATGAGTAGAAAACCATAATTTAATGGAATTTCGTTATTTTCATTATTTTATGGTTTTTCTATTGATTTTTTTTTATCTATTTAGTATTATTTCTGTATGTTTTATTTCACTTTTTATACTAAGTTCAAATAAAAATAGTGTTTATCAATAATTTGATATTGTTTTAAATTGTTTTTAACGTTATTTTAGATGAAGAATAGTATAAAAAGATTGATATTGAAAGGGAAAGTTATGCAATCTGAAAAATATTTAAACTTGTTGGCTAGGGAGTATCCTAATATAAAAAAAGCTTCTGCTGAAATTATAAATTTGAGAGCGATTCTCAGTTTGCCAAAAGGAACAGAGTTTTTTTTAAGTGATTTACATGGGGAACATGAAGCTTTTATTCATATTTTAAAAAGTGCATCTGGTGTTATACGCTCCAAAATTGAAGATTTATTTTCTGATAAGATGACAGATAATGAAAAAAATAGGTTTGCAGCATTGATATATGACCCTAAGACAGAAATTGCAAGAAGAAAAAAAGAAGAAATAGATTATGATAATTGGTGTAGAAATGCGATATATCGACTAATTGAAGTGACACAATCAGTATCTCATAAATATACTAGATCTAAAGTTAGAAAGAGATTGCCTCAAAATAGTGTTTACGTTATAGATGAATTATTAAATGTTGGTGATGAAGAAAATAAAGCACATTACTATAATGAAATAATTAATGCGATTGTAGAAGAAAATATGGCAGAAACTTTTATTATAAAAATGACAGATGCCATTGGAAGACTAGCTGTGGATCGACTTCATATCATAGGAGATATTTATGATAGAGGTGCTCACCCAGATTATATTATGGATTATCTGATGGACTTTCATGATGTAGACTTTCAGTGGGGAAATCATGATGTGGTTTGGATGGGTGCAGCAGTAGGCAACTGGGCTTGTATCACAAATGTGATAAGAATGAATATTAGTTATAACAATTTTGATATGCTTGAAATAGGATATGGTATTAATTTAAGAGCATTGGCAACATTTGCTGAAAAAGTATATAGAGATGACCCTTGTGAAGCTTTTAAACCACATATGTTGGATCGAAATACCTTTGACCCTGTAGATGAAGAATTAGCAGCAAAAATGAATAAAGCGATTTCTATTATTCAGCATAAAGTAGAGGGACAGAGAATTAAAGCACATCCTGAATTTAAATTGGAAAATAGGTTAGTACTAGAACAAATAAATTTTGATAAAGGAACGATTTTGATAAAAGGAGAAGAATATCCACTGAAAGATATTAATTTTCCTACAGTAGATAAAAATGATCCCTATCGACTAACGGATGAAGAAGAATTGTTACTAAATACATTAGAAGCATCGTTCTTAAAAAGCAAAAAATTGCAACAGCATATTAAATTTTTATATACTCAGGGTGCGTTATACAAATGTGTTAATGGGAATTTATTATTTCATGGATGTATACCAGCTTACGAAGATGGAACATTTCAAGAAGTCAATTTTTATGGAAAAGGATATAAAGGAAAAGCATTGATGGATTATTTAGATGATCAAATCAGAAAAGCATACTTTAACCCATTGGCTTCTGATGAAACAGGTGAACCTGGCGATATTATGTGGTATCTATGGCTTGGCAGTCAGTCGCCATTATTTGGAAAAGATCAAATGACGACTTTTGAACGTTCTTTTATAGCAGATAAAAAGACGCATAAAGAACATACCGTTCCTTATTATAAATTAATTAATACGCAAGAATTTTGTGAAAAAATATTGGTGGAATTTGGTTTGAATCCAGAAACAGCACATATTTTAAATGGTCATGTTCCTGTAAAAATAAAAGATGGCGAAAGTCCTATAAGAGGTGGTGGCAAACTATTTATTATAGATGGTGGTATTTCTAAAGCATATCAAAAGCAGACAGGAATAGGTGGTTATACATTTATTGCAAATTCTCGGTTCTTAGCATTGGCAGAACATAAGCCTTATAGTCCTATCAAAGAAGATGGCACACAAGAATTTCATGCACCAGAGATTAAAATTGTTGAAACTTTTCCTGTGAGAATGACAGTAAAAACTACAGATATAGGAGAAGAGCTTGAAAAACAAATAGTAGATTTAAAAGAATTAGTAAAAGCATATCAATCAGGGGAATTAAAAGAGAAATTTAGTTGACATTGAGAATATTATAAGGTATTATTAAAACTGACCGACTGGTCAGTTTTTTGTAAAGATTTTTACATAAATTAAAAATAAAAATGATTTTTTATCAAGTAATTAGTTTTTTATCAATTATTTTTATTGTAGATTAGAATTAAGATTAGAAAGTAAATGGGTGAATTAATGAATAAGAAAAAAATATTTACATGGATTGTCATTCTTTTAGTAATAGGATTAGTAGGATATAGAATATACAATTCCTTTTTTGTAAAAAAAGAGGAAGTGATTCAAAAAAATATTGTATCTGTTGAAGAAACGAAAGAAATCGATATTATTAAATCTTCTCCAGTATCAGCAAAAATTGTACCAAAAGAAGAAATTGGTGTAATACCTATGGCACAAGGTCAGATAACATCAATAAACGTTAAAATGGGAGATAGAGTAAGTAGTGGCAGTGTATTATTGACAATTGATAGTACACAGCAAGGGACAATGGTAAATAAAGCGAAAGAAGGGTATGTTTCAGCATCTAATGTTTTTGATAGGATGAACAGACTTTATCAAGAAGGTGCTGTATCAAAACAGGAATTTGAAAATGCACAAACTCAATTAGCAATAGCAAATGAAACGTATACGTCGGCAAAAGATGCGTATAATAATTGTATCGTCACATCACCAATAGATGGATATGTAACGTCTGTTAATAGAACAGTAGGAGATATGTCAGGTGGTGCTATGCCAGCTGTAACCATTGCTGATGTAAGCAGTTTGACTATCGATGTTAATGTGGCAGAATCCGTGGTGGCTAAAATAAAAGAGGGTGACATCGTATCATTTAAAGTAGGGACACTGGGTGATAAAACTTATCAAGGAAAAGTTGAGGCAATATCTCCTGCACCCGTTTCAAAAGGTGTAACATATCCTGTGAAAATTAAAGTATTAGATGAAACTGGTGAAGTGAAAGCAGGAATGTTTGCAGAAATTAACATAAAATCTGTTGAAAAATCAAAAGCATTAGTAGTACCTACATCAGCTGTAGTCATAAAAAAAGGAGAAACGAAAGTGGCTGTTTTAGGGAAAAATAATAAAGTGAAATTTAAAGTGGTAAAAACAGGTATAGATGCTGATAAGTACATGGAAATAAAAGAAGGGCTAACGTTAGGAGAAAAAGTAATTGTACAGGGGCAAGAATATGTGGTAGATGATGAAGAAGTTTTGGTAAAGTAAAATAAATTATAATATTCAAGATGAAAATAAAGTGTAGGAGAAAACAAAATGAATTTGTCTAAAATATCAATTAAAAGACCAGTGGCAACCATAATGGTTATGATTATGGTAATCATGCTTGGTTTTGTCGCGATGGTTAAAATCCCTAAGGATTTGTTGCCAGATATAGAAATCCCCGTTGCTATTGTTGTTACAAGTTACAATAATGCATCCCCTGAAGAAGTAGAGCGAATGGTTACAGAACCTCTTGAAAAATCCTTAGCTTCTGTTGAAAATTTGAAAAAAATGAAATCGACCAGTGCGTCTAACACCTCTGTTATCGTTTTAGAATTTCAATTTGGTACCGATATGGATTTTGCGTCTATCAATATGAGAGAAAAAATAGCAATGGTAGAAAATGCACTGCCAGATGAAATCGATACACCAAAAGTAATAAAGATAGATTTAAAAGCAATACCAGTGATGTCTATTTACGTTTCTGGTGATACAGAAATGTCAAAAATAAACAGTTCGTTAGAAGAAGGTATCTTAGATCGACTAAATAGAGCAGGTGGTGTTGCCAGTGTTGCTAAAAATGGTGGAACAGAAGATATTATAGAAGTTGATGTCAATAAAGAAAAATTAGAAGGATATGGACTTACTTTAGATGTAATTGGTAAAATTTTAGCAGGGGAAAATGTTAATTTACCAACAGGAAAAGTCATGAAAGGCGATGAGGAAGCAATTGTTAGGGTAACAGGTGCTTTTAAAGAAATAGAAGAAATCGAAAATATACCGATGGCAGCGAAAGATAGAAGTATCATTAGACTGTCTGATTTAGCAAGGGTACGATATACCTTAAAAGAACAAGATTCTTTAAGTCGTATTAATGGTGAAAATTCCATTAATCTTGTTATTACGAAGCAATCTGACGCAAATACAGTAGAAACTGCTCAAAATGTAGAAGAGGTTTTAGAAGAATTAAAAAAAGAATATCCTAATTTAAATTTTAATATTGGTTTTAATCAAGCAGAATTTATTAATGAATCTTTAGATTCCGTAACACAATCAGCAATTATTGGTGGAATTATGGCGATTCTAGTAGTATTTCTTTTTCTTAGAAATATTCATTCTACTTTTATTATTGGGTTATCCATTCCAGTATCTGTTTTTTCTACAATCGCATTGATGAAAGCACAAAATATGACCTTAAATGTTTACACGTTAGCAGCACTTACTGTGACGGTAGGGATGGTAGTGGATAATTCCGTCGTCGTGTTGGAAAATATTTTTAGAAAACGGCAAGAAATAAATAATCCACGATTAGCAGCAGAAAAAGGAAGTAATGAGATTGTCGTTCCTATTATTTCTTCAACACTAACAACCGTTGTCGTATTTTTACCGATAGCACTTAGTGGTGGATTTACTGGTATGATTTTCAAAGATTTTTCGATGACTATTGTTACCACACTGTTTGTATCATTGATTGTAGCTATAACAGTTGTTCCTATGCTTTCTTCAGAATTGTTGACAAAAGGAGAAAGTTCAAATTATATACGTTTTGGAAAAAGGAGATACAAGTTTAAAATTATTAACCATTTTGAAGACTTGTTAGAGAGTCTGAAAGAATGGTATGGTAACTTTATGTTAAAAGCATTAGCTCATCGAAAAAGAGTAATTTTTGCCTGCATTGGATTTTTAGCAACGTCTTTTGTTTTAGTGAGTATTGTAGGGGCTGAATTTCAACCGAATTATGATGAGGGTTTAGTTAAAATTAAAGCAGAGATGCCAAGTGGAACAACTCTTGAAGATAAAGATAAATTGATGAAAAAGCTAGAGAACTATGCAATGAAAATACCAGAAATGGAAAATTACACTGTAGATATCGGTCGTTCTTCTATGGGAATGACAAATAAGTTGGATTTGATGATAATTTTAAAAGATAAGTCAGAGAGAAAAAGAACGGCAGAAGAAGTTACTTTTCAAGTGAAAAAAGATTTAATGGGCACGATTCCAGGAGCGAAGCTTACGATTGAAGAGGGTACTTATAAAGGTGGAGGACTTGGTGGAGAAGCTGCTGATATTAGCTTGATTATTAAAGGGGATAATTTAGAAAAATTAAATATTATGGCAGATGACCTTTCTGATAAAATATTGAAACTAAAAGACGTCGATACTGTTGTTTCAGCGAATACACAAGGGCAAGATGAAGTTCAAGTGACGATAGATAGAAGTATGGCGACGCAGTATGGCATTAGTACATACAGTATGGCTAAGGATTTAGGGAGTGCTTTAAATGGGACAACATCTACTCGATTAAAAGTAGATGGGGAAGAAATTGATATTAAGTTAAAATTAGATGGTAATCAAAAGGAAACCATTGAAAATCTAAAAGGTGTATCCATTAAAACAATGACAGGAGAAGCAGTAGAAGTAGGTCAAATTGCAAACTTTAAATTTGGAAAATCACCATCTTTTATAGAACGAGAAAATCAACAACGATATGTTCAATTAGATATTAATGTAACGGGAAATGATTTGAAGTCTGTTTCTCAAGATGTTATAAATCTTGTTGATAATTATGATTTCCCTGATGGTTATTATTATGAAACAGGTGGACAACAAAAAGAAATGGTGGACGCTTTTGCCAACTTATTAATTGCTTTACTAATTGCGATTGCTTTAGTTTATATTGTCTTAGCAGCACAATTTGAATCATTGCTTCTGCCAATTATGGTAATGGTATCTATTCCTTTTGCACTACCAGGTTCTTTTGCCTTGATGTTTTTAACAGGGACAACCCTTTCCATTGTTTCTTTTATGGGATTAATTATGTTAGCTGGTATCGTTGTAAATAATGCAATTCTTTTAGTTGAATTTATTTATAAAAATGAAAAGACTATGGGTAGACAAAAAGCATTGATTGAAGCTGGTAAGATGAGAATTCGACCCATATTGATGAGTGCAGGAACGACTTGTATTGGGATGCTTCCTCTTGCCTTTGGTATTGGTGCAGGAAGTCAAAGTTTATCACCATTAGCTGTTGCTATTATAGGAGGATTGATTGCATCGACAGCTGTTACCCTTGTGTTAATACCTGTAATTTATTCAATTTTTGATGATAAAAGACAACAATCGAGACAAAAAAGAGAAGAAAAACAGAAAAGGATAGCAGAACTTGAAGAAAAATGGCGATTGGAAGATTTAGAAACTTTAAATAAAGTTTAATAAAAATAGGTATAGAGATGAATATTCAAGAAAAAAAGAAAATGAAAAGGACAAAAATTTTAAAATCTGCTAGAGATTTATTTGTAGAAAAAGGCTATGATGAGGTTCGTATTATAGATATTGCGAAAGGTGCAGGAGTAGGAAAAGGAACAATCTATGAATATTTTAACGGAAAAGATGAAATTGTAGAGGAGTTATTAAATCAAAGTTTTAAAATATACAAAGAAAAATGTGATGAAATTTTAAAAGAAGATATTTCTATTGAAAAAAGAATCAGAAAATTTTTGTATATGGAGAGTAATATTACGGAAGAAAGTTTTATTAATATTAGAAATATTATTCGTAATTCAGGTATTCTTCAAAGCGATATGTCTACCATCGTTGTTGATAATATTCGTACTATGTGGAAATATAAATTTAAGTTTGTGAAAGAATTAGTGGACAGAGGATTGGAAAAAGGAGAACTGAGACAGATGGATGCTTCAATTTTAACGTTGTTTATCGTTTCAGCAACCCATGGCTTTTTGTATTATAAAAATGGTGGCTTTTTCCATGCAAAGACAGATTTTAATTTTGATGTAGAAAATATGGATGAAGATTTGTTTATGGAAATGCTCTTAAATGGTATAACGAATCAAATAATAAAAAGTTCAACTGAAATAAAAACATCATAAAAAATATAAATTTCTCTTGAAACGCAAAAAAACGCAAAAAAAACGAAAAAACACAGAAAAAAATCATCGAAATTCTTGACTTTTAACAAATAAAAATATAAAATAATTGTTGCGTCAGTTTTATGGCGAAAAAAATGATGTTTTAAATCTTAGGATTTTTACATAAGAGTGCAGGCTGGATTACCGGCCGTGGCTCGCAAAGTTATTTAGAAAGTACCGAAAGTGATTGGGAAAACCAATTTTAGTAGGTAAGGAGGTAGAGAATGAAATCATTTATCGCAAAACCTCATGAAATAGAAAGAAAATGGTATGTGGTTGATGCTGAAGGCAAAACTTTAGGTAGACTAGCATCAGAAGTAGCTTCTATTTTAAGAGGAAAGAAAAAACCTATTTACACACCACACGTTGATTGTGGCGATTATGTTATCGTTATCAATGCTGAAAAGGTTGAAGTAACAGGTAAAAAAAGAAAAGAAAAGATTTACAAAAGACATACTGGCTATCCAGGTGGCTTAAGAGAAATCACATTTGAAAAGTTACAGGCAAAGAAACCTGATGAAATCATTAGACATGCTGTAAAAGGTATGATGCCAAATGGTAAATTAGGTAGACAAATGTACAAAAAACTAAAGGTTTATGCAGGAACAGAACATGATCATGCTGCACAAAAACCGGTAGTTTGGGAATTTTAGAAGGGAGAGATTAAACTATGGCAAAGATGCAATATCAAGGTACAGGAAGAAGAAAGTCTTCTGTTGCTAGGGTTAGATTAATCCCAGGAAAAGGCGAAATTACTGTAAATAAAAAATCTCTTGATGATTATTTCGGATTAGAAATCGTTAGAAGAGAAGTTAGAAGACCTTTTGAAATCGCAGGTTGTGAAGGAAAGTTTGACGTAGTTGCTACTGTTAAAGGTGGTGGATTTACTGGTCAAGCAGGAGCTTTAAGACATGGTATTTCAAGAGCATTATGTGTAGTAGATGTAGAAGCTTACAGACCTTTATTAAAGAAAGCTGGTTTCTTAACTAGAGATTCACGTATGAAGGAAAGAAAGAAATACGGACTTAAAAAAGCTCGTAGAGCATCACAATTCTCTAAGAGATAGTAAACAGAATATTAAAAAACCTTGCAAATGTTTATTTTGCAAGGTTTTTTTGTTGTTTGAAATTATTGAGTCAACTTGTATTTTTATATAATTTTGGCTTATGAAAGATATTTTTAAGCATGAAATGGATTTTTAAATAAGACATCAAAAAAAGTTTACAAAAAATAACAAAAAGAGGTTGACAATAAAAACATTCAATGGTAATATATAGAAAAATAAACTTTTAAAGTAAGAATGCTTATTTTAAAAATTTAAAACACTAGTGAAAAATACATTAATTGCAATTAAAATGTAAAGTCAACTAATATAAAAAAGAAAGAGGTTAAAAATGAATAATAATGAAAATCAAAAAGAGTTAAAGTTTAAAATTACGGAGCATGTCGGTGTTATTGCTGAATATAAGTCTAAATGGAAAAAAGAATTAAATAAGGTAATTTGGAATGATAAGTCAGAAAAATTTGATATAAGAGAGTGGGATGAAAATCACGAACATATGTCGAGAGGTGTAACACTTCATGAGGATGAGATGAAAGAATTATACAATATGCTAAAAGAATATTTTGAGGAATAAAATTTTTAGACATAGTAAAATATTTATACGTTATCCATTATACTATATTATTAAAAGCTATTAAATTGAGAACGATTCTCAATTTAATAGCTTTTTAGATTTTTATAAATTGTGCTGTGCTTCATAAGACTTGTTTTTAAACCATAAAAAAGTATCAAATGTAACCATTGCCAAATTTAAAGCATAAAGATAGACAACACCGTCGTAGTTATAATAAACTTTGTGAAGTATTCCTGCAATGTATCCGAGAATTAATACAAATAAAAAAATCAAACTTTTACCTTTTGTGGATTTAGAGGTAATTGATTTATGGATGGAAAAGGGCCAAGCAGAGCCAAAGCATAAAAGCATAATAATTTCATAGATACTCAAAATTTATACCATCCTTTCAATACACCGTAATCTAATATGTGACCATCCATTTGTTTAAACATATCATTCATATGAAAACCATTTCTTAAATTTAACGTACAATCTAAAGCATAAACGTGAAATTCATATAAATGATCACAATCGGGAGGAGCCATACCACCGTAATAATAACAAGTATGTCGATCCTCAGGGTTTAATTCAGAAAACCAACTATTGGCACCTTGAATCAGACCCTTCCTTGTTTGACTGGCATTTTCCTCCAACTCGTCGACACATAAATTTGCTAAAACCCAGTGTATCCAAGAAAAACCACAGTTAGGAAAAGCATCTTTATCTTCTAAAAAAATAGCAAAAGAAACTGTGTCTGTTGGATAATCTGTGATTTTTAAATGAGGAGAAATGATAGGCATTTCAAATTTATTGACTTTACCTCGGATTCCATATTTGTCTTGTATTACACCATTAATAATCCCATTACTACTAATTTTCATATGATAACCTCCATTAATTTTGATAATATTATAATTTATAGAAATAAATTTGTAAATAAAATAAAGTAATTAATGAATAGATTGAAGTGCAATTTAGGGAAGTTGATAAAAAATATAATCAAAAAACATACAAAAAAAGAAAAATGTATAAAAAACAAACAAGTGTAGAAAAAAGTATATTTAAAAATAATATATTAATTGTTAAAATATCGTGGTAAAATTATGTTGATAGAAGATATTAATTTTTTAAATAGGAAATAATTAGGAGGAAAAAATATGAAAAGAAATAAAAATTTTTTTATTGTAAAAAAGAGCTTTAAGTCGTTACTCTCTTTTGTAATTGTATTAACTTTAGTTTCTACACAAAGTGTATCTTTTGCAAAAACAAATGATAATGTTGGAAATGCAGAGAAGGATAGTGACGTAAAGGTATCTACTGAAAAGATGATGCCCATAAGACCTGTTATAAAAATGTCATTAGAGGAAGCCATAGAAAAAATGACAACAACAGGAATAATGGCAGAAACAGCAGAACTAAATAAAAGATTAGATAAGGCAGAAGCAGAAGGGTACGATGAAAAGTATGATAAAATAAGAAAAACCCTTCGCCGTATTGATGATTTACAAGCAATACCACCAGCTATGTTGGCAGCCTTACAATTACCGTCAAATATCGCCATGATAAAAGCTTCTCAAGCCCAATCAGCAGGTGTTACTTTAAACAATAAAGCAATCGTAAAACTTTTAAGAGATTTTAAAAATGAAAATATAGAAAATAATTACGAAGCAGATATGAATAAAATAAAATTGCTTACGACAGAGCTTTACGAAGGTGTACTTTTAGCAGAAAAATATACTGAAATGGCAGAGGAAAATTTGAAGACGAAAAAAGAAACTTTAAAAAATGTGAACCTTAGATATGAAGTAGGGATGGACTCAAAAATTTCTGTTCTTCAAGCAAAACAAGCATTGGAAGAAGCAAAACAAAGTGTAGAAGCTGCTAAAAATAAAGCAAAAGAGCTAAAGATGAAATTTAATCTTTTACTAGGCAATAATGTGATGCAAAAAATAGAATTTACGGATAAATTAATGAAGAAAAAAGGAGATGTTACACCAGTTTCACAAGCTATTATGAGAGCGATTGACAATAATATGAAAATAAAAGGTGTCGACTTAAAATTAAAAATTAAAAAATTAGAATTTAACGAATTTAAAATGTATCCTAAATCTTCATCAAAATATCTAACGGCAAAACACGGTATCGCAGAAGCAGAGCAAAATGTTAAGAATATAAGGTCTAGCATAGAAATGGATGTTAGAAATAAAAAGAATATTTTAGATGAAAAAACAAAATCTTTAGATACTGCATTAGAAATGAGAGAATCTACTTTGGAGATTGCTAGACTGATGAAACTGATGTATGCAGAAGGGATGATTAATACAGATAAAATATTATTAGTAGAAATGAGCGTATACAAAGCAAATACAGACTATGCAAAAGCGTTATCAGAGTATAATAAAGCATTTAGAGAATATGAAGATGTTCAAGGGGTAGGGACAGAACGAATATAAGTTATAAAAATTCCTCTATAAAATAGTAAAAGCTATTTTATAGAGGAAAAACATCGCTTTTAGAAAAACGTTCTAAAGCATTTGTTGTAGTACCAGAAATAATCATATCTAAAATTTTTATTACTTTTTTCGGTTCTTTTACCATACCATTGGCAATCCAATCTTCTAAGAGTGCAGCTAAACTAATGCTATAGTAATGAGAAAGTGCTGTTATGTGTTCCGTTGGAAGTTTTTTGTTATTAGTATAGGGTTGTAAGAATATTTTGACGATGTATTGTGCATTATGATAGAAAAATTTTTTAAAATAAGGAGAACCTTTGGCGTTGATAAGACAAATGGATAAATCACGATTGTTTTTTAAGTGTTCTAATAAGTATAAACCAGCATCTTGCCATGTAGAAAATTTTTCTTTATCTAAAATGACGGATAGAATTTCTTTATCTAACATCCAAGATAGAAGATGAAAAATATCATCGAAATGGTAGTAGAACGTTTGACGATTAAAACCAGAATCTTTGACGATTTCATTTATTGTAATTTTGTGGATAGGTTTTGTCGTGATTAATTTTTTTAAAGAGGCAGCTAAGGCATTTTTTGTTAAATCGGTTTTAGCAGTGTATTTCATGAAAAACTCCTTTTTTTAATTTGGTTCAATATATATTAATTAAGATGAACGTAGTTTTTTAATAATATACTTAATTATACTATAAAATATATAAAATAAATATATCATTAAAATATTATCATACTATTTTTAAATTAAATTGATAACAATATTACAATAACGAGAGGAATTTTTTGTTGTAATGAAAAAATAAGGTAATTGTATGACATTATTAATAAATAGAAAGGGATAAGGAAATATCATAATGATTACGAAGCAGGGAGAATTGAAAGGAACGGGATTTTCAAAAAAATCAGTTGTTGTTATTGCTTTATTAATAGGCATTTTACTTTTGGTAGGAGGGATGTATCTTGGAAAAACGAAAAATGTAGAGAAAGATAAGTGGATTCAAGGAACATTGCAAATGACGGAAATTGATTTGAATTCAAAAATACCGGGAACGATTGATAAAATTTTAGTAGAAGAAGGTCAAGAGGTTAAAGCAGGAGATGTTATTGCTATTTTAACAAGTGATACCATTAAAGCGAAGTTAAAGCAGGCTGAAAGCGCGAAAATGGCAGCAGAGGCGAAGGCGAGTATGGCTGATGAAGGTGCTAGAAAACAACAAGTAGTTCAAGCAAAAGCAAAATTTGACTTTATGACTACGACATTAGAAAGAGTAAAGAAATTAGTAGAAGCAGGTGCTTTGCCACAGGACAAATTAGACGAAGTTAATCTAAAATATATCGCTTCTAAAGAAGATTATGAAATGGCATTAGAGGGTGCTAGAGTTCAAGAAAAAGATGGTGCAGAAGCATTAGTATTAAAAGCAGAGGGTGCAGTAGCAGAAGTAAATAGCTATTTAGAAGATTCTCAGATAAAAGCACCTATTGATGGTATTGTAAGTATTATCAACGTGAATCAAGGAGAGTTAATATCTCAAGGGATGCCTCTTGCATCAGTTTTGTCGAAAAAAGAGCCGTGGGTAGAGGTTAATGTAGAAGAAACTAAATTATCAATGGTTCACCTAGGGGAAGAAGTAAAACTTAAAATGCCAGCATTTCCAGATAAAATATTTAAAGGTAAGATTGTAACTGTTAATGAAAAACCTGATTTTGCAACAAAGAGAGCAACGAATGATAATGGGGATTTTGATATATTATCTTATGGTGTAAAAATAAAATTACTGGATGTTAAAGAAGAACTTTATAAAGGGATGACAGTTATTGTTGACTTTAATGCTGAGGTATAATAGACATGAATGAAGATAAAGGATTTTTTCAATCAGTTTTAAAATTTAAAAGAAGACATCCAAGGTTTGTATTATTGGTTTTAATCTTTGGAATTGTTCCTATTGCTTCTAGCTTTATTTTAGGCTTAGAAATGAAAAAAGAAGTAGCATTGGCAATACCGACCGTTGTATTTGATGGAGATAAGAGTAATTTTTCCAATGAATTGATTCAAAATATAGATGATAGTCAAGCTTTTCAGGTTGTAGAACAAGTAGATTCTTATGAAGCTGTTAATCAAAAAATACGAAATGGTTATGCTATGGCAGGTGTTATCATTCCTAAAAATTTTTATAAAGATTTAAAATCTGAAAATGCACCGAAAATGTTATCGATATATGACGGTAGCACATTGGCAGTTATTACTACGACGAAAACGAATATGTCTGATATTCTTTTAGATTTAAAGATGAAGTATATGACAGAAGTTTATGAAAATAAGCAAAATGTAGCACCAGAAATTGTGGAAAATCAAGTAAAACCTTTAGATTTTGTGACA
>PDWI01002858.1_pt1 | contig 25412 bp, 22 predicted proteins | sample 1430891 | NCBI WGS metagenome assembly PDWI01 (sample SAMN01162508, study PRJNA174530) | Oral metagenome, whole genome shotgun sequencing project. | biome: Marine environment; feature: Marine mammal; material: Swab sample of the gingival sulcus; isolation source: swab sample of gingival sulcus...
TATACCTCAGAGGAATTACCTGAAGAGGAGCATAGGGCTATAGATAAAACTGTGCGAGGATGGTTAGCTAAATAATGCCAGTGAGGGTAGCACAATGAAAATAGAATATTCTGTAAGAATGGTACGCAGAGCGTTGTCAGATGAAGATTATGATTTACTTTATGCAAAGTTTTTAGAAGAAATAAAAGATTTGCCTAATACATGGAATCTAGCAGGTACAAGATCTTTACCTGATATTGGGGGGGGGAATTTAAGCACAACTGTATCTATAATAGGAGTGCTTAAAAGAGGGATGAAAGGTTATATTAATTATATGTACCGTGGGGATTATTTAAATGACAGTGAGGATGACGATGATAGGTTAATTATTGAGTTTAAATCAGATAAAGGTTTAACTAAAGAGTTGGCAGAAATACTGCCAACTTATATTTTCGCATTTGGAGCCTATTGCATGGATGTTGATAATGATGCTATTAGGGTTCAGGACTGGCGAAAATGGTCTGATGGGGTAATTGAACACCATCCATGCAAAGATGTATTGCACATTAATGCAATAAACTATTATGATATTGAAATTTATTGATTTTTTATGCATGCCATCTTAGGAGAGATGGAACGAGGGGAGCAATTATATTTAAGTAAAAAGCTGAATGAAAGTTTTAAAAGTTAATTTAAAAACGATTTATTGCTCTGTTATAGCTAGTACGATGAAAAAAATTAATTTGATATTAAACTATGATTGATATTTTATTTTTTAATAAAGCAAATAATTGTACAATCGCTACATGTAAAGAAAAAAATATAATTTTTATAATACAAGCAAGCTTAAAATGCTATTGAAATTAAATTGTACTATTTGTGAGGTAGATATTATATAAAGGATTTATAAATGATGAAATATTTTCCAAAAATACAAAAATATTTCAGTTTTGAAAGATTTAAAAATTTAACTACCAAGCCCAAAACAACTCCACAAGTTATTTTATATGAGGTAGGAGATTATACCCCTGATATTATCGCTAGGAATATCAAGCAAAAAGGTGATAGTATCATTGAAGTTAGACGCTATAATGATGCTAATCTTCGTAGTATTGTTTGGCTATGGTTTTTTGTTGTCTGTTTTTTTTGGGTATGGAATGCTATTGACCCCAAACAAGGTTTGCATAATGAGATGGAATGGGCATGGAATGCAGACAAAATAGAAAATGAAATGATTTTGGAATGGCAAGATTATAAAAACCCAAATTTTACTAGAGATGGAGAGCCTATTGAGGAATATAAAAAGAAATTATCAACTAGAGTTTCTAAAGGTAAGAAAGAAGCATGGCTATTGTTAAGTGTGCCATTATGGTTAGTGGTTTTAGCTAGTTTTCCTAAATGGCGACCCTTGCGTTTTGATACTAAACGGCGTTTGGTTTATACGTGGTCATTTGGTAGCTTTTATATTACTCGTTACCCAAAACAAGCACTAGGCAGCAATCAAGTGGTTAGTAATTATCTTAGCACTAGTATGCTACAACCATGGGTACGCTTTCTCGAGCACGGCGGTTTGGTGTTTCATATCCCGCATGAGACTCAAGCCCGTAAACCCGCAAAAATCGATGTGGGCATCTTCCGCCCCGCGTGTAAATATCAAAACTATGTGCTGGGTAAATTTTTAAATCACTACCTCAGCAGTAGCAATCCTAGTGTTGAGTATGCCAGTTATTTCCATAAAGAAAAATTTATCTTAAGCGATGTATTTAACTGGTTTTATCAGTTTAGCCTATTTCCCGCCATCGGTTATAACGAGAAAAAAACCGAAGCTAAAATCCAACAGTGGTTAGCTAATAACCCCGAGTAAACAGATAATGGTTTATAGATAAAAAATCTTGGGCTGTAGATATCTTACAGCCTATGGTTTTTTTGAAAATCTTTTTTGAAAAGATTTGATATATTCTTACCAGTATCATCGTGGATGAGAAATTTTTTTAAGTCATTTTGGAAATTTTCATCCAAATTTTCCCAAATATTTTTTTGTCGTTCGTGTTCTTGCAGATGAAAGTTATCTCCCGTTTTGTGGTATTTTTGCAAGCTTTTGTGTTTTCCTCTAAGCAAGTAGTGCCATCTTACTAGATTTTTCGTATAATCAGATATAAAACCTATGTTTTTAATCATTTGGTAGCTTTTTTCTTCGTGAAAATGAAAGGAGTAACTAAGGGTGTCTTTGTCTTCATCTCTTATGGCACAAGATGGCTTGCCTACATCGTGAAGTAAGGCTGCACTTAGCATCTTATAGTCTTTATCTTTTAAAACGCTTAAAGTAACGCCAATAGTATGCATCAAAACCCCATGTTTATGCCAAGTATTTTGCCTCCAAAACACCGTTATAAACATATCTAAAAGCTTTGCTTTCTCTCCCTTTTTTGCTAAAAAATTTAGCTCCATCTACTCTCCAAAAATTATGATGTCATAAGTGTGTTTTCTTTGTACTAATGATTGTTCTGGAGGGATGGTTCCTTGTTTGTTGAGTTTGTTTACTTTGCCTCTTAACTCATCTATCGTCTCTTCGTGTTCGTCGATTTTTTCTTTTAGTTGAAGGATGACAAAAACTCCCGCTAGATTTACTCCTAAATCTCTTGTAAGGCGGATTATCATCTTTATGCGGTCAATGTCACGTTGTGAATATAGCCTGACTTTACCTTGTGTTCTTGACGGTGTTACAAGCCCCTCTCTTTCGTATTGTCTTAGGGTTTGGGGGTGAATGTTTAGGTTTTCAGCTACTATGCTTATGAGGTAAACTGGTTCATCATATCCATGCATATCGTATCCTTAGGGTAGATTTTGTTCCATTTGTTCTTTTAGATTTTCATCTAAGTCTTTTAGTTTGGGTAGCACTACATTTACTTTGATGTACAAATCGCCTTTTTGTTTTGTTTTTCTGTTTTGAACGCCTAGTTCTTTAACTCTAAATCTTTGATTTGGCTTGGTGTCTTTGGCTATCTTTAGCGTTATGGTTTTCTCTAAAGTACTAACTTCTACTTTGCCTCCAAACATAGCGGTTTTGAGACTTATGTCTATATTTTTTTCTAAATCATCCCCATCTCTTTCGTACTCAGGGCTAGGAGCTACGTCTACCACTAAAAAAAGGTCTCCTTTTTGTCTGCCTATGCTTTTGCCTTTACCTTTGATACGCATTTTTTCACCACTTTTTATGCCTGCTGGTATCTTGATATCAAAGCTATCGCCATTGTAGTTAACGCCGTGTTTTCCGCCTAAAACTGCTGTGTTAAAAGGTATGGTTATTTTCGCAGTTGCGTCAAGGTCAGGACCTTCAAAACCTCCAAAACCTCCGCCAAAACCGCTTTGTGAAAAACTAGAGCCACCAAAACCTCCGCCACCAAATATATTTTTTAGTATATCATCTAGGTTTACGCCACCTTGAGATGAAGCAAAATCGTGAAAATTTTGCCCTCCAAACATACTATCGCCATAGGTGTCATACTGTCTTCTTTTGCTCTCATCACTTAATATTTCATAAGCTGCGTTTATTTCTTTAAATTTTTCTTCAGCTTCAGGTTCTTTGTTTATGTCTGGATGATATTTTCTTGCTAATCTTCTATATGCTTTTTTTATTTCATCTTGTGAAGCACCCTTTGAGATGCCTAAAGTTTCATATAAGCTATTGCTCACTTTCCTCTTCCTTACAAATTGATTTTAGTCTTATTTTAGCATAAAAGTTTAGCCTGTGTCAATCAAGTGTATTTAAAAGTTTATTTTATCTCAATCTTTTTTCCAAGAAATTTAGGCTTTTTGCCAAATATCAAATCTAGCATCATCTTGACCCTTGCAAATTTTTCTCTAAATCTTGTTTTAGCCCCATAGTAAGCACTGACATCTTTGGCGTTAAAACCTATGGCTTTTATGCCTTTTTTTGACGCGATGTATATGGCTCTTTGGTTGTGAAATTTTTGAGAAATAACAGTGATGCTTGTTTGGCCAAAGATTTCTTTGCTTCTAACGACGGAATCTAAGGTTCTAAAACCCGCATAGTCGAGGTATATTTTTTGCTCAGGTATGCCTAAAGAGACAAGGTCATTTTTTATCACAGTTGGTTCATCGTAGTGTTTTGTGGAGTTATCGCCACTGACAAGTATGTAGTCGATTTTTCCTTCTTTAAAAAGCTTTACCGTGGCTTCTATGCGGTATTTGTAGTATAGGTTTATGTATCCGCGTGCTAAATATTTACTTGTTCCTAAAAATAAGCCAACTTTGTTGTGAGGTATGTTTTTGCAATCGTCGTATATTTTATTTTTTGTTGTTTTTTCCACGATGGCATTTGATATAAGCATAATGACAAAAGAAATAATTGTTATATAAAGTGTAAATTTAAATATTTTTTTGATATATTTCATATTTTATGCCCTAGTGTTACTTTTATATATTGTATCATATTAAATTTGATTTTAATCAATGTCAAATATGAAATATTTGGGTAAAATAAGCCCAAAAAGGATATATTTTGAGCTATGCTTTTGCTATTTTAGTCCATCTACTCGGTGCCATTATATTTTTAGGTTTTGTGTTTGCCGATATCTTTGTTTTACCTGTTATGAAGCGTGTTATAAGTGAAGATGAGTTTAACTCACTCATGAGTACTGTAGGCTCAAGGGCTAGGAGGATTTTTCCTCTTACTGTGCTTTTTATCGTTTTGAGTGGCGGCTTTATGTTTACAGAGTATATAAATTCGCAGCTTGGTATGTTTAATTCAAATCTTCAAATCCTGCTTTTAATAAAGGTATTTTTAGCCCTTTTGATAGTTTGTGGTATAAGCTACTCTTTAAGTATGAGAGCTTTGGGTAAAAAACCCCATGCTATTATGAAATATTTTCATCAGTTTGTGCTAGTTGCAGGTTTTATCATAGTGGTTTTAGCTAAACTTATGTTTTTGGTTTAAAGCACTTTTTGTATATCTTTTAAACATATTCCTTCAAACCGATGTTTGTTGAAATAAAGATTGTATTTTATTTAAAAGCTCTTTTATATGTAAGCTTAATTCCTCTTCCGTTTTGTGTTTATTGCTATTTTGAAGTAATGCCATTATAAAAGCTTCTTTATTTGGCACTTCTGCTAAATTTGGCGAAGGATTAAGAAAGCTCTGCTTTGTCCATTTTTCTGTTTCAGTTATACTCCATATTGAACTAGCTTTTACAGTCTGTGTTAGCTCTGTGCTTCCGCTGTCACTTGCTCTAGGGTGAATACTTTTAAGAAAGCCAACAAACACGCCACCCTCTGTATAGCCTTTTTGGGTTTTATAATGAGACATTTCAGGATTAAATTTTCTTTTTTTCTCAAGCATACTAGCAGAAAAATCAAGTTTATGAGCGGAAAAACCAACTTCCATAGGACTTAATTTTCTCTCTATTTCTTTTGCGGAATTATATTGCTCCTGCGTTTTATATATATTTGTAACCTTGTAACTTTCTACGCTAGGCAAATAATTACCATTTTTTGTGGTGGGTTCACAAGTGTAGCTAAAACCTTTTGGTAACTTGTTTAGTTCCTCCTCTGTATAAACACTTTTCCTATTTGTGCCTATCACATTTTTAAAAACATTATAATAATGCTTCACTGTATCTGCCATATCTATATTTTTAAAGGCTTTTGCGCCAATTGGCTTAGTTAAGTAGTGCAATTCATTGAACTCTTCAATCGCTTTTAGTGTGCTTTTATGAATTTTCAACTCATCAGGAAGTCCTGCAGCTTTGTTAAAATCTTTTCCTAAAAAACCTTGAGCATCAACACTGTATCCATATGAATTTGATGAAAATTTTATCTGATTTATATTACTTTCTAATTCGGAATTAGATGAGGCGATATTTAAACTTTGCGTGGATATGATATTAGCTTGATTTGCCATTTCTAAATTTGAACTTTGGGATAGTATTTGAGCACCAAAAGCAGTGCCTGAAGCTTCTTTTTTTGCTTCGATAAGCTTACTATGAGATACAATAGAACTATGCTGATTGTTGGTATTTTGTACTGCGTTTGAAGTCATTGCCTACCCTTTCTTAATTTTATTTTAAAAGGACAAGCAATATTTGTTCCTTTGATTTTATATTAAATTTGTTTAATGTTTTTTTGGTGCTTGCAATTTGTAAATATACCTTCGACTTTTTGTTTAAAGATAATATTATAAATACACAATTTTATGTCACTATATTTTCGGTGATAAAGTCAAATCCAGAATCTCTTGTATATCTGTCAATTGTATTAATACGTTTAAATGTCTAATTTTTTAAAGCTATCAGTTATGGCGTCATTTGTAGCTTTTCAAAAAAAGTCATATGTTTGTAAGCTATATATCTTTAGCTAAAGAACTTTTTGTATATCTTTTTCTAAATCTTGGGGTGGAGTAGATGGAGAATATCTTTTAAGTACAATTCCTTGTTTATCTATCAAAAATTTTGTAAAGTTCCACTTGATGTTTTTGCTTCCAAATATGCCTTTTGCTTCGTTTTTTAAGTATTTATAGAGCTGATGTTCATTTTGCCCATTTACCTCTATCTTGCCAAACATATCGAAGCTAACATTAAAATTTAGTGTGCAAAACTGCTCTATCTCTTCATCGCTTCCACTCTCTTGAGCGCCAAATTGATTACACGGAAATGCTAGTATGCAAAAGTCTTTATCTTTGTATTTTTTATATAACTCCTCAAGTCCTTCGTACTGCTTTGTAAAACCGCATTTACTAGCTACATTTACCACTAAAAGGGTTTTGTTTTTGTATCTATCAAGACTTATCTCTTCGCCTTTTATATTTTTTACCTTTATGTCGTACAAGTTCATATCATCTCCTTTTTGTATATTTTAATCAAATTAAGCTAAAATTATGCCCATGAAACGATTTTTGAGATATTTTTTTTATATATTTGTGTTTTTTTTCACATCTTTTTTAGCACTTGATTATCTTTATCCTTTAGATGAAAAAAAGCTTTATCGTCTTCAAAGCAAAGAAGTTAGGGCAAGTGGGGGAGAGCTTTTGTGGATGAGTTTAAGTAAAGATGGTTTTTGGCGAATGGATTTGAAAAAAGATGAAGTTCCTTCTTTGCTTAAAAAAAGTGTGCTTTTGTATGAGGATAGATATTTTTACTATCATTTTGGCATAAACCCCATCTCTGTTTTTAAAGCAATGATAAACAATGCCACAAATAAACGAAAAATAGGTGCTTCAACCATAACCATGCAAGTGGCGAGAATGATGCAAAGACGAGAGAGAAATTACGCAAATAAGCTTATAGAAATGTTTAATGCTTTGCAACTTGAGTGGCACTATAGTAAAGATGAAATTTTGGCATTTTATCTAAATCTTGCTCCTTATGGGGGAAATATAGAAGGGGTTAAGATGGCTAGTTATTTTTATTTTAACAAAGAGCCAAAAGATTTAACCATAGCGCAAATCGCTCTTCTCAGTATAATACCAAAAAACCCAAACTTAAATAGACCTGACAAAGGGCATAATCTTAAAGCCAAGAGGCATAAAATGCTTTCAAATTTATATGTTCATAAGATTATTTCCAAGTCTCAAAGCCTAAGAGCAAATATAGAACCTATGCCATCTAAACGCTTTAAAGCTCCTTTTTTAGCACCCCAATTTAGTCTTATAGCTTTAAAAAATAATCAGTCAAAAACCCATATCCATCTACCCACGCAATTGTTTATCAAAAAAACCTTGCAAAATGCCTTGGATGTTTTAAAAAGTAGTCATGTGGACAATGCCGCTGCGGTGCTTATTGACAATGAAAAAATGGATGTTATAAGTTATGTGGGCTCAGAAAATTTTTACTCGCCTTTAGGTCAAAACGATGGCGTAAGGGCTGTTAGGAGTCCTGGCTCAACTCTTAAGCCTTTTATATATGCTTTGGCTATAGATAAAGGACTTATAACACCAAAACAAGAGCTTTTTGATATCAGGTTACATGCGGGTTTTTATGAACCAAAAAATTTTAACCGAAGTTTTTTGGGTATAGTTAGAGCTGATGAGGCTTTGCAGTATTCGTTAAATATACCTGCTGTGGAGTTAAATATGAACTTAGAGAAAAACTCCCTTTATGAACTTTTAAAAAAAGCACAGATAAAAACCCTAGATAAGAACAAAGACTACTATGGACAAGCTGTAGCCCTAGGGGGATTTGGTATAAGTCTTTTAGATTTAGCACATCTTTACACAGCTTTTGCCAACAAGGGTGTTTTAAAACCTTTAAAATGCGGAGGAGAGGTGCTTGATGCAAATGTGAGTCTTATCAGTCCTCAAAGTGCATATTTGGTATCTCAAATCTTAATCGATGGCATACGTCCTGAGTTCTCAGCTTTTTGGGAGAGTGAAAAAGATGGTTTTAAGATAGCTTTTAAGACAGGCACTTCAGCTGATAGTAAAGATTTATACACTATGGCTTTTAGCAAAAAATACACCCTAGGCGTTTGGATGGGAAATTTTAGTGGCGAAAAAACTGATAGTTTAACAGGAAATTCAACAGCAAATAAAGCAGTCTTTAAAATCTTTTCATATCTAAATGCAAAGCAGAGTTTAAAGTGGTTAAAAAAGCCAAATGGCATAAGTGAAAAAAACATTTGTATAGATGCAATTAAATTAAAAAAGTGTAAAAATGAGATAAAAGATTATACGGTAGATGGAGTGAAAATCAAAAGGCCTTGTGAGCTTTTAAGAGGCGAAGTTTTGGCCTATTTGCTTGATGAGAAAAAGATAGCTTCTATAAAAGATTTAAGCTCTCATGAATGCTATGAAAAATGGAAAAACAAAAAGCCAGTTTTTGCATATCCTTATGAGCGGGCAGAGGTATTTATGGAAAAAGGAAGAAAACTTATGCTAAAATGTTACGGTTTTAAAGACGATGAAAAGGTTTATTTAAGAGTAGATGGTGGAAGTTTTATGGAAGCAAAAAGCGGAGAAGAGCTTTTTGTGGATATTGATAAGGGCTTTCATCAAATAAGTTGCATGGACAGTTTTTCAAATGCAGTTACAAATAAAATACACATAAGGAGAGGATTATGAGTAGATTTTTAAAAATCTTGTTGCTTGTGGGGGTTATGCTAGTAAATTCCCACGGATTTGAACTCACTGGAGGATATAGTGAGAAAAATAGTTTAGTTTTTCATGTGGAAAAGCTAGATATAAAATCAAGCCAAATAGGGCAAATCACTCATAAAAAACTCATACAGTGTGACAATAACATGAGCGGTTTTATCGAATACAGCTCAAAAGATATGCTAACATATCACAGCCTAAAACCTCTAAGGGCTGGTGTAAAATATATATGCAAGGCCGGTAAGTCTAAGATTGGCATAAAAACTGAGCCTTTAAAGCTTTTAAGGGTGCATTTTTTTAAACCAAATATGATGCATGTAGAGTTTAATGACATGGTAAGTAAAGATGAGGTTTTAAAAAATCTTAGTCTAAAAAAAGTCACAAAACTAGCTAAAAGTAAACTAGGCTACAAGATAGAAAGAGACGATAAAAGGCATTTTTTACTAAGAACAGATGAGGCCATAAAAGGGGAAGATGGAATATATCTAAATCTTAATAAAAATCTAAAAAGTATTTATGGTAGCAGTTTAAAAGAAGAGTATGAGCGTGTTTTTGATGATAAACCTGAAGTTAAAATCTATAAGCATACAAAAAGCTTCGTTTTCTATGATGACCCAGTTTGGGTAACTAAAAAAGATGGAAAGATAGCTTTAAGGGTTTTGCTACCTGTGTCTTTTTATGGGAACTTAAATCTAAATGATTTTATAAGAGTAGATGGACTCAAAGAATTTACACTTACTAGGAGCAGATGGTTAAATTATGATTTAAGAGAAAAGTATCATGCTAATCAAAAAACAGATTATTATATAGATATAGAAGGAGATTTTAAACCAAATACTACTTATGAGGTGAGTTTTTTAAAAGGTTTTGGAAGTAGTTATAGGCAACTTTTTAAGTCTCAAAGTTTTAAACTAAAAACAAAAGATTATGGCTCATATGTAGGCTTTAGTGATACAAAAAAGCCATATATCTCAAGTGTGGGAGATATAGGCATAAAAAGTGTAAATGTAAATAAAGTTCAAGTGGTAATCGATAGAATGCTTGAGCAAAATCTAAGATATTATCTAAACTTTAATAACAAGCTAGATTTAGATGGAGTATCCAAAGAGGTGGTAAATCAAATCTTTGATATTGGTGGTAAAAAAAATGAATACCAAGACCATAAAATACCATTAAGCAAAGCATTAAAAGGGCTTAAAAAGGGAGTATATCAAATAAGCTTACACTATAATGGTGCTGATAGGGTGGTTAAGAAGGTATTTTTAAGTGATATTGGTATCAGCGCAAAGGTTTTTAGAGATGGGGTTTTTGTTTTTGCAAATAGTCTAAAAGATACTAGTGCTATTTCTGGCGCAAAGGTTGAGGTATTTTCAGCTAAAAATTCACTTATAGCGAGTGGAGAGACGGACTCAGATGGTATTTTTAAGTATGAAAAGAAGAACTTTTACTCACAAGACCCAAAATCCATACTTATAACAAAAGGCGATGAGCAAAATTTTCTCATACTAAAAGACGCCCTAAACGCAGATGAAGTGGATATGTATCCTATAGATAGGCAAAAGGCATTTGTATATTTTCAAAGTCAGCTTATACGTCCTGATGCAGACTTAAAAGGTGCAGTTATCATAAAAGATAAAAATTACAAAAGTTTAAAAAATGCGCCCATAGGTGTTAGTATAGTAAGCCTACAAGAACATAAGATTGTCTATAAAAAATCTTATAAAACCGATGAGGTTGGAAGTTTTGATTTTAACATTTCTATGGAAGGGCAAATGAGTGGAAGATATCGTTTTATAGTAAGATATAGTAATGAAAACATATCTTCTAAGATTTTTCACATAAAGGCATTTTTGCCCCAAAAGATAAAAAATCAAATCAAACTTACTAAAAAGAAATTTGCCCTAAATGAGCCTATAGAGGTGCAGGCCTCATCAAGATACCTCTTTGGAGCTAAGGCATCTGGTCTTAAAGGTGAGCTGAGATTGAAGGCTGTGCCTAAGGCTTATAGTAATGATAAGTTTAAAAACTATAGTTTTAATAATGCTTTAAAAGAGGATAAAAGCACAGTTTTTTATGCAGATTTAACTAAGAAATTTGTGTTAGATAAAAATGGAAAGGCTTCTATTGTTTTAAATCCTAGTATCAAAAAATCCCCTCCATCCATCATACAAGCTCAGCTTGAACTTGGAGTTTATGATGATGGTAGAAAAGTTTCCACTTACGAAGATATTTTTATATATCCATATAAAAACATGGTTGGACTAAAAATAGCAAATGATGTGCTAGAGACAGAAGATGATGTGAATATAAAAACAGTTTTTATAGACCCTCTTAGTGGTAAAAAGTCAAATGCTAAATTGGATGTGTTTGTATATAGTCAAGAATGGCACTATAGTTATGACGATAATGGATACTATAAGTGGAATAAAGAGATAAAGCAAGTTGAGCATTTTACTATCAATTCGGTAGATGGAATTAAAAAAAGATTTGATAGGAGCGGGGATTATATCATAGTAGTACAAGATGGAGTAGGCGGGCATAGCTCTAGTGTTAGCTTTAGTGTTAGAGGATGGGGTTATAGCTCCATATCTCCAACAAATGATATGCAAAAAAATGAGGTAAAATTTAAAGATAGGCTTTATAAAAAAGGTGATGTTGTAAAACTAGATATCAAAAGCCCTATAAAAGAGGGTAAGATACTTGTTACACTAGAGAGCGATAAGATATATTGGCATGGGGTGGCAAGTTTTAAAAATCACCATATCAAGATGGACGTTCCTTTAAATACTCCTTTAAAAGATGGAGTTTTTGTAAGCACTCTTGCCATAAAAAGTAGTAAAGAAGGCTCTAGTATGGCTTCTTTTAGAGCCTCAAGCCTTAATTTTATAAAGCCAAATAGGCTAGAATTGAAACTAAAACCTACTATAACAAGCAAAGATAAAACTCCTTCAGGGGTAAAGTGTGATATAAATGTAAAGGCTAAGCCAAATTCAAAGGTGTTAGTTACTTTAGTTGATGATGGAATACTCCAAATTCTAGGGCAAAAACCACCAAAACCATATGACTTTTTTACTCTAAAACCAAAATCAAGAATTTATAATTTTGACCTTTATGATATGCTTTTAGCATATACCGCAAAGGGGAAAGAGTTAAACTTTGGAAGTGGAGCATTAGCAAAAAAGATGCTAAAAAGAAAAAAACACCTTTCTCCAAAGACTGGTGCTAAGAGGGTCAAGCCATTTATGTATATATCCAAGTTAGTAAATGTAGATAAAAGCGGAGTGGCAAAACTTAGCCTTAAAATTCCAACTGGTTTTAATGGAAGTGCTACAGTGGTAGCTATAAATGTAGATGAAAACTCCATAGGAGCTAGTAGTAAAAAAGTTACCATAAAAGATGATGTTATCATAAAGCCTATAGTGCCAAGGTACGGAAATGTGGGCGATAAGTGGAAGATAAAAACAAGAATTTTTAATACCACTAAAAAAGAGCTTATTCTTGACCTTAAAGCCAAAACAAATTCTTTACTAAAGATTAGTGGGTATGATAAAAAGATAAAGATAAAACCAGAAAGTTCGGAGTCCTTTGAGTTTGATTTAGAAGTTTTAGGTTTTGGAAAAGGAGAGTTGGAGCTTAGGGCAATGAGTGGTAAGTCTAGTTTTGTTTCTAGTTTTGAGCTACCGCTTATACATGCTTATCCTCTATCAACGTATGCTGTGCAGGGACAGAGCAAAGAAGCAGTGGAGCTAAAGGCACCAAGTGAGTATTTTGCTAAAAAACCAAACTATAGCCTTAGTGTTAGTGGAGATGTGTTAGCGAGTTTGAAGGGTGCTAGTGATGATTTGGTGGGGTATCCTTATGGGTGTGCTGAACAGACTAGCTCAAAGATGTTAGCCCTTTTAAATCTTGAGCCATTTTTGGATAAAAAGAAAAAAGATTATGAAGCGAAGATGGCAGACAGAGAAAGGTTTATAGACCTTGGCATAGAAAAACTAGCTTCAATGCAAAAAGGTAGTGGCGAGTTTGGATACTGGGATGTGAACTCAAAAGTAAATGTTTATGCGTCCATTTACGCTAGTGATGTGCTAATAGAGCTTAAAAATAGAGGCTATAAGGTTCCAAATGAGGTAGTAGATGGAATTAAAAGAGCTTTGAGGGTACATGTTAAATATTTTAATGATACTACTATGAAGGTTTACTCTACCTATCTTTTGGCAACTTTAGGAAGCGTTGATATAGCAAGTGTAAACTACTTGTATGACAATAAGCTATATACTGGTTCACTTCCAAGTATGTATATGTTTGCTTATGTATTAAAAAAAGCTAAGATGGATAGTGAGGCTGGTTTTGTGTTAAAGCAAGCAAAAAGCTATGAGTTTAAATCAAATCCTAGAAACTATTACTCTTTTTACTCTAATGTAAGAGATAGGGCGTTTGCTCTGTATCTATATGTAAAGCATTTTGGCAAAGATGAGACAAGCGACAAGCTTTTTGATAGTGTAACAAGAAGCTATAAAGAGCTTTATTCCACTCAGGATAGAGCCTTTGTTTTAAGAGCTGTAAATGAGTATTATAAAGACTATAGAGGTGGAGACAATAGCTTTGAACTTACAACTCCAAGTATAGATGAGATATATGAGTATAAGGCAAATATTGAGGGTGTTTTGAGTAAAAATAGCATTAAAATTACTCCAAAAAATGACTGGGTAAGTTACTCTTTTAGTGTATATGCTTATTTGCCAAAGCCGATTTTACACGAAAAAGGTGGAAAAAATTTTGATGTGTATAGGGTTTTTGTGGATGAAAATGGTGAAGAGGTTGATTTGTCAAATCTTAAACTAGGCCAGATAATTTACTCAAAAATCACAGTAAAATCTAATGAGAGTATGCACAATATCGCTATAGTTGAGCAGATACCATCTTGCTTTGAGTTTGGAGATGAAAAGTTAAGCAAGTTTAAAAGTAGTAAACTTGACTTTAAAGATGTTAGGGACGATAGAAAGATGATGTTTATGAGTCTAGATGGAGGCAAAGAGAAGAGTTTTTATACTCTTTTAAATGCGTCTGTTAAGGGTAAGTGTCAACTTCCTGCTGTGATAGGGGAGGCTATGTATGATGAAAGAGTGAGTGACTATGACTTGCAAACTAAGATTGTAAGCGTGAAATAGTCCAAATAGGGGGGGCAGTGTTACTGAGCGTTATATAAAAATCCATTTTTTACATCAAAGCTAAAAGCATTTGGGAAATAAAGTTTAGTTTTGATAATATAATATGAAAAATAGGAGAGAGTATGGGTTTTATGCAAAGTTACCAAAAACTAGTAAAAGAGCGAGAAGCTTTAAATGTTCCACCACTTCCATTAAATGCAAAACAGACAAATGAACTTATCGAAGAGTTAAAGCAAAGTAGCAATGAGGTGCTTTTAGAGCTTTTAGAAAACAGAGTTCCGCCAGGAGTAGATGAGGCTGCTTATGTGAAAGCTGGTTTTTTAAATGCTATAATCGAAGGAAAAGAGAGCTGTGAGATAATAGACTCTATCAAGGCTGTGAAGATACTAGGAACTATGCTAGGCGGATATAACGTTGCTCCATTGGTAAATGCCCTAAAGCTAGAAGATAGTATAGCAAAAGAAGCCTGTAACGCCTTAAAAAATATCATCTTAGTTTATGATGCTTTTAATGACATAGAGGAGCTTGCAAAAACAAATACTTATGCAAAAGAAGTACTAACTTCTTGGGCAAATGCAGAGTGGTTTTTAAATAAAAATCCACTTCCTGAGAAAATAACAGTTGCTGTTTTAAAAGTTCCAGGTGAAACCAATACTGATGATCTTAGCCCAGCTAGTGAGGCATTTACAAGAAGCGATATTCCTCTTCATGCACAGGCCATGCTTGTAAAAAGGCTTGAAGGCAGCATAGAAAAGATAGCCGAACTTAAAGCAAAGGGCTTGGATGTAGCTTATGTTGGGGATGTTGTTGGAACGGGTTCTAGTAGAAAATCTGGTATAAATTCTGTTCAGTGGCATATGGGTCGTGATATACCTTGTGTGCCAAATAAAAAAACAGGCGGTGTAGTTTTAGGTACAACCATAGCACCTATATTTTTTAACACAGCTGAAGATAGTGGGGCACTGCCTATAGAGGTAAATGTAGATGAGTTAGATACTGGTGATGTTATTGATATCTATCCATATGAAGGTAAAATAGAAAAAGCTGGAAAGGAAATTGCTAAGTTTAAATTAGAGCCAAATACTTTAGCAGATGAGTATAGGGCAGGCGGTCGTATACCACTCATCATAGGGCGTGGACTTACCGCTAAAGCAAGAGTTAGTTTAGGAATGGAAATAGAAAATATCTTTGCTCGCCCTATACAACCTGCATCTAAAGAGGATGTTGGCTATACACAAGCTCAAAAAATGGTTGGACTTGCTTGTGGTATGGAAGGTGTGAGACCGGGCATGTACGTAGAGCCTCAAACTCTAACTGTGGGAAGTCAAGATACCACAGGTCCTATGACAAGAGATGAGATAGTTGAGCTTGCAGCTTTAGGTTTTTCGGCTGATTTTGTTTTACAAAGTTTTTGTCATACGGCAGCTTATCCAAAACCAAGTGATGTTGTAACTCATCATACTTTGCCTGATTTTATCAAAAATAGAAGTGGTGTTAGCTTAAAACCAGGTGACGGGGTTATACACTCGTGGTTAAATCGTATGGTTTTGCCAGATACTGTAGGAACGGGTGGAGATAGCCACACGAGGTTTCCTATCGGCATAAGTTTTCCTGCTGGAAGCGGTCTTGTTGCCTTTGCTGCTGTAACTGGTTCTATGCCTATAAATATGCCTGAATCTGTTTTGGTCCGTTTTAAGGGTGAGTTAAATGAGGGCATAACATTAAGGGATTTGGTAAATGCCATACCTTACTACGCTATAAAAAAAGGTTTACTTACAGTGCCTAAGAAGAATAAGAAAAATGTTTTTGCAGGAACGGTTTTGGAGATAGAAGGCTTACCAAATCTAAAAGTGGAGCAAGCTTTTGAGCTTAGTGATGCAGCTGCAGAGAGAAGTGCTGCTGCATGCTCGGTAGCTTTAAATAAAGAGCCGATAATTGAGTATCTAAAGTCAAACATTACGCTTATTGAAAGTATGATAAAAGCAGGCTATGGTGACAAAAAAACTCTCTCAAGAAGAGCCAAAAAAATGCAAGAGTGGATAGAAAATCCTAAGCTTTTAAAGGCTGATAAAAATGCCGAATATAAAGAGATTATAGAGATTGATTTAAACGAAATCACAGAGCCTATACTTGCTTGTCCAAATGATCCTGATGATGTGGCAACACTAAGCGAGATATTAAATGATAAAAACAGACCGCAAAATATAGATGAAGTTTTTATAGGTTCTTGTATGACAAATATAGGCCATTATAGAGCCTTAGGTGAAGTACTAAAGGGCGAAGGTCAACTTAAAACTAGGCTTTGGGTAGCACCTCCTACAAAGATGGACAAAGCTCAGTTAACACATGAAGGGTATTATAGCATCTTTGGAGCTGCGGGAGCTAGGATAGAGGTACCGGGGTGTTCACTTTGTATGGGAAATCAAGCAAGAGTTGCTGATGGAGCAGTTGTTTACTCAACTTCAACAAGAAACTTCGATAACCGTATGGGAATGGATGCAAAAGTTTATCTAGGTTCAGCTGAACTTGGAGCGGTTTGTGCTATTTTGGGACGTTTTCCGACAAAAGAGGAGTATCTTGAGATAGTGCCTAGAAAGTTAAAAGGCAAAGAAGATGCTGTTTATAAGTATCTTAACTTCAATCTTATAGAAGATTATGAATTGAAAGATTAAAGGATGAAATTTTGAAAAAAATTTTTTTTATTTTGGTATTATTTTGTAGTGTACTTTTCGCAACAACAGTAGAGGAGGAAGTTGCCAGGTGTGAAAAAGGAGATTTGGAGTCTTGTGTGAATGCAGGCTTATCATACAGAGATGAAAAGACGCTAGATTATGAAAAATCTAATTTTTACTTCAATAAATGTTGCAAGTTAGGTATGGCCAAATGTTGTTGGGCATTAGGTGTTATTTATGAGCAAGCAAAAATATACAGACAAGCAAGAGGGACTAAAAAAGATATAACTCTTGCTAAATCGTATCTTAAAAAAGCTTGTGAATTGGGCTATAAACAAGCTTGTTGGCGACTTGAAAAACTGCAAAAGATTAAAAATGAAAAATAATATACTAGCAACTTTAAGTAAAGAAGAGATACAAAAGTGCGAAAAACTAGAAGCTTATGATTTTTTATTTTTGATAGTAAATCAATACCTAAATCATCTTGCAACTTCAAAAAACCCTGAGTTTGCCATCAACGACTTTAGTGATGACCAACACACGCTTTTAGCTTACAATTACCTCTATATTCAAGTGGGCAATGGAGGCTTTTTGCAACTTATCCAAAATGGATATGGGCTTTATATATTTGAAACTCCTTTTTCTTTAAATATTAAAAAGTTTGAAGTAGATGGACTAGCTTGTATAGTAGATGAAGCCAAGAAAATATATGAAGATTGTAAAAGTGATATGGAAAAATTAAGCGAAGATGAATTTAATCAAAAATATGACTATTATGAGAAAAAATTTGCCCCGCTGGATGCAAGATTTATAGATATTATGGACGATGAAAATGAAAAAATAAAAGAGTATGTTTTAAAAAACTTAAAATCATTTGCCGCTGTAATGTAAAACTAAAAATATTTACTTTAAAAGCAAATTTATTTTATATCATAATTTATAATAATTATAAGCGTAAGTTTTTAGTAAATTTGCTTATTTTTGCCTTAATATATTATTTTTTAAGAATATTTTTTATGAAATATTGACGGAAAAATATGAGCTAAAAAATATTTCTTAAAAAAAACTGATGTGCCACAAAGCCCCAATATTTAAATATTCAAAAATTATTTTTTTTTTTTCAAAATTAACTTATTGGGGTGATTTTTTGCTAGTATTATGGAATGATTTTAAAAAGGAGTTTCAAAATGAAAAGCAAAAAAATATTTTCCATGAAATACAAACTTGTTATACTATTTAGCGTTATGCTAAGTTTGGCGATTGTATTATCTACTTTTTTAGCGGTTGACATAGCAAGAAAGGCAGTTGAAGAAAAAGTAAAAGACCATTTAACGGCAGCATCTGCTGGAACGGCTGAGATCATACAGCAAAGGATAAATGTATTTATAGAGAGAGTTCAAGGTATAGCAAATGCCCCTTTTGTTTCTGACCCAAATCTAAGCTATGAAGAAAAACTTCAAGAGCTAAACACGCTTTATGGTAGTCGAGGCTATGCCTATATAACCTTAGCTGATACAAATGGAAGGGGTTACTTGAAGGGTGGTGTTAGCTTTGATGCAAAAAATCAAGAGTGGTTTAAGGAAGCGATGAGGGGCGAACACTCAGTTTCTGAACCTTTTGCTGATGTGGTTACAGGTAAGCTTATCATAGCATTTGGTGTACCTGTTTATCACGATGGAAAGATAGTATCAGCTTTTAACATTTGCGTAGATGGTACTTGGCTCTCAGAGCATATAAAAGATATTAAGATAGCTAAAACAGGATATGCTTACATCATAGGTAAAAGTGGACAAACTATCGCTCATAGGGTATATAGTAGGGTATCAAATCCTAAGTTTGGATTAAAAGCAGCTGAGCAAAATCCAAAAATGAAATCTTATGTAGATTTTGCTTCAAGGGCAATGGCTAGTTCAAAACCTAAAGTGGATTTTTATGAGTTTGATGGAGTTAAAAATATAGCTTCAGCTTCTAAAATAGGTCACACTGGGTGGATGATGGTTGTAAAAGCGCCAGTTGAAGAGTTTATGGGGACAGTAGATGGTTTAAAGCATTTTTTAGTGTTTGTTGGTTTAGGTATTTTACTATTTGCTATAGCGATTTCATTTTTTGCTTTAACTAGGATGATAAAGCCACTTGAATATGCATCTGTTGCTTTAAAAAACATATCAGAAGGAGATGGGGATCTTACTGTTAGATTGCCAGAGCATGGAAACGATGAGATAACTAAACTTTCGCATTATTTTAACAAAACAGTACAAAAGATACAATCTTTAATATCTGATTCTAAAAACATAAGTAGTGAAAATGCAGTTTTAGCAGATGAGTTAAAAGGCTCTTCGGCTAAAGTAGAAGAAAGCGTTGAACAAAGCACTAAGCTTGTAAATGAAACTGTAGTAGATGGAGGCAAGGCTATAGATGATATAGGTAGCAGTATAGGCAGGGCTGACACAAATAGTAAAGATTTAGCTAAAGCGGGAAAAAGTCTTGAAGATATGAGGTTTCAAATGAATAAACTAAGCGAAATTTTAGATAAAACTTCTCATAGGGGAGTTGAGTTATCTAGCAAATTAAGTCAAGCTGCAACAAATACAGCTGAGGTAAAAGAAGTTTTAGAAGTCATAAATGATATAGCAGACCAAACTAACCTTTTAGCTCTAAACGCAGCCATAGAAGCAGCAAGAGCAGGTGAGCATGGACGCGGTTTTGCAGTGGTTGCTGATGAGGTTAGAAACCTTGCTGAGAGAACTCAAAGAAGCTTAAGCGAGATAAATACTACCATAAATGTTGTGGTTCAAAGCGTAAATGATGTGAGCGGGGATTTAAATGAGACATCAAAAGAGATAGAAAATACTTCAAATATGGCTCAAAATCTACAAGAAGATATGAATGAAAATATCCGCACAGTTAACTCTAGTATAGACTCTAGTATAGATAGTATAGGCGAATATAAGCAGGTAGCAAAAAGTATAGAGAGTATTATGTCCAAGATAGAAGAGGTTGGAAATATGTCAAATGCAAATGCTAAAAATGTCGAAGAGATAGCTGATGCAAGTAGTCATCTGTCTGAACTTGCAGGAACTTTGGATGATGAATTAGGTAAATTTAAGGTTTAAAAAAGTGGGGGGGGATTTACTATGTTTTTGCATTTAATAGGCTGGGAACTAATGCTTTTTTTACATCTTTTTAGCTAAAATGTTCTTTTTAAAAAGGAGCATTTATGAAAACCATACTTATAACAGGAGCTAGTAGTGGCTTTGGTCTTAAAACGGCTAAGCTTTTTAGTAAGCGTGGCTTTAAGGTCATAGCGGTTGCAAGGCGAGAAGAGAGGCTTGAGAGGCTAAAAAGAAAGTGCGAAAATGTTCATATCATCAAGCTTGATGTGAGTGATAAAAAAGCGGTCTTTGAAAAGCTTTCAGGGTTAAAAAAAGTTGATATCTTAGTAAATAACGCAGGCTTTGCACTAGGCCAAGAAAGGGCGTATGAGACAAGACTGCAAGACTGGGAAGATATGGTTGATGTAAATATCAAAGGCTTACTTTATGTCACAAAAGCTATTTTACCTCTTATGGTAAAGCAAAAATCTGGATATATTTTTAATCTCGGCTCCATAGCTGGAAATTATGCCTATGAGGGCTCAAATGTTTATGGGGCTACGAAAGCTTTTGTTAGACAATTTTCTTTAAATCTAAGAGCAGATTTAAAGGGAACAAACATAAGAGTTACAAACATAGAGCCTGGACTTGCAAAAAGTGAATTTTCCTTAACTAGATTTAAAGGAGATGATGCTAGAGCAGATGGAGTGTATGAGGGTACAAAACCTCTTAAGCCCAAAGATATAGCAACTCTTATATATTTTTGTGCCACTCAACCAAAACATGTAAACATAAACACCCTTGAAGTCATGCCAACATGTCAAAGTTTTGCAGGTTTGTCTGTGGAGAAGAAAGACTAATGGAGTGTAAATATTTTGGAAAATGCGGTTCTTGTACTTTACCCTTTGCTTATGAAAAACAACTAAAACTCAAAGTACAAGAGGCACGTGAAATTTTGGGTTTAAAGCTTGAGCCTGAAGTTGTAAAAAGTCCGCAAATTCACTATCGCAATAGGGCTGAGTTTCGTATTTGGCACGAGGGAGAAAAGATGAGCTATGCTTTAAACTCAGCTACCCCAAAAGAGGTTTTAAGCATAGATGAATGCAGTAAGGTAGATGGAGATATTTATGCTTTGATGCCAGTGCTTTTAGAGAAGATTTCTAAAAGTGAAATTTTACGTAAAAAGATATTTGCTATTGAGTTTTTAAGTTCACGTGATGATATGCTTATCACTTTGATATATCACAAAAGAGTAGATGGAGAGTGGCTAGAGGAGGCAAAAAGGTTAAGCGAAGCTCTAAATGTAAACATTATAGGGCGAAGTCGCAAGGTAAAACTCAAAACCGATGAAGATTTTATAAGCGAAAGTTTAAGTATAGGAAAAAAAGATTATAAATTTTTCATTTATGAAGGGGCTTTTTCGCAGCCAAATAGGGCTGTAAATGAAGGCATGATAGCTTGGGTTAAGTCAAATCTTGATAAAAAGATATGTAAAGATTTGCTTGAGCTTTACTGCGGACATGGAAATTTTACCATACCTTTAAGTGAGCATTTTAACAAGGTTTTAGCTACTGAAATATCTAAAACATCTATAAAATCAGCCTTGAAAAACTGTGAGTTAAATGGTGTTAAAAATGTAAACTTTTTACGTATGAGCAGTGAAGACTTGGTTAGTGCTTTTAAAAAAGAGCGAGAATTTTTTAGACTAAAAGAGCTTGATTTGGATGATTTTGACTTCTCTCATGTTTTTGTTGACCCACCTCGAGCAGGACTTGATGAGCAAAGTTTGGAGTTTATAAGTAAGTTTGAAAATATTATTTATATCTCATGCAATGTCCAAACCTTAACAAGAGACATAAAAAAGCTACAAAGCACCCATGAAGTAAAAAACCTAGCATTTTTTGACCAATTTGCATATACAAAGCATCTTGAGAGTGGAGTTGTTTTAAGTAAAAAATAAGTATTTCATTTTGAAATAAAATTTATAAGTTAGAGATTTTTTAGGTAAAATATATAAAAATTAGTCTTAGGAAGCATGATGAAAAACACCATAAAATGCCCAAGTTGTGGGGAAATTATCGATGTAAATGAGATTTTATATCATCAGTTAGAAGATGAGTTTAAACAAAAGAGCCTCATGCAGAAAAAAAGATTTGAAGAAGAGGTGGCTCAAAAGAGGGTGGAGTATAAAAAAGCCCTTGATGATTTTAAACAAAAAGAGCAAAGTTTTGAAGAGCAAAAACAAAAGTTTGATGAGCAAGTAAAGATGGCAACAAAAGATGCTCTAAAGCAAGAAAAACTAAAGCTTCATGAAGAGATAAAAAAGCAGATTTTAACAGAGCAAAGTGAAAGTTTTGAGCTTTTAAAAAAAGAACTTGATGAAAAATCAAATCAAGTAAAAGAACTAAATACAGCAAAAGCAAATATAGAAAAACTTAAGCGAGAAAAAGAGGAAGTTGAGGCTAAAATAAAAGCAGATAGTGAGCTTGAATTTAGCAAAAAGATGGCACTTGAGAGAGAAAAGATACAAAAAGAAGTTGAAGTTAAAAACGAACTTAAGTATAAGCAAAAAGATGAGCAGTTAGAGCAGTTAAAAAAACAACTTGCTGACGCCCAAAGAAAAGCTGAGCAAGGAAGTCAACAGCTCCAAGGGGAGGTTCAGGAGTTAGCAATTGAGGAGTTTTTGAGTTCAAAGTATCCTTTTGATACCATTGAAGAGGTTAAAAAAGGCACAAGGGGTGGGGATTGTATGCAAATAGTCCACACAAGAGAGGTGCAAAACTGCGGTAAGATTTATTATGAAAGTAAAAGAACAAAAGATTTTCAACGCTCTTGGATAGAAAAATTTAAAGCAGATATGAGAGATAAGGGTGCTGATGTGGGGGTTTTAGTTACTCAAGTCCTTCCTAAAGATTTAGATAGAATGGGTTTAGTAGATGGAGTGTGGGTTTGTACTTACGAAGAGTTTAAAGGTCTTAGTGCAGTGTTAAGAGAGGGTGTTATAAAGGTGCATCTTGCTAAAAAGAGTGAAGAAAATAAAACCGATAAGATGAGTTTGCTTTACGGTTATCTAACAAGCACAGAGTTTACTATGCAAGTGGAAGCCATAGTTGAGGGCTTTACTCAAATGAAAAATGACCTTGAGAGTGAAAAACGCTCTTTTGCTCGCATATGGAAACAGCGTGAAAAGCAGATAGAAAAAGTTTTGGAAAATACTATTGGAATGTATGGAAGCATAAAAGGAATTGCAGGAAATAGTGTGGGAAGCGTTAGGGCTTTGGAACTTGATGAAGAAGAGCCGTTTTAAGGAATTTTATGGGTAAGTCACTAAGGAAGACAAAAATTCATGCAATCACTACTGCTAAATCTGAAAAACAAGATAAACAACAGGCAAATAGAAAACTAAGGCGTATTGTTAAAAATAAGCTAAAGAGTGGAGATATATCTTTGCCTAAGATACGTGAAGTATCAGATGTGTGGAGTTTTGATAAGGACGGAAAAATATATTGTAAAGATATGTTCAAAGAGGATATGAGAAAATAACATGCAAAAATTAAGTATAAAAAAGGAAAGATATGAAGCTGTATGGCATAAAAACATGTGGTAGTGTTAAGAAGGCTATGAAATTTTTTAAAGACCATGACATAGATTATGAGTTTGTTGATTTCAGGGAAACTCCTGTTAAAAAAGATAGAGTAGATGGATGGCTTAAAAAGGTTGATATAGATTTGCTTTTTAACTCAAGAGGCACAAAGTATCGCACTTTGAAATTAAAAGATTTAAACCTTGATAAACAAGGTAAAAAAGAGTGGCTTATTAAAGAAAATATGCTCATAAAGCGTCCTGTTGTGGAGTTTAAAGATAAGCTTGTTGTAGCCTATGATTAAGAAGTATATGAAGAGGTATTTTTAGAAAACAATGTTTAGGTTAAAGTAACCTAAACTAGTGAGGTGGTTTGATATAGCTTCATAAGCTCTTCGTAAAAATCTTTCTCTGTTTTTTCTTCTAAGAGTCCATTGTTTGGAAATAGGTTATCATAAACTGTTTGTACGTTTTTAAATCTTTTTGGAAATAGTTCGCTTAGTATGATGGATGATATGTCCCGTCTTACAAACAAAGCAGGAGGCAAGATGCCAGCCATCAAAAGTTTATTTATGCTTTCTCCATGGTATTTTACATGATGGTGTGTTCCGTGAGGACATGTGCTTGTGCTAACTAGGGTTTTGCATTCGTTACAAAAAACAAACTCTGGAAACATAGATATATTTATAGGCAGGTCATTTTTGTATTTATCTAGCGAAAAGTGAGTTTGGTTTTCGTCATAATATATGCCTATTCCTTGATGGTTATAGCCCATTATAAAATCTGTACACCCAAAGTTTGCAGCCATGAGGCACTGCAACACGAGATTGTTGTTACCGTAAAAAAGATATGTGCTTTCAAGGGGGATAAGTACTATTTTATGATTTGGCAGATAGTTGTCTATGAGATAATTTAGTGCTTTTTCGCGTATGCGAAAGGGTATTCCCTCTGTGTTGTTTGGTTCTTTTATAAATAAAACCAACAAATCACTTTGGTCAAGAGCTATACGTATAAGTCTTTCATGGCTTCTGTTGAGAACTTTTGTGCCTAGCATGAGTCCTGTTACTTTTTTTGCATTTAGATTTTTGATAAAATCTTGTATCTTTTGTTTATGTTTTTTTATCTTATCACAATCTATAGTAAACTTACCACTCAATGCATACTCTCCAAAGGCATTGAAGAGTTTAATTGAGTGTTTATCATGGTCATCGTATAGTCCAAATATATTTTTTATGCGATTGTATTTGTCTATTTTGTGGCACCCTTCTACCTCAACCTTACCAACTATTTTATCATTATTGATAAGCTCTATAGTCTCGCCTTTTTTTGCATTTTGGATAATATCTTGATTGCGTTTGCCATTTGGAGCTAGTATAAAAGAAAATGGCACAGGGGAGCCTTTGTAAAAGCCCGTTTCATTTGTCTGCCTTGCCTCATCTTTGTTCATAAACTTATCTATATTGCCTAGTATTCCTTCTTGGGCTAAAGAAAATGTAGCTAGTGCTTTTTTATTGATAAAAAGCTGTTTATTTTTCTCGCTCGATTCCATATTTTTTCCTTTTTTCCCATAGACTTTTTCTTGAAATACCAAGTTTTTTAGATAATTCCGTGTCAGGAAATCTGCTTTGATAAGTCTCTATGATGTGTTTTATGTAGTTTTCTAGTGACAATATGAAATTTGTTTCAAATATATCATTTTGATGCTCTATGGTTATAGTATCAAGATTTGTTTCATCCTCGTCCAAATCAGCGCTAACTAGTACTACATTTTTATCTTGAATAAGGGCTAGTATCTTGTTTTTGTCGTTTTTTT
>PDWI01002859.1_pt1 | contig 25409 bp, 24 predicted proteins | sample 1430891 | NCBI WGS metagenome assembly PDWI01 (sample SAMN01162508, study PRJNA174530) | Oral metagenome, whole genome shotgun sequencing project. | biome: Marine environment; feature: Marine mammal; material: Swab sample of the gingival sulcus; isolation source: swab sample of gingival sulcus...
TCATATATACTACCACAAACCACCTACAAAAAGCAAGCTTTTTTTTGTTTTTTTTGAAAGTTTTTTTCGCCTTTTTTCGTCCCCTCTATATCTTGTGGTCTTTTCCCTTTTTTCTTACTATATATATTATTTTCCTCTCGCAATATGGTCCGTCCCCTTTGCGAGGGTATATTATGAAACTATATTATATGATGTTTAAATATCTATTAGTTTCTTATATTCTTTTTGGAATTTTTTAATTATTTTCTTTTCCATACGCGAAACAGTCATCTGCGAAACGCCAAGCGACTCTGCTACTATAATCTGTGTTTTATGATTAAAGAAACGATCACGAATAATTTTTTCTTCTATTCCACTTAATTTTTCCATGCACTTATCAATAAACTCTTTATTATCAATAAATTCAAAATGTTTATCGTCTTCTCCAACAATATCCATTAATTGTATATCTTTATCGTCACCAGCGCTATCATAAACGATATCAAGTGACTTTGGTGTATATACCTGACTAGCTTCTAAAGCTTCTATTACTTGATCTTCTGTTACTGACAAGTACTCCGCAATATCAGCTACTGTTGGTATACGTTGTAAATCTTGTTGTAATTTAAGTTTTGAAACATTGATTTTTTTAGAAAGTTCTTGTATTCTTCTTGGTACTCTAACTGACCAACCCTTATCGCGAAAATATTTTTTTATTTCCCCAATAATAGTTGGTGTAGCAAAACTAGAAAATTCATAACCTCTTGTTATATCAAATCGTTCAATGGCATAAATTAATCCCAAAGCCGCTACTTGATATATATCCTCATAATCAATGCCTTTATTGATATATTTTTTAGATAAAATTTCACTAATATAAAGATGTCTTGCAACTAATTCATTTCTGATTTCAAGACTTCGGTCTTTGCTATATAGTTTAAATAGTTCTTTATTATCATATTCTAAATAGCGTGTAGACCTCACCTGAGATTGTTTACTCATAGTTAGTCTCCTAATTACTATTTACTATATTTACAAAGTTTAACACAAGTACCCTTGGTTTTATTAGCAGTAATTTCTACTTCGTCCATTAAGGATTTCATAATAAAAATACCAAGTCCACTCTCATTCAGTTTATCTAATTCAGGTTCTTTATATTCGCTTGGATCATAGCCTATACCATTATCTATAATATATGCTGTGAAATTACCATTTTCTAAACTATATTCAACATCAAAATAAGCGTCTTCTGCACTATTTTGAATTGCATTATTACATGCTTCAGAAACCGCAACTTTTATGTCTTCTATATTTTCAATATCAAAAGCTAATTTATTAGCTATATATGCTGCTGTTGTCCTCACAATTGAAATATAGTCAGTATTACATGGAATTTTTAATGAAATAGTATCTGTCATACCCTATCCTTATTCTCTAATAGTTAATATTTTATTTAAACCTGTAATATTCAAAAGTTTTTTTACACTACAATTTGGTTTTAAAATAATAATTTCATGCTCATCTTTTAATCTTTTATAGATATTAATAATAACACCTAAACCTGTACTATCTATAAAATTTAATTCTTCACAATCTAATATTATATCAGATTTTTTTTCTTCTATACATTGTATTAAAATAGATTTAAAATTTTTAGCATCACTTAAATCTATTTCCCCTGATAATTTTAGTACCCATTTGTCACTTTTTTTATCATTTTTTTTAATAACTGTTAATGGCATTATTACTCCCCTTTATTCTATATCTATTGGTTTATCATTTTTTTGTTTTTCTTTTTCATCTTCATTTTCTTCAATTATAACTTTAGCCATTGCTACTAAGCTAGTTTTATCTTCAATTTTCATTACTTTAACACCACTAGTAGAACGACTATAAATTGAAATTTCATCGGTATGAATTCTAATAATAACAGAATCAGAATTTATTAAAATAATATCTTCACTACCGTCAACAACCATTGCCCCAATCAAATTACCTGTTTTCGCTTTTTTATTATAAGTAATTAAACCCTTTCCTCCACGTTTTTGTAAGGTATATTCTGAAAGCATAGTTCTTTTACCATAGCCATTTTCACTAACAACTAAAAGCGAAGCATTCTCTAAATATTTATCAATAGCAACTAATTCATCGTCTTTATTTAATCGAATTCCTCTAACACCAGTGGCTATCCTACCCATTGGTCTCACATCTTCTGATTTAAAACTAATTGATTTTCCAAGTTTGGTTACTAAAATAATGATATCATCTTCAAAAACTTTTTTCACACCAACGAGTTCATCCTCATCTTTTAAGTTAAGCGCAATTAAACCAGAATTACGTGAACTATCATAAGCTGATATTTTAGTTTTCTTGACGACACCTTTTTTTGTTGCCATTAATAGATAACCATCTTCAAAAGTTGAAACAGGAACAACTGCGCTAATTTTTTCATCAGATAAAAGTGAAATTAAATTAACAATAGCAACACCTTTTGAAAGTCTTGAACCTTCTGGTATTTGATAGGTTTTAATTCTATAAACCCTACCCATATTAGTGAAAAATAACAAATAATCATGTGTATTTGTCGTAAATAAATCGACGACATAATCTTCTTCTCTCGTTGAAAGTCCAGTTTTTCCACGACCACCACGATTTTGTGCTTGATAAATATCAATTGGCACTCTTTTAATATAACCTTGACTAGTTATCGTTACAGTTACTTGTTCATCAGCTATCATATCTTCAATATCAATTTCTTGATAATTAAATTCTATTGAACTCTTTCTTTCATCGTTATAACGATTCTTAATATCAATTAAATAATCAATAATTATTTCGAGTAAAAGATTTTTATCAGCTAGTATTTTTTTACATTCCGCGATAAATTCTTGTAAATTTTTATATTCATTTTCTATTTTTTCGCGCTCGAGTCCCTGCAAACGCCTAAGTCTCATATCAACGATTGCTTTTGCTTGAATTTCTGATAAATCAAAACGCTGCATTATTTTTTCTTCAGCATCGTTATATGCGCTACGAATTATTTTAATTATTTCATCAATATTATCAAGCGCTATTAAATAACCTTCCAAAATATGAGCACGCGCTTCTGCTTTTTCAAGATCAAATTGTACCCTACGCGTTTCCACTTCAATTTGATGTTTAATATAATGTTCTAATATTTGTTTTAAATTAAGAACTTTTGGTTCACCATCGACAAGTGCTATCATATTCATACCAATTGTCGATTGTAATTGTGAATACTTAAATAATTGATTGACAATTACTGTTGGAATGACATCTTTTCTTAATTCAAATACGATTCTAATGCCTTCACGATTAGATTCATCTCTAAGTGCGGTAATACCATCAATTTTTTTATCACGAACAAGTTTGGCAATACTTTCAAGCATTTTTGCCTTATTGACTTGATAAGGAATTTCTGTAATGACTATTTGTGTTTTTCCGTTTTTAAGCTCTTCAAATTCATACTTAGAGCGCAATACTACTTTTCCCTTACCAGTTTTATAAGCACGTAAAAATCCGCTAACACCCATGATGGATGCACCTGTTGGAAAATCAGGACCTTTTATATAATCAATTAATTCTTCCACTGTAATTTCAGGATTTTTAATCATTGCAATAGTTGCATCTAATACTTCACCTAAATTATGTGGCGGAATTGATGTTGCCATACCAACAGCAATACCATTACTGCCATTAACTAGTAAATTTGGAAATCTAGCTGGTAAAACGATAGGTTCTTGTTCTTCTCCATCAAAGTTCGGTTGGAAATTAACAGTTTTTTTGTTTATGTCACGTAAAAGTTCACTTGATAATCGATCGAGTTTTGCTTCTGTATAACGCATTGCCGCTGCGCCATCGCCATCAATAGAGCCAAAATTCCCTTGACCATCTATAAGCATTTTACGCATAGAAAATGGTTGCGCCATTCTAACAAGAGCACCATAAAGCGCCGCATCACCATGCGGATGATATTTACCCATTACATCACCGACAATACGTGCACATTTACGTCTTTTCTTATCATGTGTATAGCCACCTTCATACATGGCATAAATAATTCTTCTATGTACTGGTTTTAAACCATCTCTGACATCGGGTAAGGCACGACTTACAATAACACTCATTGCGTAATCAATATATGATTGCCGCATTTCATCGTTAATATCGCGTTTTAATATTTCTTTTTTGTTTTGATTTTCCATTATATCCCCTGAATATATAATATTATATATCTAAATTCACTACATATTTAGCATTTTGTTCAATAAATTCACGTCTTGGTTCAACATTTTCACCCATTAACATATCAAACATGATGTCAGCAGTAGCTGCATCTTCGATTGTCACTTGTAAAATAGTGCGATTTTCTGGATTCATTGTTGTTTGCCACAATTCTTCTGCGTCCATTTCACCAAGACCCTTATAACGACTAATTTCTATTTTTGAATTAGGATTAATTTCTTTAACTATCTTATCTTTTTCATCATCACTATAAGCATAATACTGTTTTTTGCCTTGTATAATTTTATAAAGTGGTGGTTGCGTAATGTATACATTACCATTTTCTATTAATTCACGCATATATCTGAATAAAAATGTTAAAATTAGCGTTCTAATATGAGCACCATCAACGTCGGCATCTGTCATTAACATGATTTTATGATAACGTAAATTATCAATTTCAAATTCATCACCAATACCACAACCAAAAGCAGTAATCATATTTCTAATTGTTTCTGAATTAAAAATTTTAGCAAAATTGGCTTTTTCAACATTTAATATTTTACCACGTAAAGAAAGAATAGCTTGTGTTTTTCTATCTCTACCGTCTTTTGCTGAACCACCTGCAGAATCACCCTCAACGATAAAAATTTCTGATTTTTGTGGATCTTTTTCTTGACAATCAGATAATTTTCCAGGTAATCCAAAGCCATCAAGTAGACCTTTACGCCTTGTAAGCTCTCTTGCTTTTCTCGCGGCTTCTCTCGCTTTTGCCGCTTTAATACATTTATCAATTATAATTTTTGCTTGATCTGGATGTTGTTCTAAAAAGGCAGTAATCGCTTCATTACTAATCGATTCTGTAATTCCTTTTACTTCTGAATTACCAAGTTTTGTTTTAGTTTGTCCTTCAAATTGTGGTTCTGAAATTTTAACGGAAATTATCGCTGTTAAACCTTCTCTTATATCTTCACCTTGTAAATTATCATCTTTTTCTTTTAAAATATTTTGTTTTCTCGCATAATCATTCATGCTACGCGTAAGTGCAGATTTAAAACCACTAAGATGAGTTCCACCTTCATGTGTATTAATATTATTGGCAAAGGTATAAATATTTTCTTGATAAGAATCGCTAAATTGCATAGCAACTTCTAAACTTACACTATCTTTTTCAAATTCATAGTAAATAATTTCATTATGAATAGCTGTGCGATTTCTATTTAAAAAAGCGACAAATTCTTTAATTCCACCTTCAAAATGGAAAATATCTTCTCTTTCTGTTCTTTCGTCTTTTAAAACTATTTTAATTCCTTTGTTTAAAAATGCCTGTTCTCTCAATCTTGATTGTAAAATATCATAATTAAATTCAACTTCATCAAAGATCTCGGCATCAGGTTTAAAATGAGTGATAGAACCACTATTATCAGAAACTCCTATTTCTTTTAATTTTTTAGTAGTTTTTCCCCTTTGAAATTCTATGCTATATCTTTTTCCATCACGCATTATTTCTACAATCATAAATTCAGATAATGCATTAACAACAGAAGCACCTACACCATGAAGTCCACCTGAAACTTTATAGCCGCCGCCACCAAATTTACCACCAGCATGTAAAACAGTATGTATTACTTCTACCGCTGGCATTTTCATTTTAGGATGCATATCAACTGGCATTCCCCTTGCATTATCAGCAACAAGAATAGAATTATCTTTTTTTATTGTTAAGTTAATTGTATCACCATATCCAGCAAGTGCTTCATCTATACTATTATCAACTATTTCATAAACTAAATGATGTAGACCGCGAGCGCTGGTTGAACCAATATACATTCCTGGTCTTTTTCTTACAGCTTCAAGTCCTTCTAAAACTTGAATTTGTTCAGCATTATAAGCTTGTTCTACTTTTGACATAAATACTCCTCAGAAAATAAAATTTTTCCATTTTCTATAATTATTTCATAAAATGGTTTTAATTGTTTTATATCAAGACCATGAAGATCTGTTGTTGTTAAAATTGTCTGTATATTTTTTATTTCTTTTATAATCATTGTTTGTCTTTGACTATCGAGTTCACTCATTACATCATCTAACAATAAAATTGGCTTTTGCTGCATTTCGCTTTCAAATAATTTAATTTCTGATAATTTAAGTGAAAGTGCAGCGGTTCTTTGTTGTCCTTGTGATGCAAAAATCCGTGAATTTTGATTATTTATATTTATTATAAAATCATCTTTATGTGGACCTATTCTTGTATAGCCATATTTAATATCTTGTTCTAAGTTATCTTCTAACTGTTTTATTATATTTTGTTTATTATTTTCTATTGTTTGTTTATAAGTAATCGTTAAATTTTCTTTATTATTACTTAATTTTTTATGAATTTCTCCTGCATAATTTTCTATTTTTTTTATATAATGCTGTCTTTTTTTTATTAATTTTTCTGCATATAAAGCAAGTTGTTCATTATAAACAGCGATTAAATTTAATTCTCTATTTTGATTTTTTATTAATTTATTACGTTGTGAAATAATCTTATAATAATAAATTAAATTCCTTAAGTAATTTTTATCAACACTAGCTATTTCTCTATCAATGAATTTTCTTCTTTCAGCAGGTCCATTTTTTATAATTGATAAATCATCAGGAGAAAAAAATACAATATTTAATACACCAAAAAGTTCAGTATATTTACTAATTTTAACACCATTGATTAATATTGTTTTTTTTTTATTATTAAAAATTTCTATTTCTATTTGTTGATTTCTATTATTTTTATAGAATTCTATTATTATTTTTGCTTTTTTTTCTTCTCTTTTAATTAAATTACTATCTTTAGAACGAAAACTTTTCCCGCGCGAGCAAAGATAGATAGCTTCAATAATGTTAGTTTTTCCTTGTGCATTATCACCAATAATTATATTGCAATCTTCAGAAAATTCTATAATTTCTTTATTTAAATTACGGAAATTTTCTAGTTTTATTGTTTTAATATACATTTTATATTATTTTTATTTGATAATCTTCATTTTCTATATAAAGATTAACAATATCACCTTTTTTAATTTTTTTTCCACGTTGTTGACAAATTTCTTTATTTACTTCAACTAATTGATTAAAAATTAAAACTTTAGCTTCTCCACCTGTTGAAACAAGTCCTGAAAATTTTAATAATTGATCTAATCTAATATTTTTATCTTCTATTTTTATTTCTATATTCTCTTTCATTATTTCACTATCCTTACAGGAAAAATAACATAAGAATAATTGTCACTATCATCAGGTTTTACTAAACAAGGATGCATACTATCAGTAAATTCTAAATTCACACTATCACAATCTAATACTTTTAATATATCTAACCAATATCTTGTATTGAAACCAATTTTTAAATTTTTACCATTAGATTTTACTTTTATTTCTTCATTAACACTACCATATTCTGAATTAGTAGTGATTTTTAAAAAATCATCTTCTATTTCAAATAATAAAGATTTATTATTATCTTGAGAAGCAATTAATGAAGCTCTATCAACAGCTTTATATAATTCTTGACGAGAACAATTAATTTTTAACTCTGATGCTGTTGGTATAGCTTGTTGATAATCTATATATTCACCAGCAAGTAGACGACTAATTATGATAATATTAGAAAAAGAAAACTTAATAAATTTTTCTGTTATATATATTTTAATTTCATCTTCTGTTTCTTCACTATTTAAAATTTTATATAGTTCTGATAATGTTTTAGTAGGAATAACTATTTTTTCTTTTTTATTTGTTTTTAATGGATATTGTTTAATAGCTATTCTATATAAATCTAAACCAACCATCGTTAAATAATTATTTTCATTTTTAAATAATAAACCATTTAATATTGGTCTATTTTCATCATTTGAAGTAGCAAATATTGTTTGTTTTATCATATCTAATAGTATATATTTATCAATGATTAATTCTGAATGTTCTTCTATTTTTGGTAATTTCATATATTCATCTGTATTACCACTTTTTAAATTAAATTTAGAAGAACTAGAAGTAATTAATAAATTATTATCTTTTTTAGTGATGTTAATATTATTACTAGGCATTTTTTTTATAATTTCACCAAAAAGTCTTGAATTTACTGTTAATTTTCCTTCTTCTTTTACTTCAGCTGTAATAATAGTTTCTATTCCTAAATTCAAATCATTACCAATTAATTTTATCTGATTATTATTTAATGTTTCTATGTAAATATCTTTATGAATTTCTATTGTTGTTTTATTACTAATTGCTTTTTGTACATTGTTGATAGCTTTGATTAATTCACTTTGTTCAATTGAAATTTTCATATTTTCTCCTATAAATAAATAATATATTATATTGATAGTAGTAGTAGTACTTGTTGATATGTTGAAAAGTTTGTTAATATGTTGGAAAATAAAGCTTTTACATATGGATAATGTTGTTTAAAGAATAAAGATAATTTATTTTAAATAATATTATTTAGTTTATAAAATTCATAAACAATTATTCATCAACATATTAACAATAAAATGTGTATAACTATTATTTTTAATTTTTTAATAAATGTATTAAATTATTTATCTCGTTTTCTAAATTATGATTGATAGATAAATCATTTTTTATTTTTTCACAACCATGGAGAATAGTAGAATGATCTTTTCCAAATTCTTCACCAATTTTTGTTGTCGATAATGAAGTTAATTCTCTACATAAATACATAGCTATTTGTCTTGGATAGGAAATTGATTTTTTTCTACTTTTTGATTCCAAATCACTTAATTCTATATTATAATAGTTTGCAACTTTTTCTTTTATATCATCTATGGTAATTTGTTTAGATTTTTGTGGTTTAATACTATCTTTAAGCGCTTGTTTTGCTAAATTCAAATCTATTTTTTGATTTGTTAATTCAGATAAAGCTTTAATTGTATTTAAAGCACCTTCTAGTTCTCTTATATTTGATACAATATTATTAGCAATATATTCATGAACATCATTTTTTACTTCAAGATTTTTTTCTTTTGTTTTTTTACGTAAAATTGCTATTCTTGTTTCATAATCTGGCGGTTGAATATCAACAGTAATTCCCCAGTTGAATCTTGAAATTAATCGTTCATCTAATCCATTTTCATTTGAATTTTTTTTATTGCTTTCTTTTTCAAATTCTTGTGGTGGTCGATCGGACGATATAATAATTTGTTTATTATCATCACGCAAAGTGTTAAAAGTATGAAAAAATTCGAGTTGTGTTGCTCTTTTACCAATGAGAAATTGAATATCATCGATTAATAGTACATCGACATTGCGATAACGGTTACGAAAAATTTCATTTGTGTTTATAGTATTTGAATTATATTGAATAGCAGAAATCAGTTCATTTGTAAATTTTTCTGTAGTTACATAAGAAATAATTGCATTTTTATTTTCTTTTTTGATGTAATTGCCAATTGCATGCATAAGATGTGTTTTTCCAAGACCCACTCCTCCATAAATAAAAAGTGGATTATAACCATCTTTTGCAGGAGATTTTGCAATTGCTTGTGAAATATTATAAGCAAAATTATTACTATTACCAACGACAAATTCTTCAAAGGTGTAATTGGGAATTAGGTTAGTTATTTCATCGCTGTTTTGTTTATAGTCATTAATAAATTTTTTATCTATATTATTATCTTGTTTGATTTTATTTTTTTGTTCATCTTCATAAATCAGTTCATTTTCATATGAACTTATATTTATTTCTATTTTTTCACCTGTTAGTTTATAAATTGTATTTTTAATTTGTGGTAAATAATTCATTTTAACAATGGTTATATTAAATTCAGGTGTTAAAAGTGTAATTTCATTATTTTTTTCATCGATTTCACTTAATATAAGACTATCAACAAACATATTATACTGTGATTTATTGATTTCTTTTTCTAAAATTTTTTTTACTTCTTGCCATATTATATCAAAATTCTTCAAAAAACCCTCCTAATTCAGATTTATAAACAACTTATCCACTGAAATTGTGGATAATTATTACGTACAAATTATATTTAAGTTTATATTTTATAGTTTTAATAGCTGTTGAAAAAAATGTTGATTATATTTTTTATCAACAAACTTTTTTATTTGTTGATAAAAATAATTAACAAAAAAAACAGTTTTAAAACTTTGATTTATAAATTATGTTTTAAACACATCTAAAAATTATCCAAGAATTATACTCATACTTTTCAACAAATAAACAAGCTGTTAATAATGTGTTTTTTAAATTGTGTATATTACATTTTAACAAAATAGATAGTTTTAATCAATGGTAGAAAAGAAAATTATCCACAACTTATGGATAATTTTTATTGTAGATATTTTTTATACTTATTTTGTTGGCTATTTTTGGCTATTTAACTTGACAGTAAGAATTTTATAGTATATACTTACAAATAGTGGTTTTTGGAATATGAATTGATTTTTTTAAAATATATAAGGAGGTGTCTAGATTGAAGAGAACTTATCAGCCAAAGAAAAGGCAAAGAAAAGTTGAACATGGCTTTAGAAAAAGAATGAAGACTAAAGCGGGGCGCAATGTATTAAAACGCAGAAGAAGAAGAGGCAGAGCTAAGTTATCTGCATAAGACCGCTAATGATGTGGTCTTTTTTATAATTAGCTTTTAAAAATTAATAATTATGAAATTGAATACAATTAAGAAAAATGAAGAATTTAAAAAAATTTATAAAAAAGGAAATTCTATTGTTGGTGCTTTTGTAGTAATTTATCGTTATAAAGTTAAAAATAATGATAAAAAATTTGGCATTACTGTAAGTAAGAAAATAGGAAAAGCTGTTAAACGCAATAGAGTTAGGCGATTAATAAAAGAAGTTGTGTCTAAAAATTATTATTTATTTAAAGATGGTTATGAATACGTAATTGTTGCGCGGGTTAGGGCAAATCAAGCTAATTTTAATGATGTTGAAAAAAATATAAAGTATATAATTTATAAATTTAATAAAAAGAAAGAAAAATAATGAAAAAAATTTTTATATTATTAGTGCGTTTTTATCAATTAGCCATTTCACCTTATTTAGGGAATAATTGTCGTTATATACCTACCTGTTCACAATATACGATTGAAGCATTAGAAAAATATGGAGTTTTCAAAGGTGTTTATCTTGGGATGAAAAGAATTTTGAGATGTCACCCTTTACACGAAGGTGGGTATGACCCATTAAAATAATAGGGGGATCAATTTGTTTGATTTTATAGCTGTACCCATAGGATGGGTTTTAGGACAAATATATAATTTAGTTGGAAGTTATGGTTTAGCAATTGTTTTTTTGACTATTTTGATTAAATTAGTACTCTTTCCACTTTCAAGGGCGCAAGTTAAATCACAGAAAAGTATGAGTGTTGTTCAACCTAAAATACAAAAATTGAATGAAAAATATAAAAACGATAAAGAAAAATTAGCAGAAGAAACAATGAAACTTTATAAAGAGTATAATGTTAATCCCTTAGCGGGTTGTTTACCATTATTGATTCAATTTCCGATAATTATTGCTCTTTTTGCAGTAATTAAGTTTCCTGCAAAATTTGTATTTAATGGCAATGAAGCTTTAGCTTTAGCGGCGACGGATCAAGTTTTTTTATGGATACATAATATGGCTGCTCCTGATATGTTATCAGCTGTAATTCCTATTGATATAGCTAAAGCGTTACCTGGTATATTGCCAATTTTAGCTGCACTTTTAACTTATTTATCATTTAAAACAATGCCACAACCTGAAAGTGCAGGTAATGAAAGCGCAAATAAAATGATGAAAAATATGCAACTTTTTATGCCATTAATGATTCTTTATTCTGGAATGAGACTTGCTGCTGGTGTTACACTTTATTGGGCAGTAAGTACAGGTTTTCAAATTATTCAGCAGTTATTGATGAATAAATTTATGAATGATTAGATATAAAACAAGGAGAAAATAATGAATAAATGCGAAGCGATTGCTAAAAATGCAGATGAAGCAATTGAAAAAGTTTTAAGTGAAATGAATTGTACTATTGATCAAGTCGATATTGAAATTTTTGAAGAAGCATCAAAAGGATTGTTTGGTTTCTTACGTTCTAATCAATTTAAAGTTGTTGCAACAAAAAAAGATAAGTTTGTGTCTAAGGAAGAAAATGAAATAAATAAAAAAATTGATAAAAGTGAAACAAACGATAAAAAAACAAGTTTTAAACGTGAACGCAATAAAAATCAAGAGGTTTCAGAAGAAGCTTTAAAAATCGCATCAGAGAAAGCAGAAAGTTTTTTAAAAGATGTTCTCAAAAATATGAATGTAGATGCAACTGTTGATTCTAAAATTAATGATAATCATATAGAACTAAATATAAAAGGTGAAAATATGGGCGTTGTAATTGGAAAGCGTGGTCAAACATTAGACGCTTTACAATATTTGCTTAGTTTAGTAGTTAATAGAGAATCTACTGAATATGTAAGAGTTATTCTTGATACAGAAAATTATCGTGAAAAAAGACGTGAAGCTTTGGTTAGGTTAGCAAATAAATTAGCGATGAAGGCTGTTAAATATAATAAAGATATGAGTTTGGAACCGATGAACCCTTACGAAAGAAGGATTATTCATTCTTCTTTACAAGGTAATAAAAATGTTGGTACAAGAAGTGATGGTAAAGAACCATATAGACGTGTAGTGATTTATCCACGTAAAAATTTAGAATAATTATAACGTGAACTTTGATTTTAGCCCAGTTTAATTACTGGGTTTTTAGTTTTTGAAAGGAGAATTTAATGAAAACTGATATAGTTTGTACTATTTCTAGCGCTGCTGGTGTTTCAGCAATTGGAGTAGTTCGATTGACAGGTGCAAATTCATTAGATTTAGTTGATAAGTTTTTTATAACACCAAGTAATAAAAAGCTTAGTGACTTTAATGCTCGTTATATGGCGTATGGTCATATTGTTGATAGTAATAAAAAAGTTATTGATGAAGTTATGGTGGTATATTATAATAAAAATTCTTCTTATACACGTGAACAAATGGTTGAAATTTTTGCTCATGGTAATTATCTTGCTCTTTTAGAAATTCAAAGTTTATTATTAAGTGCAGGAGCTAATTTAGCAGAAGCGGGAGAATTTACAAAAAGAGCATTTTTGAATGGAAGAATTGATTTATCTCAAGCAGAAGCAGTGATGGATTTGATAAGTAGTAAAACAAAACTTGGTTTTGATAATGCACAACAACAACTTTCTGGTTCCTTAAATAAAAATTTAGTTAAAATTGGTGATAAATTGACTGATTTGTTGGCTCAAATAGAAGTTGTTATTGATTATCCTGACGAAGATGTGGAAATAATAACTATAGAAAAAATAAAAAGTGAGCTTAATAATATAGTTAATAAATTAACAAAATTAGAGTTTTCTTATAATACGGGGAAAATTATAAAAAACGGATTAAAACTTGTGATTTCAGGGCGACCAAATGTTGGAAAATCTTCGTTGATGAATGCACTTTTAGGTGAAGAAAGAGCAATTGTTACAAATATAGCTGGAACAACGCGTGATGTAATTGATGCTGATATGAGTATTAATGGAATAGCAATTAAACTTATTGATACTGCTGGTATTAGAGATAGTGAAGATAAAATTGAACAAATTGGTGTAGAGAAAAGTAAGCTTAATTTTAATACAGCAGATTTAGTTTTATTAGTTTTAGATGCAGAAGTTGGTTTAATAGAAGAAGATATTGATATATTAAAAAGAGCGAATGCTAAATACAGTATAGTAGTAGTTAATAAATCGGATATAAAATCAGAATTAGATTCAACAGAAATCAATAAAATTAAAGAAATTTTACCTGAAAGTGATATAATATATACAGCAGCAATAAATGATATTGGTATAAATAATTTAAAAAACAAAATTAGTAGTTTAGTTTATATAAGTAATTTTAATGAATCAGAAATTATTACTAATGAGAGACATTATCAGGCGTTAATCAAGGCGAATTCAGCTTTAAAAAATGCTATTTCTGCAATCGATAATGCTATACCTTTAGATTTAATAGAAGTTGATTTAATTGATGGATATAATTATATAGGAGAAATAACAGGGCAAAGTTTAGATGAAGATGTGATTAATCGTATTTTTGAAAAGTTCTGTTTAGGGAAGTGATAAAGATGAAAATTTATAATGCAGGAGAATATGATATTATAGTAGTTGGTGCTGGACATGCTGGTTGTGAGGCAGCGTTGGCATCTGCTAGACTTGGAAATAAGACGCTTTGTCTTACTATTAATCTTGATAGTGTGGCAATGATGCCTTGTAATCCTTCTATTGGTGGAACGGGTAAAGGTCATTTGGTTAGAGAAATTGACGCGCTTGGTGGAGAAATGGGAAAAGTGATTGATCAAACGATGATACAAAGTCGTATGCTTAATTTATCGAAAGGTCCAGCCGTTCATTCATTAAGAGCACAAGCAGATAAAAATAAATATCATATAAAAATGAAACAAGTGTTAGAAGATGAACCGAATTTATTTTTAAAACAAGCGGAAGTTGTAGCTTTAGATATTAAAGATAGTAAAGTTTGCGGAGTGATTACAGCAACTTCTAGTTATTATAAAGCGAGTGCAGTTATATTAGCAACGGGTACATATTTAGATTCAAAAATTCATATTGGTGAATCAATTAGAGCAACTGGGCCTAACGGAATGGCAACGAGTGTTGATTTTGCTAAGTTTTTACGTTCTAGTGGGTTTGATATGAGAAGATTTAAAACAGGAACACCAGCACGTGTTGCGAAAAAATCAATCAATTTTTCTGTAATGGAGGTTCAAGAAGGAGATAACGAAATAGTTCCTTTTTCTTTTATGACAGATAAAATAGAAATTGAGCAAGTTCCTTGTTATTTAACTTATACTAATGATAAAACTCATGATATTATTAATAAAAATATAAAAACCAGTGCTGTTTATTCTGGTCAGATAGATGGTGTTGGACCGCGTTATTGTCCTTCAATTGAAGATAAAGTAGTGCGTTTTTCTGATAGAAAAAGACATCAAATGTTTATTGAACCAGAAGGTCTTGATACTAGCGAAATGTATATACAAGGAATGTCAAGCAGTTTAGCTGAAGGGGTTCAAGTAGAATTTATGCGTAGTATAAAAGGCTTAGAAAATTGTGAAATTATGAGACCCGCTCATGCAATTGAGTATGATTGCATGAATCCTTTAGAGTTGCTTGCTAGTTTGGAATTTAAACATACGAAAAATTTATTTAGCGCAGGTCAATTTAATGGTTCTAGTGGTTATGAAGAGGCTGGAGCACAGGGTTTGATAGCAGGAATAAATGCGTCGAACAAAATACATAATAAGCCAGCTTTTGTATTAGATCGTTCAGAAGCATATATAGGTGTGTTAATTGATGATTTGGTGACAAAAGGTACCAACGAGCCATATAGAATTATGACTGGTCGGTGTGAGTATCGATTATTATTAAGACAGGATAATGCTGACCTTCGTTTGACAGAGTATGGCTATCAGCAAGGGTTAGTATCGGAAGAGCGTTATCATAAATTTACTACTAAAAAGTCTGCGATTGATTTAGAAATGGAGCGTTTAAAAAATACTAAAATTAGAGCAGAAAAAATTAATAATGCATTAGAAACAAGTGCTGTTACAGAAAGTATGACTTTATATGAATTAATGAGAAGACCTGAAATTTCTTATGATGATTTAAAAAATGTTGATACAGAAAGACCAATACTTGATAGAGCTGTAATTGAACAATGTGAAATCCAAATTAAATATTATGGTTATATTCAAAAACAGCTTTTACAGGTTGAAAAATTCAAGCGAATGGAAAAACGAATTATACCTGAAAGAATTAATTATTTAGAAATTGAAGGTATAAGAAATGAGGCAAAGCAGAAATTAAATGATATTAAACCTTATTCTGTGGGACAAGCAAGCAGAATTTCTGGTGTTTCACCAGCCGATATTTCAGTTTTGTTAGTTTATTTAGAACAACAAAGGAGAAGTGATGCTTGATTATCAAAAGTTATTTAATGACAATAAGATTAAATTAAGTGATATACAAATAAATAAATTAAAATCCTATGCTGAATTAATTAAACTTTGGAATAAAAAAATTAATTTAACAGCTGTTGATGATGATGAAGGTATATTATGTAGACATTTTCTTGATAGTTTATTGGTTTTGAATTTTATTCCGATAAATCATAATAATAAAATTGTTGATATTGGTACAGGAGCAGGTTTTCCTGGATTACCTTTAGCAATAGCAACAGGTGCTGAAACTTTTTTGTTTGATGCGTTGAATAAGAGAATTAATTTTTTAAGAGAAGTTATAGAAAATGTGACGCTAGATAATGTTGATATTTTACATGCTAGAGCTGAAGATGTAGCAAGAATTAGTAAATTCAGGGGACAGTATGATTATGCTTTTTCTCGAGCGGTTAGTTCTTTAAATGTATTGATTGAATTAGCAGTGCCATTATTAAAAGTTGGTGGTAGTTTAATTGTTTATAAATCTGATGGCATAGAAGATGAATTGTTAAATGCCAAAAAAGCTTTATCGGAGCTTGATGCTGAAATTATAGATGTTATCGAGTATAGAGATTATTATGGAAAAGTTAGAAATTTGGTTAGAATAGAAAAGTTAAAAACTACAAAAGATAAGTATCCTCGACGTAATGGTGTACCAAATAAAAAGCCGTTAATGTAGGTTTCATGTGGAACGTTTTTTCTAAACTGTCCTCCTGATAAGACGAAGGTAATGCAATAACATAAAAACCCTACAGTTTTTATACAAATAAGGTTTAGGTGGAACAGATTATAAAATTATATTAACTTAGTATTTATAATAATGATTTTATTAAATGTAATTTAATTTATTTTTGATTATTTTAAAATTGTTGTGTTGAAAGATAAAACAAAAGCTGTGTCATTCAGAGAAGGAGTAAGGCGGCGATGTAGGAATCTTACAGTTTTTGTGAATATAGTGTTTCACGTAGAACAACAGGAAAAATTATTATAAAAATCAAGAAAAGCGATAATAATGCTTTTCTTTTTTTCTTTTTTTGTGTAAAATAGAAGTATAGGTAAATTGATAGGAGATATTATGGCTAAAGTAATAACAATATACAATCAAAAGGGTGGCGTTGGTAAAACAACGACTAATATAAATTTAGCAGCTTGCTTGGCACGCTTAGGTAAAAAAATATTAGTAGTAGATAATGATCCTCAAGGTAATAGTGGTAGTGGTTTGGGTTTGGAATTAAGTGAAAACAATAAAACGATTTATGATTATTTGTTATCTGGTAATTCGAGCAGTATAGAGGTTTATAAAAGTAAATATTCTAATTTAGATATTATTCCTGCTGATATTAATTTAACTGGCGCCGAAATCGAATTGCCACTTTTAGAAGATGGTAGGGAAAGATTAAAATTGATTTTATCAGAAATAAAGTATGATTATGATTATGTTTTTATTGATTGTCCTCCTTCTTTGGGGATTTTGACAATAAATGCCTTGGTTGCGGCTGATAGTATATTAATTCCGATTCAATGTGAATATTATGCTCTAGAAGGCGTTTCAAATTTAATCAACACGTATAATTTGATCAAAAATAAACTTAATCACAATTTAAAAATAGAAGGTGTTGTTTTAACGATGTATGATAGACGTAATAATTTGTCACAACAAGTAGTAGAAGAAGTGAAATCATATTTTAAAAAAATGGTTTTTTCTAATAAAATACCTCGTAATGTAAAATTAGCCGAAGCTCCTAGTTACGGTATGCCAATTATAGAATATGATATTGCTTCAAAAGGCGCGGAAAAATATATGGCGTTAGCTCGTGAGTTTATAAGGAGAAATGATGGCTAAAATAAATAAAAAAAAGGCGTTAGGCAAAGGCCTAGATATTATGATAGGTGAAGAAATAGAAGATAAAATTAAATCAGAAAACAGAAACTTAGTAGATATCGAAATAGATTCAATAAAAACCAATGCATTGCAACCGCGGAAAACATTTGATGATGAATTAATTTTGACTTTAGCTGATAGTATTAAAAGAAATGGTATCTTACAACCATTAATTTTACGTGAAATTATTGATGGATATGAAATAATCGCTGGTGAAAGACGTTTTCGCGCTGCAAAAATCGCTAATTTAAACGTTGTTCCTGCAATTATTATGAATCCGAGCGAGCAAAAATTATATGAAATAGCTTTAATAGAAAATATGCAGCGTGTAGATTTGAATCCAATTGAAGAAGCTTTGGCCTTTAAATCTTTGATTAATGATTTCAATATAACTCAAAAAGAAGTTGGGAAAATAGTTGGTAAATCACGTGTTTATATTACAAATAGCTTAAGGTTGCTTCAATTAGAAGATTTTATTCAAAATGCTATTATTAACGGGGATTTATCTAGTGGTCACGCAAAAGTTTTAGTTGGTTTAATGCCTGAAATACAAAAAGAAATGCTCGATTTAATTAATAAAGAAAAAATATCGGTAAGAGCATTAGAGAAAAAAATAAAAAAAATAAAAACTTTTAGTTCTGATAGTGATGTATCTAATATTAAAAATAAAGATTCGAATTATATCTATTATCAAACATATATTGAAGAATTAGAAGATTTATTAGGTACAAAAGTGGATATACAATTAAATAAAAACAAAAACAAATTAGTAATAGATTTTTATGATGATATGGATTTTGAAAGGATTATTGATTTGATAAAAAAATAAATTAATAAAAATTTCATTTATTGATTTTAATAAAAGAGGGAAAAATGAGATATAGTTTTATAATAAATATTAATTCAGGTAGGGGAAACCAAAAAAAAGATTTTCTTATAGTAAAGGAAATGCTGCCAGAAGGTGATACAATAAAATTTTATGAAACAGCATCAATAAATCAAATGGAAAAAATTCTCGCTAAAGAAAAAGAATTAAGTGATGTATTGATATTTGCTGGTGGAGATGGTACATTTAGAGCGGCATTGAGTTATTGTTATAAGTATAAAATTAAATTACCAATAGGATTAATACCTGCTGGTTCAGGTAATGATTTCGTTCGTAGTTTAAATATATCAAATGATTTAGAAAAAAATATGAAAGCGATAATCGCTGGTAATACACAGATTGTCTATCCTATACAACTAAATGATTCGGTATATTTTAATGTGGCTAGCGTTGGTTTAGATGCGGAAATAGTTAACAAACAAAAAGTATATAAAAAATATATTAGTGGGTCTATGAGTTATATGGCGAGTACAATAGAAAATCTTGTAACATTTAAGCCGCATGAGGTTGAATTATATATTGATGGAGAAAAAATAAATAATAAATATTCATTAATTGCTATGGCGAGCGGAAAATATTATGGTGGTGGTATGAATATTGCACCAAATGCTGATTTGCATAGCGAATATATCAACGTTATGTGTTTAAAAGAAAATAATAAATTAAAATGGCCATATTATTTGACGAAAATGATTAAAGGAAAACATTTAAAATTGAAGGGTGTTGATGAATTTAATTGTAAATCATTAATTATTAAATCAAAAAGAGAAATCAAAATAAATTTAGATGGTGATTTAACAATGGGCAATTATATAAAAGTTAAAAAAATAACAAACTCAAAAATAAGAATTTTGACCTCCTCAGCGGCGATTTAAGCGGCAAAAAACCCATATAGGTACTTACAGATATGGCTATAAAAAAAGCGACGAAAACATTCAGGAGCGATGTATGTACGATTCACTAATAAAAGATGATAATATAATCCATAATGCGTGGCAATTATTTATAAAAAAAGGTATAATAAAAAAAGAAGTATTAAGAAAAGAAATTTTATTTGATTGGGAAAGAAGTAAATTATATGGGGCGGATCCACTTGTAAAGCGAATTAGATTGACAACTGTTAAAAATTTTGATTATAATATTACTATCCCTCAAAAAATAAAATCAGATCTTAAAACCAGGAATATTGCTTTATATTTAATTAGTGAAGATGCGGTTATTATAGATGGATATACTCCTTTTAGTGGATTAAATTGCTTTGTCAAGGCGAAATATTTAGAACAAGCAAAAACAGGTAATTTATCTATTTATCAAAGTATAAAAGAAAATAATATTAAGATTGTTAATGCTTCTGAACACTATTTAAGTTATTTTCATCCTTTTAGTGATGTAACTATAGTTACAGAAATAAATCAAAAAAGATATTATTTATTATTTATATCCTATTATGATAAATTGAAATTTGATAATAAAAATAATTTACAAATATTGAAAAAATTAGAAAATAAATGGAAAAATGATTGGATAATAAATAATAGACAAGAAACTAAAAATAATATTTATTTTCCAGTAGCTAAAAACAATTTTTTTTCTGAATTGATTAAAGAAAAACATAATAATAAAATTAATAAATCTATTAAAAAAGAAAACTCTACAAGTTTAAAAAACAACATATATAATTATCAACTTTTTGTTGGTGATGATGATAAAAAGATTAATAACAAAGTTAAAGAAATAATATTAAATTTATTACCAGATGGTGAAATTATTAATGTTAATTTTGCTTTTTTAGAAAAATATTATTCTGAAAAAAACAATGAATCTTGGATAAAAAAATTGAATAATAATTTTGTTATTTTTGATCATATAGAAGTTTTGGATCATAATTCGCTCGAAAATTTATTTAAAGATATAATATATATAATTAAAAAAACAGAAAACACAAAAAATAAAATTGTATTAATAGCAATATATAGACAGAAAAAAATAATAACTGAAGATTATAAAAAAAGATTAGAAAAAACTTTTTACAAAGTTAATCATTATTATGTATCAAATAAAAAAGAAAAAACAAATAATAAATCTAATGATATTAAAATTAATATAGAAAAAGAAAAAAACATAATTGATTTAAAGACCGCGGAAATTAAAGCGATTAAACTTGCTTTAAGTAATGCCGATAATATAACTGGGGCTGCGACTTTATTAGGTATTAGTAGATCAACTCTTTATCGAAAGATATCTAAATATGGTATAAATATCAAAAAGTAAAAGTTTTCAAAAAATTAAATAATAAATAATTTTATAATTTAAAATGTTTTTTATTAAGCTATTAAGCTATTAATATACTATATTCACTACTGTTTAAAGCTGTTGCAAAAATAACACAGTGAGATTAACGGTTAACGCGTTAAGTTTACAGTAAACAGCTAAAAAGCATCGCTAAGCTAATAAAAAGCTTTTAACTGTTAACAGTATATTTACAGTTATATCTTGAAAAATAAACTTGATTAGCTAGTGAAAATGTAGTAAAATAGTAGTGTGTATGAAGTTGGAGGTTACGAATGTATAATGTAAATCAAATAGCTCAACATCTTAATATAGAAACTGTTGATGTGAATAAATATTTAGTTCTTAATCGTTTGCGTTTAAAACCTTATGTGAGCAAAAAAACTGGTAGCTTAGAAATAAATAAAGAAGGCTTTGATATAGTCATAAAGGAATTAGGAGAACAAGAAAAAATAAAAAGAATTAAAAACAAACTAAACATCAAGAAAAACAATATTGAAAGCGATAAAAAAGAAGGTGTTTATAAATCTGATTCTTTAGTGCAAAATAAAGAGAAAACATTAAAAACAATTTCTTCTAATTCTGATAAAATAAATAGTAGTGAAAATAAAAAGAATATTATTGAAACAAATATTGAAATAAATACAGAAAGAAACATAGTTGAAAATAAAGGAATCAAAAAAAATAAAGAAAATAATTCTAAAAAAGAATATTTGGAAGAATCAAACAAAAAAGATATTGATAAAGATATAACTTATGTAAGTGAAACACAGAAAACACAACAAGTGTTAGATAAAATAAAGGCTGGAAATAAAATAATGAAAACAGAAAACAATGTAGGTAACAATGTGAATAATGTAAATAATGTAAGTGATGAAATACTTGAATTAATCAAACAAATAGATTGGTACAACAGTCAGATTGCACTTCAATCAAAAAAACTAAGAAAAACACAAGATCAAAACAAGCTTTTATTAAAAGAATTGAAACAAAGCGAAGCTAGGTTTTTGAAAAAATTCATGCAATAAACAAAAAGTTGGTTTATAGAAATTTATCTATATAATTGGTAGTTAAAAGGAGTAAATATGTATAGAGTTATAGAAGTAGCTCGAATGTTGGGTGTAAGCAAGGTTACTATTTATAAAAAAATGCGTTATCTTAAAGATGAAATTAAACCTTACGTCGTTAAAGAAAAAAACATTACGCATATAACTGGTGAAGGTGTAGAATTAATTAAGTCTACTATTCAAGTTCAGGATTATGAAAAAGAAAGCAAAGATTCACTTAAATTGTTAGAAGCAGAAAATAAAATTTCTGAATTAGAAAAAAAACTATCAGAAGAAAAACAAAATAGTTTGGAATTGGATAAAAACAATAAAGCGTTAATTTCTAGATATAAGCAGCATTTACAAGCAAATTTAGCTAGTCGTAAAAAACGATTAAATGATATAGAAATTGAGTTGAAAAACAGTTGTTTGTTTTCAGATGAATTAAATAAACAGATAAATTTGTTTAACGAAATTAATAAACAAAGTCAATAGTTGTTCAGGAGGATAACGTGGATAATATTAAGGGTATATTTGGAAAATTAGGATTATTAGAAAAAGAGGATAATGGTGAGGCTGAACCATTAAAGAAAAAAGATAAAGATAAAGCTAATGTAAGAAGCAGTGTGCCGAATGCTAATAGTTCTTTAGATGAAAGTTTGTTGTTTAGTGATCCTGAAAGCGATGATATGTTAATAAAAAAAGAACAGACAATATCTTCTAATGTTATCGATAAAGAATCTGAAACCGAAGCTGAATTTGAAAAAGATTATGCAGTGACTAATGATGAAGAATTAGATATGATTCTTGAAGAAATAGCAAATAAGAAATCTATTCACGGAGAAACTCAAGGAGCAGACAAAGACGATTTGTTTTCTACGTTAGACCAAGAGGAAGAAAATTTATTTAACATACCTTTAGATGACGATCCTAAACTAGAAGAAAATAAACAAGAAACTGAAGTTGAAGTGGAACAATTAAATACAGAAGATGAAACAAATATAGAAGATGATATAAATCAGGATGAAAAAAATGATAATATTGAAGAGCAAACGGAAGTATTATTAGAAAAAGAAGAAGATTCGGTTTTAGAAAGCACAGAATTAGAATCTGAAATAAAATCACAACTAGAATTGGAAGATGAAATTATAGAGTTAAAAACGGAAGAATTCGTAGAATCAGAAGAACAACTAGAACAACTTGTTGATATAAGCGAGGCGCCGACAAATGAAGTAGTAGTTGAGTCAGAAGAAGCTGAATCAGAAGAAAAAGAGTCTAAAAACCAAGATGAAGAAGAAATTATAGATTTTATTAATGTCGGCGATGAAGAGCTAGATAATAAAAAAGTAAAAGGAACAACAATAGCAGAAGAAATAGCATCAGTTTTAGCTTATGAAGATGAAGTTATAGATTTAGTAGATTTTGATCAATTTGATACAAAAGTTTTAAGCAGTGAGCATTTCGTGGTTAATAAGCAAAACGATATAGAACCAGAAGAAGAACCAGAAGAAAATATTATAGATATTACTAATTTGGGAGAAGATGAAGATATTAATATAAAACTTAAAGATCAAGTTATTGAAAATCTCGAAGCGGAAGAAATTGTCAAACCAGATGAAAAAATTACAGAAGAAGTCATAAAGGATGAAATCATGGATACTAAAACCAATAATACAGAGTTTAAAATTGATGAAAGTGATGTTTTATTAGATTTTATCGAAGAGAATTCTGATGAGCTCAACTCATTAAATTTATCGACATCTAGTGTGATAAGTGGTAGCGAAACTATACCAGCTGATTACTATAATAATCAACGTGAAAATGTATTTGAGGATGTAGAACGTAAAATTGACAGAATGTTAGATTCGTACGATAGAAATAAAGCGATTTCTATTGATGAAATTTATAAAAGAGCAATGCTTCAAAAAGATATAAAATCCACTATTTTTATGGCTGAAATTTTTGCTAAAGCTTTACCTGAAAATTTACCATTGGATGTTAAAAAAGAATCTGTTATTAATATCATGAATGTGTCGGATATCGATATTGATTTAATGCTTGAAGATGCATATTTAAGAATAGATGCACTTAATCGAGTTCAAGAAAATGTCGTTAAAACTACCAATGAGACTAAGATGAAAAACAATAAAACAATTGCATCTTTAGAAAAACAGATAGAAAGCTTGAAACAGATGACACAAGCGCGTGAGCGTTTTCAAGAAGAACAAAATACTATTATAGAATATGAAATGCAACGCATTATTAGTATTTTAGATTTTGTTAAAAACAAGTAAGAGATTTAAGTGTATAACAAAGCAGAAGGTAATATAAAAAACGAAAATCAATTGCAAATCTTAGACCAGAAATTTATGGTTTTAGCACTTGAAGAGGCGAAAAAAGCTGTAGAAAAAGATGAGGTTCCAATTGGCGCCGTTGTAGTGAAAAATGGTGAAGTTATTTCAAAGGCGCATAATTTAAAAGAAAGTCTTAAATTAGCTAGTGCTCATGCCGAAGTATTAGCAATAAACGCTGCCTCAGATATAATCGGGGGATGGCGTTTGACAGATTGCAGCTTATATGTTACAATAGAACCCTGTGCAATGTGTGCAGGCTTAATCTATCAAGCGAGAATTTCTAGATTGATTTTTGGTGCTTCTGAATTAAGAAGTGGTGCTTGTGGTACGGTGATGAATGTTTTAGAAAATCCAAAACTTAATCATCACGTAGAAATAAGTAGCGGTGTATTGGAAAATGAGTGCACCGCCATCATACAGGCTTTTTTTAAAGCGAAACGTATAAAATAGATACAAATACCCTGGGTGAGATGTCCGAGTTTGGTTTAAGGGGCACGCCTGGAAAGCGTGTAAGGCTTAACGGCCCCGCGGGTTCGAATCCCGCTCTCACCGCCAAAACGTATACTATTTTAGAGTCCTTGGGTCTTGCGCAATGGTTTCCTGTGAACTCCGCCAGGTCCTGACAGAAGCAACGGTAAGCAGATCAAATCATGTG
>PDWI01002965.1_pt1 | contig 25408 bp, 20 predicted proteins | sample 1430891 | NCBI WGS metagenome assembly PDWI01 (sample SAMN01162508, study PRJNA174530) | Oral metagenome, whole genome shotgun sequencing project. | biome: Marine environment; feature: Marine mammal; material: Swab sample of the gingival sulcus; isolation source: swab sample of gingival sulcus...
AGAAGGCACGCTTGAATACAAGATGAAATATCCAAACATGGAAGTTCAACGCAGTATTAACCGATTATTCTTTAAAATGCTCACCAATGACCCATTAGGCGGACATAAAGCACGAGACTTAAAATCAGCCTTATTAACCTTTGACGGAGAAGTAATTAAAAATAATCTAAACCAATTATTTGCTAGTTTCCCTTATACGTCTTATACAAAGAATAATATTAAAACAGCAGAAGGCTATTATCAAAATATCCTTTATACTTGTTTTAGAATGTTACCAACCTATCGAGTTTATACCGAATTAATGACTCATAATGGACGGGTTGATAGTGTACTAGTAGGTAAAGAGGCGATATTTGTTTTAGAATATAAAGTCAATGAAACGGCAGAAGAGGGACTCGCTCAAATCTATGAAAAGCAATACCACAAAAGATACATTGGTGACCCTCGTCCAATTTATTTGCTAAGTATTGAGTTTGATAAGGTGACGGCTTTGGTGAAGGAGGTGCAAATAGAGAAATTTGTAGCTGAGAGGTTTGTGGGTGAGGGGGACGTGGAGTAGTGGTTTATATGAATGATGGTAATGCTCAGTCTACAATGAATGCTTTATTTAAGGCTAAGAGTTATCGTAATCTGAAGTTTGAGGCAAAAAGGGAGGGGTATAGTGGTGATGCTATGTATGATTATATGATACAAAGGGCTATTGACAAAATATCGCTAGAGGGTATGGCATGCTTTGTCGGATGTACGCTTGTGCGTGTGCCAGAAGATGGTATAGGTAAGGCTATGCCAAAACGAGTGATCAATACCTTTAAGCATGAAAACAAAGCGGTATGGCATATTGGTTACTCTAGGCATGCTCATAGTTCTGATCCTGGTTATATCCAAAGTGTCGCAGCTACCGCAGAACATCCGTTTTGTGTCTATGGCTATGCTCCTAGAATACATTTATCAGGTAGTCTCAACCCTATTGAGTTTTATGACAATCCGCAGTGGAAGAGAGTAGATGAGCTACGAGCAGGCGACGTACTCAAAAACGATCATCTCGAAGATTATGTTGTACGCTCAGTCAAACCACTTGCTAAAACTACAAATAACGTAGCATGGCTACAAGGTGGCTATGATATGTGTGAGTGGCAATATGCAAAGCGTGGTGACAGATGGGAAATTGATGATATAGATACATTTTTTCCACCACTCGATGGTCATATTATCAGACTTACACCTAATAAGAGCAATGATGATTATTTCATAGCTGATGCAGATGCCGAGCCAACACCACTATATGATGAAAACGGTATCACCCCTCGTATGGTGACGACAGGAGACAAATATCATCCATACACCACTACCGTGTATAATATAGAGGTAGAAGATTATCACACCTATTGTGTAGGTGGTGCAGGGATCATTGTCCACTAAATATTAAATCCATCTCTTGAAAGCAACCAATACTCCTTAAAATCTAGTTTAATTTAAGATATCGTCTTAGATTAAACTAAAAAACGAGTTATTCTATTGAACTAAAGTAGTTTAATATAGTGAAAATTAAAACATTTAGAGATTTTATTATATGACAACTTCCAATCATTTTAATCATACAATCACTGTAGAAAACAGCAGCATTAGCAAAACCCTCGACCTTAGTCGTGTTCATATCATGGGGATTTTAAACGTCACCCCTGATTCTTTTTCCGACGGTGGCGAATTTAATAGCCTTGATAGTGCCATTTCCCATGCTCGGCAAATGATAAACGAAGGCGTAAGTATTATTGACATCGGTGGCGAATCGACTCGCCCCAATGCTGATGGGGTAAGCGTAGAAGAGGAATTAGCACGAGTGATTCCTGTGATTCACGCCTTACGATCTGAGTTCGGACATCAGCTTTGGCTATCCATCGATACAAGCAATCCCATCGTGATGCAACAAGCGGTCATGGCAGGGGCTGATATTATCAATGATGTGCGTGCATTAAAGCGAGACGGTGCAGTAGAGATGGTGGCTAAACTTAATGTCCCTGTGATTCTTATGCACATGCGTGGTGAGCCGAGTACTATGAATGATCTTGCTCATTATGAAGATATTATGAGTGAGATTAAGGCGGAATTACAAGCACGCATTGATATTGCTTTATCCTCAGGGACAAAAGCGGAAAATATCATTATCGATGCAGGCTTTGGTTTTGCTAAAGAATACGAGCATCATAAGGTGATGCTAAATCGTTTTACTGAGTTTCATGAGCTAGGCTACCCTGTGATGTTTGCTATTTCTCGCAAGCGGTTTTTAGGTGAAGTGCTGACCAATAGTGGTAATCCTGCCCTAATTGATCATGATGTCAAAGACCGTGACCCTGTAGGCATGGCAACCGCTCTACTCGCTGTGCAACAAGGGGCGTGTATTGTCCGCACCCATAATGTCGGCATGACAAGGCAGGCACTTACCTTATGGGAACAGTTGCAAGAAACAAAAAAATCACCCTAAATTATTAACGCCCCCTACCAAAGTTTTATAAAACAAGGTACAATTCTAGCCTGCTTAGTTTAAGCACATCACTATCATGCTGATAGACAGCATGGTTTTTTCCATAAACATCAGAGGAGCTCTGTTATGTTGACCAACACTTTTACCAATAATTTGGCAAACTTCATTCTTAATGCGGACAGCTACAAGGCGTCACATTGGCTACAATACCCACCAAAGAGTGAATACGTCTCCAGTTATGTCGAGGCTCGCAAAGGCAATTACCCTGTATTATTCTTTGGTTTGCAAGCTTTTATTAAAGAATATCTTAGTAAACCCATTACCAGTCAAGATGTAGATGAAGCTGAAGCAATGATTACCGCTCATAGCGTGCCTTTTAATCGTGAGGGTTGGGACAAAATCGTTAGCAAGCATGGTGGCTATTTACCTTTGCGTATTCAAGCGGTGGCAGAGGGGAGTATTATCCCTGTAAGCAATGTATTGTGTCAGGTGATTAATACTGATCCAGAATTTTATTGGCTAACCAGCTATGTTGAAACTGCCTTACTGCGGGCGATATGGTACCCAACAACGGTTGCTAGCGTTTCTAAATATTGCAAGAATGTGATAAAAAAAGCCCTAGAAAAATCCGCTGATAATACAGAGAGTTTACCATTTAAACTGCATGATTTTGGCGCAAGGGGCGCTTCCAGCATGGAGACAGTGACACTTGGTGGATTAGCTCATATTGTTAACTTTGCAGGCACAGATAGCATGAGTGCTTTAATTGGTGCAAGTCGCTGGTATGGAATGGATAAAGAGATGCCTGCTTTTTCTATTCCTGCTGCTGAGCATAGCACCATGACCTCATGGGGGCGTGAGGGAGAGAGTGATGCCTATGCCAATATGCTCAAACAATTCGGTGGTGGGGGCAAAATCGTTGCCGTAGTCTCTGATAGCTATGATTTATGGAATGCCATTGACAATATTTGGGGCGATAAGCTCAAAGAACAAGTAGAAAACACAGGTGGCACATTGGTTATCCGCCCTGATAGTGGCGACCCAGCCAAAGTCGTGCGTGAGGCGTTAGAGCGATTGTCGGTGAAGTTTGGCTATGCGATTAATAGCAAGGGCTATAAAGTCTTGCCTGATTATGTGCGTCTGATCCAAGGTGACGGTATCAATGCTAACAGTATTGGTGGTATTCTTGATACGATTATGGAAGCAGGCTTTAGTGCCGATAATCTTGCCTTTGGCATGGGTGGTGGTCTGTTACAACAAGTCAATCGAGATACGCTCAGTTTTGCGATGAAAGCCAGTAGCATTTGTATTGATGGTAACTGGCGAGATGTGTTTAAAGATCCTATCACTAGCCACTCTAAACGCTCAAAAAAAGGCAGATTAGCACTGATAAAAACAGAGAATGGCATAAAAACCATCAGAGAAAATGAGCTAAACAATCAAACTAACTTACTGCAAGATGTCTATATTGATGGCAAATTGCTAATTGAAGATGATTTAATGACGATTCGAGAGAGGGCTGGTTGGTAATGTTTACAAAACCAAAACATCTGTTATTTGCACCTATCTATTACTATCAAGGCAAGCGTGTTAAACAAAACACCATAGACTTGCCTGAGCCTAAAGGGGCAAGGCGAGGAAGTTTTTCCTTGCCTTGTTCTACTTCGGATAAAATAACAGGTATCGATGATAACCTAAACGATAACTTAAACCAAGATAGCTCTGATAAGGATGACAAATACCGGTTAGCAATCATCGGCGATTCATCCGCTGCTGGCGTTGGTGTCGCTCATCAACAACAAGCCCTATCCATGCAACTATTATCAGCACTTGCTAAACAGTCCAGTTTTAGCCAACGATATTCGAGCATTGATTGGCAATTGCACGCCACCACAGGTCATGATAGTTTTGATGTATTGAGGCGATTGTATATTTTACCAAAGACAGAGCAAGCGTTGGATTGCTTGATCATTGTCGTTGGAGTCAATGATGTTACTAAGATGCGGTCTTTAAAGGTTTGGCAAAAAAATCTAGCAGAGATTGTATCTATTGCTCGGCACAAATTTGCCCCAAAACAGATTATATTTACCGCCATTCCACCGCTAGATATTTTCCCCGCTCTGCCCTACCCGCTTAATGAATTTATTGGCGATAAGGAAAAGCAACTAAATCAAGCCATGCGCGCTTTTTGTGATAGCCAACAAAATATATCCTATGCACAATTTGATCTGGATATTGCTGGTAATAATGCTAGTAGCTCTAGTAAAATTGCTAATAACAACAATGATACAGCAAAAAAAGGCAATGCCGAAAGCTACTTTGCCGAGGATGGCTTCCATCCCAGCGCCTTGACCTATAAACTGTGGGCAGAGGAATTAGTGCGGTTTATTACATAAGTTACGTAAAAAAAGCCACCAAATAATTGGTGGCTTTTAAATAACTTTATTTTAAATGATTGTACGCTTTTAACTAACTTTACAAAGGCAAACCGCTTTATAAAAAAACTAATGCGCTTATTTAGCTTATTACTCTGCTTTTTTACCACGACGAGAGAAAGCACCAAAACGCTTGTTAAAGCTTGCAACACGACCTTCGTTAGAAGATTTACGCTGAGCACCAGTATAAAAAGGATGTGATGCACTAGAAATATCTAGAGCAATATATGGATACTCTTTACCTTCGTATTCACGAGTTACTTTACTTTTGATAGTAGAACGAGTTAAGAAGTAAACGTCAGCATTGGTGTCATGAAATAAAACTTCTTGATAATCTGGGTGGATATCTTTACGCATAATAAAATCTCTGTCCAATAACTAAGGCACTAAAGGCATAAAAGTTTAAGCTATTAAATCATTGGCTAATTCCAACATTTAACACCCAAACTAAGCTCAATTTAGCTTTCCCTAGTGGGATGAATTAAATAATAAGAGGCGCATTTTACCGTTTTTTTCAGTCATTAGCAAGTAAGATTTTTTTCTCTATTCAAAATTCAGCTTTTATTAGTTGATAAAAGCGACTATAGTATGGTTATCCCATCATAAGATAAGTTTAGCCGACTATTTTATTAGTTTAGTATTAAGGTATTAGAATAATTTCAACAACAAATGCAGGTAACATTCATGAACACACCAATAAACACGCTTTCCTTAACAACCAATGACACGGTAACGAATAACATGGTAAAAACAAGTGATGCAATAGATAAATTACAGATAGCCGACAGCCCTAACCCTCACAACGCCTTATATAGCAGCGAGCAAGTTTACCAAATCGAAAAAGCATGGTTCAAACAAGGTCATGATAGCTTTGCTTTAATGCAACAGGCCAGTTGGCAAATGGCATGTTGTATTGAACAAAGCTATGTTCAACAAAACCACGCTCAACAATACACAGATAGCCATGATAAATCTGCCCTAGTCTGGGTAGGTGCTGGTAATAATGGCGGTGATGGTTGGTTAGTTGCTCATTATCTGCTACGTTTTGGTTGGCAAGTACAAGTCGTTGAAGTTGGCAAGGCAAGCACGACTGATAGCACACGAGCCAAAGCCATCACCCTAGGGACTAGTGATTATGAGTGTCTGGTACACGCCTTTAATGATGAATTTGTTCCTAAACCTGCTCGTATTTATGTTGATGCCTTGTTTGGTATTGGGCTAGATAGAATTCCGGCTGGCATTTATCATCAAGCAATTGAGAGTTTTAATAATGTCGTCGCCACTAGTCAAACGCAAGCAGTTGCTGTTGATATTCCTAGTGGTCTGATGGCAACAACGGGTGAAGTCTTTACTCATCAAGGTGTTGGCGTGGCGATACAAGCGGATATGACCCTGTGTTTGATTGCTTATAAGCTGGGTCTATTTACCAAAGATGGACGAGCTTATTCAGGGGATGTCAAGCTACTCCCTTTAATTCCCTTGCCCATAGATGCTCTACCGGTTGCAAAACGTATCAATTCGCTTAATAGTATTGAGCAACTGCCCTTCTATGTTCAATACCCTACTGCTAAACACCCAATCGCTCAGTGCCTATTTACTCAACATTCAACAGAGAGAAAAAACAGCTCTTACCACAAGCATAGTAATGGCAATAAAGGTAGCTTTGGACACGTACTCATTATTGGCGGGAATCAAACTGAGCAAGCTCAAGGCATGGGTGGAGCCAGCATTCTAGCAACTCAAGGAGCCTTTGCCGTGGGTAGTGGCAAAGTGACGGTTGCCTGTCATTCACATTATCATGGTGCATTACTGAGCAATATGCCCAATGCCATGAGCATTGACCTTCACAACATGGATTCAGTCTCCACCATGATAGCACAAGTGAATATGGTTGCTATCGGTATGGGCTTAGGGCGAGATGATAAAGCAAACCAGTTATTTACACATTATTTAACTACCACCATGCAAGCAAATAAAGATTTATTAATTGACGCAGATGGTCTATATCATCTCGCCAGAATCTCTACAGACCTAAAACAACAGTTAAAGGCTTATGCTGAGCGTCACTTTGTCGCTTTTACACCCCACAGTGGGGAGATGGCTCGCTTATTAGCAATGGAGGTTGCGCAAGTTGAGAGTCATCGTTTAAAGGCCATTCAACAAGCACAACAACAGCTTGCTGGTAATTGGTTATTAAAAGGAGCAGGCAGTTTAATTATAGAAAATCAGCAATGCCTGCTCTGCGATGCTGGTAATGTTGGTATGGCGACAGCAGGGATGGGAGATGTGCTATCTGGGGTTATTGCTGGTCTGCAAGCACAAAAGCAAGCCTATAGTCTCACCACTGGCGTGCTCTTGCATGCTCTATCAGCAGATACATTGGTGACACAAATTGGAACGACGGCTTTGCAAGCTCAAGACATGGCAACAGCGATAAAAAAATCCATCAATTTTTCATCCTAGTTTGGCTAGAACTGTGTTATAGTCTGTCACTAATTTTAGTAACCAAAACTTTATTTATTATTATGAAAATACTCCTTGCCAACCCTCGTGGATTCTGTGCTGGCGTTGATAGAGCCATCGCTATCGTCAACGAGGCATTAGCTCGTTTTGAACCGCCTATTTACGTGCGTCATGAAGTCGTACACAACAAGTTTGTCGTCTCTGATCTAGCCCGTCGGGGAGCGGTGTTTGTTGAAGAGCTGGACGAAGTACCAGATAATTCCATTGTAATTTTTTCTGCTCATGGTGTATCCAACGCTGTCGAACAGGAAGCAAAACGACGTAATTTAACTGTCTTTGATGCCACTTGCCCACTTGTAACTAAGGTACATATGCAAGTGCTAAAGTTTGCCCGTAAAGGCATTGATGCCATTTTGATTGGGCATGAAGGACATCCCGAGGTCGTCGGCACTATGGGACGCTACGATACCTCTTTTGGGGGTGAAATCCATCTGGTAGAAGATGAATCTGACGTTGCTAATTTAGAGATAAAAGACCCAACGAATATTGCTTTCGTTACCCAAACCACCCTATCGATGGACGATACCGCTATGGTGGTCAATGCCCTTAAAGCAAAGTATCCGCAGGTCAATAGTCCTCGTAAAGATGATATTTGTTATGCCACCCAAAACCGTCAAGACGCAGTAAAAGATTTAGCAGAGCGTTGTGATGTTGTGTTAGTAGTTGGTTCACCCAATTCATCAAACTCTAATCGCCTACGTGAGCTTGCCGAGCGCATGGGTTGCCCTGCTTATTTAATTGATAATGCTGAAGAAATGCAACAAGAGTGGTTTAGCAATGTTAATCATATTGGTGTCACCGCTGGAGCTTCTGCACCTGAGATATTAATACAAAGAGTGCTTGACCAATTACAAGCATGGGGCGGTGATATGCCAGCAGAATTAGATGGCGTAAGAGAAACAGTCACCTTTAAAATGCCTAAAGCACTACGAATCCCTATCACTGAGGTATCTTAAAGGTTAAATCAGCCCTGCTGTTATAACAAAGATAACAGCAGCAATAATAACAGTGATAACAAAAACGACGATAAATATGACAATGACAGAGAATCTGACTCAGCCAACATCAAGTGTGTTATCATCGCCCAAACAGTGGATTGAAAGGCGTGTACGACGATTTTTTGCCAAAAGAGTGCCTTGTCAAGATAAGCTAACATTGAGCATTCGTAATGTCTATATTATTTTTAGTCGTGAAGGGATACTTTTTGCCTTGTTATTGTTGATTACCTTTATCACAGGTATCAATTATGGCAATAATCTGGTGTTAGGGCTGTGCTTTTATTTGTCCAGTATTTTATTGGTAAGCATGTATATCACCTTTTTACACATCTCAGGATTAAAAATTCGTCTCTTGGATGTCACCCTTGCAGAAGCAGGTAAGCCTGCATGGGCAAGCATTCAAGTCACTAATTTATCCAGTCAACCCAGCCGACAATTATCCTTTCGTTTTGACCATAGTGACTATTTAAGCCGATTAAAGTTAACTCAAGATACAGACATATCAAAGCAAGCATTGCGACAAAAGACCAGCCAGTATATCCCTTGTTTGGACACTAGCCAAACCATTCGTTTACCAATTATGACTGATAAACGAGGTCGATTACAATTGCCCAGATTGGTGATTCGCACGACCTACCCGCTGGGAATTATGCAAGCGTGGGCGTATGCCTATTTTGCCACACCCGCTTGGGTCTATCCGCAGGCAACTGCTTTTGATTGGAATGCCAGTCATGCCTTAGCCAGTGATGATGAAACCAACTATAGCCAATTTCAAACTCAAGGGCAAAATGACTTTGATAGATTAGACGAATACCAACAAGGTGAATCGCTCTCAAGGGTATCTTGGGGACATCTGGCTCGAGGACACGGCATGCTAACTAAGCACTTTGCTGATAATGTCGGTCATGAACTCACCTTGGATTATGCAGATATGCCCGCCAGCCACCATGAACAAAAGCTGAAACAACTGGCGTTTGCCATACAAAAATTAGCAAAAGAAGAGCAAGCATTTATCCTTAATCTACCCAATGACATAGGTCAACTAGGACAAGGGCAAGCCTTTATCAATGATAGCCTATTAAGGTTAGCAAAAACACCATGACTGATAAACAACAACCTTACAATAAACAAACAGATAAGAGCGCTCCCCTGAATCAGGAGGCACCTACATCGGTGGCTGATATCACTAGCTTGATGGTGTTAGATAACTTATCCATATCTTCTACCTCTGCTTCACCCTTGTCACCGTTTTCTCAATTGTCTCATGGTATTTTGCCTAAAACAATCTTAACGACAAAAGACTTATCTCGCTCACCCATACACTCCCAAATATACTCGCAAACGCCTGATAACAAAACTACCCGTTCTACTAATAACAACTCTCTTCCTAACAATTCGCGTCATAACAACAAAGCTCCATCCAGATGGCAAAAATTAATTGCCTTGCCTGCCTATTATTGGACACTCATTGCCATAGCCGTGGTGATCATACCGCATTTTAGCTATATGCCCGTGTGGTTAGTAATATATGCGCTATTTAGCGTTATCATGCAACTACCGCAGATAAAGGCACGTTTAAGCCAACAAAACCATAAGAAAAAACGCTTAAAAACATCTTATCGTATCATCCAATTGAGTGCGTTCGTTTTGGGAGTACTAGGACTTTGGTATCGCTTTGCAGGCTTTAGCGTTGAAGCTGGTGTGGGATTTTTATTACTTTGTCTCGCCAGTAAGTTATGGGAGATGTATCAAAGGCGTGATGCCTTCGTCCTGCTGAATTTATCTTTATTTGTCTGTGCTTCGTTGTTTTTACTTGACCAAGGTCTGGGGAGTTCATTGGTGGCGTTATGCTCAGTCTTAACGGTGCTGATGGCGTTTATTGCTATGAATGATGATAATAACACCGATGGCTCTGGACGGGTACGTAGTTTGGCACTCTTATTAGGCTTGGCTTTACCGTTAATGGTTGTGTTGTTTTTGTTTTTTCCACGCTTGCCACCTTTATGGTCATTAAAGCTATCGAGTCCACAAGCAAAAACCGGCATGTCTGATAGCATGTCTCCTGGTGACTTTGCTAACCTCAGTAAATCTACCGAGCTAGCATTTAGAGTTAGATTTGATAAGGACATACCTTCACGCCAAACAATGTATTGGCGAGGGTTGGTCTTTAGTGATTTTAATGGCAACACATGGTCAATTCATCGTCCACAACCAATCAAAGGAGTTAAACAGCATCAACTATTCCCTTGGAGTAAAGGGCAACAAAAACCACAATGGCTCATTGAGGCTACTAATAGCAGTCAACAAACCTTTAAAAACTATCAAGTTACCCTAGAGCCAACCAATCAAAAATGGTTATTTGCCTTAGATTATCCAACGACCGCTCAACAAAATATGGAGCTTACGCCTAACTTTACCTTAAGATCATGGCAAGAAAATATCGTCCAGTACCGCTATCAAGCCAGCTACCAAACTGATATGCGTATTAATCAGCACCTATCGGCTTACGAAAGACAAATTAATTTGGCACTACCCGAGACAGGTAATGAGCGCTCCCGACAACTTGCTAAGCAACTTTATCAACAAGCTGGCAATACTCAATCCTATATCAATGCCATTGCTCGCTGGATTAATCAGTCTAACTTTCATTACACCTTGTCACCGCCCTTACTCGGTAAGGAGCGCATTGATGAGTTTTTATTTGACACACAGGCTGGCTTTTGTGAGCATTATTCATCGAGCTTTACTTATCTTATGCGAGCAGCCGGCGTGCCTGCCCGTATCGTCGTTGGTTATCAAGGTGGCGAGTTGGGACGTGATGGTTCAAGCTGGGAAGTTCGTCAAATGGATGCCCATGCATGGTCAGAAGTCTGGATGGCAGGGCGTGGTTGGGTGCGTATTGACCCAACCAGTTTTGTTGCGCCTGAACGTATCGAAAAAGGCATGGATGAGCTAACCAATGAGCAAGGCTCCGCTATGTTTGGTGATGGCATGACTGCTCAGCTTAGTTATCAACAATTTAAGATGTTACAACAGCTTCGTCGTCTCTCCGATCAGATGAGCTATTATTGGCAACGAGATATTGTCGGTTATGATCAAAATAGCCAAAGTCAATCATTGTTTAAATGGTTTAATATCAAAAGTGTCTATCAACAAATCCTAACCATGACCCTGACATTGGTCGTCATCATCGGGTTGGTGATATTTTGGCTATGGTTTAAACGCCGGCAGAAATGGCATCCTGCTGATCGCCACTTGATAAAGCTCTCCAAAAGACTTGCTAAACATAACCCACAACTAAAAAAACACGACAATGAAGGCATGCTAGCATGGCTAGAGCGGATTATGGCAACTGAAGCAATGCAAGATCAAACTCATCAGCTTAAATTTATTCAGCGACACTACCGGCGCTTACGCTATAGTCCCGTAAGCAAACTCGACCCCAAAGAGCCCGCTTATCAACAGGCACTAGCACAACTAAATAATGCTATCGATAAAATATCTATAAAGCATACCGTGGGGCGTGTTGATAAGTTATAACTCATAGTAAGACAACTAAAAAAGTACCATGCGTCATTCCCTCGTATAAGGAAATCCGATGACCTCTCCCTGTCTTGCCTTGTATTGATTTTTGAATGCAATAACTATAATTATTCGCTTACATGGCTCGATAACCTAGATAACATGGGTGCACTTTTCGGCAAGGCAAATCGCCAATTAATTGGATTTTTCTGATAATTAAAGCTGATAGATAACCCTTTAGGTAATAAAGCGGGAGCCAGCTCTGGTGGGTTTTGTGCCTGATTTTGCGCTTGATTTGCGGATTGGTTTTGCGACTGGCTCTGCCTTGAGTAGCTTGGATGATTGCTATTATTTTGATTATCACGGCTAGAAAATTGAGCACTGGGCTTAGGTAATAACGCTTGCAACTGTAAATTATCTACATCCGATAATAAGGTCAATTCCATTCCGGTCTCTGCTGATGTTTTGTTATTATTCTCATTAATAACAGCTGATTGGCGACGAATTAGTGAATTTGACTGTAATAAATACTCAACCCGTATCAATGTTGGACTGGTCTGATAACGAGGGTCAGGGTCTGCAAAACGAATAAAAGCAACCGAATCTGTACTTAATTGAAAAAAATTCAGACGAGCATTCATGGCATCTTGTGACAAGTTAGCTTGTTGCTGGTTATTTTGTGACCGCTGGCTGGCTTGATTGGCTTGTTGAGTGGGAACAGGTTGTACCGGTTGCTGTCCGGTTACCACTTGCCAAGCAACAATTTGGTTGATGTCATTTTGTATTTGTAAATAAGCGTACTGCAAATCTGCAAGGGTATCTGCATGGCTACTGGCTCGTTCATTTGCCTGATTCAATCCCGAAAATACTTGCCAGCCCAACAGTGCCAACATTGCAAAGATCATCATCGCAACCATCAGCTCCAATAAAGTAAAGCCCTTGTTATTTGTGAAATTAACACGTTTGAGATTGATATCTTTGAAGTTGCTATGTTGGGATTGAGATTGGAACTGAGGATATACAGACATAACTTTTACCCTGATGCTTTACTCAATAAAACACGAACCTCACTCCCCGTTCCTGTTTTTGTTGGATCATCTAATACTTTGGCTACATTGATGGTCACCAATTGTAACGCTTGTTGTTGTTCTTTCGCTAAATTAGGGAGATTATCGACGGTTGATGGAGTATAGGTGACCTGCCATTGATGTCCCTGTTCAGCAACCATCTCTTGTTTACTCGCAGTTAACCATTTTTCATTAATAATAAGATCTGTTGCCATATTCTGAGCAACAAAATGAGCCAGTGTGCGTGTCTTCATTCCATCTACCGTACGCAAATAGCCTGAACTTGCCCTAGTCGCTGTCACCGCAACCACAGCTAATATCATCAATGCAACCATCACCTCAATCAGAGTAAAACCTGTACCTGCAGATTGCCTTTGCATATTAATGTGCCTTTAATGCTAATATATCTTTAACTGTACCTTTCATTTTTTTTCCAGCTATTGAGCGGATCCAACTTTAACACTACCATCCGCTGATAGATAAATTGCATCTCCAACCAGTCTATCATGATAAGTAATTTCTACTTTAGCCGTGCTTGCTTGTCCTGTGCCAAACCAGAGTAAACTGGGTACATCCTGCCCAACGAACCAAGGTTGCAGTGCTTGTTGCCCACTAAGGTTTTGATCCAAAGGAATGATGTTAACTTCCACATCCGCTGGTGGCGTTAAAAAGTCAACATCGTCAACACTCGCCCATGTTGGTTGGCGTTGTGCTTGGTTATTTTTTTTATCATCGCTTTTATCATTATTTCTAATATCAACCGAAAGCTCCATTGCATTTTTTTGTCTATCTTGACTGTTAATTTTAGCAATCGTTTGATAGCTTAGATAGGCATTATCCAAACGCACTACTTCAGCAACCACTTGTCCAGATTCATCAGTCACTAGGCGAATCCCCATGGGAGTCATTTGCTCAGCGGATAATAAACGGATATAACCCATCGTACTTACAAAATGCTCGTAAAATCCACGGTTTTTGCGTACTTCACTACTACCAATGGATAAGCTAACCACGCCTGCAAACACCGAGAGTATCACCACCACAACCATAATCTCAACCAAAGTAAAGCCCCGAGAAGAGCCTTGCTGAGTGCCAGTGGGATGATGAATGGATGGATCGCTCATGCTAGATACTATATTTTTAATACTGCGTGATGTGTTTAATCGCGGGCGCTTAATGATGCGTGCCTAATACGCACTCCTAATATACACGTTTAATAACCCATATTTTATGCTGTGTATTTAATATTAGCTGATGCTGACTATGCCTCTATGTCTGGGATAGGCTATACATGATGACGCTCTTTATGACGAGCCGATTCAGAGTCTATCTGCTCAACCAAATCCTCTTTATCACTATCATGATGGTCGTCTTCTTTTAGCGGATATTGACAAGGGATATCTAGTACCTGTTGCACCAAAGCATAACGCAAGGTATCACGGCTACCCAAATATCGCTGATAAAAACTAGAGTTTAACAAACCTGCACCGCCTTGCCCAACCGCCCAAATGGTGGATAAATAATCTCGAGTGCTCATACTACTGTTATGGGCGTCTAAATAAGCACTGGCAATATCAATCAAGCGTTTCATACGTTCACGACGAATGTGGTACAACTCAGAAAATAACCGCTTTAACCCTGTTGCTGATCCTGCTAGCTTTTCTTCGATTTGGTTAAGCAAGATAGCCTTTTGTGGATGAATTAGCTGTTGTAAAACCATGCGTGATACACCAGCAGAAGGACAGTCGTCAATACGATTGATTAAAAATAGTCGCTCTTCATAACGGATAATAATTCGCAGATAGAGCTCATCTTTACTTGAGAAATGTTTATAAAGCGTCCCTTTTGCTAAGTCGAGCTGTTCGGCGAGCATATCTAGTGTAATATCACCATCACCACTATCTAGCAACAGTTGCTCCGCTGTTACCAGAATATTTTCTTCTCTTGCCTTAAACTGATGCTGTCGACCCATATCTATTCCTCAATTCTTAACAATCTTATATTAATATTTAAAAATAATCTATCGTCATTATCTGGGTTAAACTCGCTTACCGCCCTGCGATTAAACTTGCGGGGCATTTTCACTTGTTTGCCTCGACTCTATACTCTCTCTAATCTATCTGCTCTCTCTAAACTATGTGTTACTGTTACTTTTGCAAAATTCTATGACATAGCTACTATAAACAGCTAGGAAAAACAGTTAGAAAAAGTAACAATGGGTGACTGAATAGTCAATGTGCTATAGGATACCTACTTTAATGATATTGTGCCAGTAGTTTTTCAAAATTTTTTGTACTAAGCGTAGCAAACTCATCAATTTCCATTTCAAGTAAATTTGCTAAAAACTCAGCAACATAGGCAACATAGGCTGGTTCGTTGGACTTGCCACGTTTGGGTACGGGGGCAAGATAGGGGCTGTCTGTTTCGATAAGAATGCGATCTTTTGGCACTTTTAAGGCGACTTCTTGTATTTGTTTGGCATTTTTAAAAGTAACAATCCCCGAAAAAGAGATATAAAATCCCAAATCTAGTGCCTGTTTTGCCGTTTGCCAATCTTCAGTAAAACAGTGAATGATACCATGCTCTGCATTTTCTTGCTGTAGTACCTCAATGGTATCCTGCTTGGCTTCACGAGTATGAATAATAATGGGTTTTTTTAATTGTTGACTGGCGTGGATATGGCGAGCAAGGCTTGCCTTTTGTTCTGTGACATTTTCGGTACTCCAGTAATAATCAAGTCCTGTCTCCCCAATCGCCCATACATGATCGGCACTTGCCATCTGCACAATACGCTCAACCGTAGCCGACTGCAATACTGGCAATGGCTCACAAGGATGCACTCCAACACTCATACCCAGATTAAGCTCAGGCGTGGCATGCTCAGTAATAATCTTATAAATTTCATCATATTCAGCAAAATCACACATAATCGCCATTGCTCGAGTGACTTGTGCTTGTCTCATCGCTGAAATTGCGCCAGTGATATCGTTATCGTATTTATCGAGATGAAGACGGTTGAGGTGACAATGGGTATCAGTAAACATAATGTGTCTAGTATATAAAGTAAAGTGTAAATATAAGCAATCATTGTACAATATTCAACCATCGCAATGCTAGGGGCTGGTATAAATTTATGCTAAAATACGCTTATCAGCTATTATCACTGGACAAATGTATATGAACAGCCAAAATATGAATACACAAACATTAAACTCACAACAAGCCCAAAAAGAGGCCGTTGCTCAGTCGGCATTGGCATACATTGAAGAAGATATGATACTCGGCGTGGGGACAGGCAGTACAGTAAACTGCTTAATTGATTTGTTACCACAAAAAAATCTAAAAGGAGCGGTTGCCAGCTCACAGGTTACAGAAGATAAACTGCGAGCATTAGGAATTGAGATTTTCGACTTAAACTTTGCGGGCACGTTGGATTTATATATTGATGGTGCAGATGAGGTCAATAGCGAATTGCAACTACTAAAAGGTGGTGGCGGAGCATTAACCCGTGAAAAGATTGTCGCTGCCGCTTCTAAACAGTTTGTCTGTATGGTTGATGAGACTAAGGTAGTAAAGACTTTGGGTGTTGACTTTCCTCTACCGATTGAAGTCTTACCACAGGCTCGTTCTTATGTCGCTCGTGAATTGGTGAAGATGAATGCTGAACCTGTCTATCGGGAAGGCTTTGTAACTGACTATGGCAACGTAATTTTGGATGTCTATGACTTAGATATTCGCGATCCTGAAGAGATGGAACAACGGCTGAATCATATTGTCGGAACAGTTTGCAACGGTTTGTTTTCTGCCAATCGTGCTGATATACTACTCAAAGCCCATGCTAATGGCGTCGAAACCGTACGTATATAGAGACAATAATCAATATTATGTAGAAACACGATGTAGAGACAAGTTATAAAAAAGGAAATAATAAAACCCATGCACACAAAGACGGCTCACGGATATCAACAGACAGCAACAAAAAACAAGCTTATCACTTTAGGCTCGCTTACCTTTGTCTTGTCTTTGACAGCCTGCAGTACCGTCAGTGTCTCCATGCAACAGTCAAAGCAATCGCTGATAGACAGTCGCAGTAATATTATTACCACCAATCACATTAGCAGTTACAGCGTGGGCAAACTCAAAATGGCAGGAATCAATGAAAAGTCCTGCCTAGAGGATTTAACAAAATGTCTCACACAACTAAATGATACACAGTTTATTAAAAACAATCCCAAACAACTGGCATTACAAGCTGAATTAGAATACGCCAAGGCAAAACAGTTTATCAAAAGTAAACAATGTCGCCCCAAAGCACAAGCGTTTGATACCTGTAAGGCTCATTACCGTCAACACTTATTTAAAGCAATTAAATACAGCTATGCGTATCTATTCCATCCTAATCTAAACCAAAAGCGTTCGGGCATACAGTTAACAAGGCTTGCTACAGAGCTGGACATTCAAACACAAGATATTTATAACACCGCAAGTGGTGATTTAATCGCAGAGCTTACGCCCCAGATTACGCAGGCCATCAGTCACCCACCAGCAAGTGCATTCAATCAACACAACCAGCAACAGATGCGCCTCAATGACATTAAGGTGGGGGAAAATCGTCTATCATTATACATTTCACCTCAATTAAGCACATCGCCCAATACAACAATATCCAATACAACAACAGCCAAAGCAAAATCAACAAACACAAATAAGCCTCAATCCATTGATAACTTACTGGCTACTTCTAATCTAAAAATGACAGGGCTAGACTCTATCAGTAAACGCGCGGGCATCGGCGTTAGCTATGTAGCACAACAAACAAACCGCCATAAAAACACCTTAGAAACAATCAACGAGGATACGAATACAGACAAGCACTCGGCGGACAGTCGTATCTATCCAACTGGCAACTTATTACTTACCGCCATCACTCAGCCTGAGGGCAGTAATCTACAACAGGTGCTATCGACTCATCGCTTTCGCTTGAATATGTATGACCCTTATCGAACACAAAGTGTCAAAGTGCTTAACCAGACTTATCCTCTAGCGACCAATTATTCCGCTAACTATGCCTTATGGCTCGATGAGAATGAACTGCGAAAAGTTAGCCTGATGAATATGCTCCGTGACGATAAGGGTATCCCCTACCCTCATCTATACATGCTAGAGCCTTTTGATCCAAACAAACGAGTTATCATCATGGTACATGGTCTGGCGTCTAGCCCATCTACATGGGTAAACCTTACCAATGACTTATTAAATGATGAACAACTGCGAGAAAACTATCAAGTTTGGCAAGTGTTTTATTCAACTAATCTGCCCATGTTGGATAATCGCTATTATATTCAACAACTGATAGAAAAGGCATACCAAAAAACCAGCCATAAAGGCAATATACCAGCAAACAAACACAGCGTGATTATCGCACACAGTATGGGTTCTGTGATCTCTCGCATGATGCTCTCTAATGATAATCTCAACAGTCGTCTATTAACATTAAAAGATTTATCTCCAAAGAGCAAGAAAGATAAGTCTCCTAACCCAAAAAAGACAGCCGAAGATAAAGCACAGCAACAGCTTATCATGCAAGAGTTATTAACTGCTTATCAGACGGGTGACTATAAAACGCGACTCACCTTATCTGCTTTAGCACCTGTTGATAAGGCGGTGTTTATCGCTTCCCCTTTTCGTGGAACCAACTTTGCTGACAAGTGGTTTACCAAGGCACTGCGTCATGTCATCCGCTTACCAAAAAAACTAACACAAAATAAAGACGAAACCGAGCTTGCCAACAACCCCATGGGAGCATTATTTTTACAAAACGGTGCCAATCAGCTAAGCGATAAGTCTTCTTTTGTACAGTTAACCGCAGATTTACAAATAAGCCCAAAGGTAACTTATCACAGCATTATCGGTAACTATGGTGACAAAGGCTCTGATGGCGTAGTGCCTTATAGTAGTTCACATCTTGAGGGTGCTAAGAGCGAAACGGTCATCGAAGGTTGGCACGATATCCATACCAATCCTAAAACCATTTTACAATTAAGAAAAATACTGCATAAGCACTTAAAACAATATCCCATTCGACCAGTTAAATGATCTCAGCTCACCCCCATATTCTCGAAAATAGCTTTACTGCCCTTATCATCGCCAACTCAGCAGGTGACATTCTTTGGACAAACAATAGCAGTGAGCAGTTGTTTAGCACCAGTCGCAAACGCTTAAGCCAATACAAGATTGATAACCTATTAGAGCCAGTTACGCCTGAAAATGTGACAGCAGAGCACACGACAATAAAGAATACAGGGCATCCATCTCCAGCATCTTTGACATTCCCCCTATCCTTATCACCTTTGTCGCCATTGGTTTGTCACGATCAATGGATAACTGGGACTCAACAGCCCCTATTGGTCAACTACAGCATTAGCTTGATTGACGCTGAGCCACAACAGTACTTGATTGAAATCTGGGCAAAAGATCGTCACCATCTGATCTCACAAGAGCAACAGCAACAAACCCAACATGATATTGCACGTAAGATGCTCCGCTCTGTTGCGCATGAGGTTAAAAACCCACTAGCAGGAATCAGAGGTGCTGGGCAACTGCTTGCCAAACACCTTAAACAACATCAGCAACTTGATAGTAAAACACAAACCTACACAGACATCATCATCAGTGAAATTGATCGCATCACTCAGTTACTTAATCAACTAATAGGGACAAAACAAGCGATAAAATTACCACAATATACCACCATCAACATTCATGAGCCGATAGAGCATGTATTAACCCTATTACAAAGTGAAATTGAGCAAAATGAGACCAAGAAAAACGAAATTGGACAAATCCCATTGAACATCGTCCGAGACTATGATTTGTCACTACCAGAAATCACAGCCGATAAAGAACAACTGATTCAGGTACTATTAAATCTTGCAAAAAATGCTCTACAAGCAATGCAGGCACGCACTAATGCAGAAATAACATCCACTCAGACCGAACAACCACCCCATAGCAAACAGACAGAACCACACACGACAGATGTAAGTCTGCCTCTCTTGCCCGTATCCTACATTCCTACCCTAACCATAAGCACGCGGGTTGAATTTAGCCGAACTATTGGTAAAATTAAACATAAACAAGTTGCCAAAATCAGTGTCATGGATAATGGTATCGGCATCAAAAAAGAGCTGATCGAGCAGATTTTTTTCCCTTTAGTCACTGGACGAGCAGATGGCACAGGGCTGGGCTTGTCTATCGTACAAGACATTATTCAACAACACCATGGACAGATTGAGGTCAACTCAAAGTTTGGCGAGACCTGCTTTAGTTTTTATTTGCCATTTCAACACGCCCTAAATAATATCACAGGATATATATAGTGACACACACCTCTCAATCTATTGATGATAATACACTCAAGCCAACACTTTGGCTAATTGATGATGACCCCGCTCTACGCCTCGTTTTAGAAGACACTTTTAACCATGCAGGCATTAAAGTCGTGAGCTTTGCCAATGCACATGGTGCATGGACTCAGCTTAATGATATCAAATCAAAACCAGACATAACAACTAAGTTACCACAAGTGATTTTAACGGATATTCGTATGCCAATGATGGATGGACTGTCCTTTAGTCAATGGCTAAATACGCACTTTAGCGATATTCCTGTGATTATCATGACTGCACACTCTGATTTACAATCGGCGATTGATAGCTATCAAACCGGCATCTTTGAATATTTACCCAAGCCCTTTGATTTAGATGATGCTGTTGCTCTTATCCATAAAGCAATAAGGCAGACTCAGACTCACAGTCACTCCCATAGCAGTCAAGATAATACAGTACAGACGCAAACAGTAAATAACACAAAAGAGGAATCTAAGAATCACTCTAAAAAGAAACCTAAGCAACAGACTCAAACAGCCGTCAGCCAAGGTACTCAAACGCACATACACTCAACTCAAGCTCAAGCAAGCCAGACCCAACCCATCCAGACACAGCCAACGAATCAAACAACACCATCTCGCACAGCGAAAGATACTGATACTGCTCTTAAGCAAGCAACGTACGGAATCATCGGGCAATCAACCGCCATGCAAGCAGTATTTCGTGCCATTGGTAGACTGGCCAACACCCCTATTAGTGTATTAATTACTGGAGAGTCTGGTACAGGTAAAGAGCTGGTCGCTCATGCCCTACATCAAACATCACCACGTAAAACCAAACCTTTTATCGCTTTAAATATGTCAGCAATCCCGCATGACTTAATCGAATCAGAGTTATTCGGACACGAAAAAGGGGCATTTACAGGAGCAACTACCAGTAGGCAAGGTCGATTTGAGCAAGCAGATGGTGGCACGCTATTTTTGGATGAGATTGGCGACATGCCCTTTAATACTCAAACTCGCTTACTGAGAGTGCTTGCCAATGGTGAGTTTTTCCGCGTTGGTGGCAAGGATCCCATTCAAGTAGATGTGCGGATTATCTCTGCTACTCACCAAAATCTAGAACAACTGGTCAAACAAGGTAAATTCCGTGAAGATTTATTTTATCGTCTCAATGTTATTCGTTTACCTTTGCCTGCCTTGCGTAAGCGAACAACCGATATTCCAGCCCTTTTAACACACTTTTTACAACGCTCTGCCACTGAGCTTGCTACCACAACAAAGTCAATTGATCCCAGTGCCATGCAAGTCTTACAAAGCTACCCTTGGCATGGCAATGTCCGACAACTAGAAAACACCTGCCGTTGGCTAACGGTGATGACTTCCACTGATACCGTATATATTGAAGATTTACCACCAGAGTTACTTGAGCATATAGAGCAAGATATAGAACAAACGCTAGCACAGAATAGTGTAAGAAATAATGCTAACTTTCAGCAAAGTCCTGCTTATGGATTTGACAATCGCCTTAGCCAACACCCAGACGATGATATTAAGCACACCCAACCCAACGTCACCCATAACACAGAAGACTGGCTTACCCCTTTAAATATCTGGACAAAAACACAACTAAAACAAGGAAATAACAAGATACTCACACAGGCAAAACCTGAATTTGAACGTGTGTTGCTTAACGCCACTCTACTGCATTGCAAAGGGAATAAGGGCAAGGCTGCACAACTCTTAGGCTGGGGCAGAAATACACTGGCCCGCAAGATTAAACAGTTAAATTTAGAAGATAGATGGTGAACTTTGACTTAAAATAGTGTAGAATACAATTGTACACTAAATTGGAATTTATGCGAGTTTATCAATGACTGCGAACAACTCTGAATTGCCTTATAAAAACAGGAAATTAAAACGTAAAGATATCGGCAAAAGTGCCCCCAGACGAGGCGGTATCATCTCACCTATACTTGCAGATATATTTTTAAAACTCGCAGGTTGGCGAGTAGTTGGTGAGATACCAGACATCCCTCAAGCGGTGTGTTTGGCTGTTCCTCATACCTCCAATATTGATGGCGTTTATGCCCTACCTTCAGTGCTTGTCTCGGATGTTAGAATCAACATTATGGGCAAAAAAAGCTTATTTAAAAATCCCATTATGGCAAAGATGATGCACTGGTTTGGGGTGATTCCCATTGACCGTACTAAAAAAGGCTCAGTGCTACAGGCAAGTATTGATGAGTTTAAAAAAGGTAAACCTCTATTTTTAGGATTGGCTCCTGAGGGAACTCGTAGTTACCGAGAAGAGTGGAAGTCAGGCTTTTATTATTTGGCAACAGGGGCTGGTGTGCCGATTTTACCTGTAGCAATGGATTATAAAACCAAAGAAATTCGCTTTATGAATCTGTTTTATCCAACTGGTGATTATGACGCGGATTTACAAGAAATTTTGTCAAGATATAAAGGGGTCATGCCAAAGGAATACCAAAATTTATCCCAGCCTTTACAAGATGTAAATAAGTAGATAAGTAAGGTAAATAGCTGATATTACACACTCAATAAGATGTTACAACAAAATGGTGACTTCGCTGAGGTTAGTGTGTGTTACTTTTGAATGAATTTGTATGTTTCTATGATTGACCCATAAAAAAGACCAGAAATTAATTTCTGGTCTTTTTTATGACAAGCTTTTATTACAAAAGCATGGAAAATACCAAAGAGTACTGACTCTGGCTAGAATTAGCTAATTAACTCGCTTTTGAGCCGTTCTTTTCCTCTTCCATTTTACGTAATTCTTTACGTAAGATTTTGCCAACATTCGATTTAGGTAGTTCGTCAACAAATTCGATATGGCGAGGACGCTTATAGCCTGTTAATTGCTCTTTAGCAAACCGCTTCACTTCCTTGATGGTTAGGCTTGGATCTTTTTTAACAATAAAGATTTTTGGTACTTCGTTACTCTTTTCGTTAGCAACACCAATGACACCACATTCAAGAATTTTTGGATGCTCACTCATTGCGTCTTCCACTTCATTTGGATAGACGTTAAAGCCAGAGACCAAAATCATGTCTTTTTTACGATCGACAATGGTAAAGTAACCATGCTCATCCATGATGGCAATATCACCGGTTCTAAAGTAGCCATCTTCGGTCATACTCTCTGCCGTTGCTTCAGGACGTTGCCAGTAACCCTTCATGACCTGAGGACCTTTAGCACAAATCTCACCACGCTCACCAATACCAACTTCGTTATCATTATCGTCTAACAATTTAATATCAACTGCAGGCGTTGGAATACCAATCGTTCCAGAGTATTTATTTTGATTTGGTGGATTCATGGTCAATACTGGTGAAGTCTCAGACAAACCATAACCTTCAAGAATCGGCTTACCAGTATATTGCTCCCATTCGCTAGCAGTATTAGATAGCACGGACATACCACCACCCAAAGCAATACGTAGATTACTGTGGTCTAATTTTTGGAAGCCTTCATGATGTGCCAGTCCATTAAACAAGGTATTTACCGCAGGGATAAATACTGGCTTGTACTTATCAATCTCTTTTACCAGACCATCAAGATCTCGAGGGTTTGGAATCAACACACCAGTAAAGCCTTTATCCATACACATCAAGCCACAAACGGTAAAGCTAAAGATGTGATATAAAGGCAAGGCAACGATGACGTGAGGCTCAATACTAGCCAACTCTTCATTATCTGGGAAGATGGTATCCACAAAGGTCATACACTGTAACAAGTTAGCCACTAGATTACTATGTGTCAGCATCGCACCTTTGGCAACACCGGTTGTACCACCCGTATATTGCAATACAGCTAAGTCATCTAAGGTGATGTCATTTGGACGCTTATAGCAAGAAGCAGACAAGCTATTAAGTGCTGTCTTAAAGGTAACGTGATTAGGGATATTCCACTTAGGCACAACCTTTTTTACATGACGAAGTAAGGTATTAACGATAAAGCCCTTCACTGTACCTAACATGTCACCAACGCTGGCAACAATCACATGCTCAATATCGCCTTTATTCTCCACCTGCTCATAGGTATGAGCAAAGTTCTCAACAATAAAGATCGCCTTAGCATCTGAATCAGCAAGCTGATGATCTAGCTCATGTGCCGTATATAGCGGGTTGACGTTTACTAAAGTACAGCCTGCACGCAAAATACCTATCATACAAATCGGGTATTGCAAAATATTCGGCATCATCAAGGCAACCTTATCACCTTTACCTAGCCCTAATGACTGTAGGTAAGCGGCAATTTGACGACTGTATAGATCAAGATCTTTATACGTCAAGCTTGCACCCAAGCAAACAAAAGCATTGCGATCAGAATACTTGTTAAAAATATCTTCAAATATTTCAATAAGAGAAGTGTCATTTGCTGGCATGGTAATGCTGTTGTCCATACCCATTTTGGCATAGGTATCAAACCAAGGGCGACTTTCGTCTGAAGTTAGTAGCTGTGCTTGTTTATTTTCAGTTGTCATTTCAAATCCTTAAAAACGATAGCAATTAAAAAGCAATAAATAAAGATGGTAAAATATAAAATTTATACAACCTGTAACTATAAACAGTTCTCAAGAAAAAAGCAAATGGTTCAGCGCACTAAAGCAAAAAAATTATTGTTACAGTATATAAAACCCATTCCAAAAAGTTATAAAAATATCGATGATATGGTTATTTTGCTATAGGGCGTGTTAAGAAAGTATTGAACATTGACTTGTTATATTTATACAGTACAATACCAAAATAACATTAGGGCGTGTTGAGAATTCAAACGTTAGGACTGCTGATAAGCAAAATTGCTCCAAACTAGGAAGAAAACGCAGTGAATAATGAATTATTGACAAGTTTTCTGACAACGTGTGGGGCAGTTTTGCTATCAGCTCGAAGAGTCAAAGCTATTTTTTGCCATTACTGTGTAAAATTTTATCATTTAGAATGACTAAATATCAAAAATTTTCCTGCGTACT
>PDWI01002862.1_pt1 | contig 25401 bp, 24 predicted proteins | sample 1430891 | NCBI WGS metagenome assembly PDWI01 (sample SAMN01162508, study PRJNA174530) | Oral metagenome, whole genome shotgun sequencing project. | biome: Marine environment; feature: Marine mammal; material: Swab sample of the gingival sulcus; isolation source: swab sample of gingival sulcus...
AGCGGGCGGTATATCTCTGTTGCACTATCCTTGAAGTTGCCTTCACCGGGGATTACCCGGCACCCTCGCTCTGTGGAGCTCGGACTTTCCTCACAGCCTATGCTGCGCAATCGTCTGACTTACTCCGTTACATTTTACCACCTTTGCAAAATTTGTCAATAAAAAGTGGTGCCCACAATACGTAGACACCACTCAATAGACAACTTTAGACCATTAATAATAATTCGTGATCTAATCGCCACTTAAAACTAAATTTCGCTCTTCGACATCGCCCGCTTCCAAGCGTACAAACCGAGCGATAAGCCGATGACGCCATAGGCGACAAAGGCCCTAAAGAATTCGCCGATTTGCGGATCGCCAAATAAATTCTTACCGGCGGTCGGCGATACGATAAATAGCGTATGGAATAACAAAACGCCCAAGAACGCCTGCTTATTAGTCGCCTTGGTAACCGAAGCGCCACCGACCAGCAGTGCCGCGACCGAGAACAGACCAATCTGCATATGCGAACCGTAAGTGTTCAGTACGCCGACATTTTGTAATAAGATTATCTGCCCCCAAGCCGCCAAAATCATCGAGATGACGATGGCGATAACTCTGACCCGATCGACGTTGATGCCGGACACCTTGGCGACGTGTTGGTCGTGACCGACCGTCTTAAAGTCCTGGCCAATTTTAGTCGACGTAATGACTGTATTAAAGAGTGCCACTAAAGCGATGACTGCACCGGTAATCAGCGGAAACTTAATCTTTCTAATGGCCTGTAAACCCTTTGGTCCCACGCCCATGTACTCCACCGCAAAGGCAAAGATTAAAATAACAGCCCAAAAGGCAATTTTAAGCATCTGCTTTTTTTTAGAGTAATAAACGACATCGGGCGTGATGACATTGTACAAAAAGCTGTCCTCTTTCAGTTTTAAAGCACGCGCAATCGGCTCGTTAAAGTAAACGACAATCGCATAGATAAAGGCGATTAAAGCACAGATGAACAAAATGTTAAAAACGCCCATTTTCCAGAGGCCGTCCAGCGAATACTTGAGGCCATCTGATGTCAAGCCGAAGGCGTTGATCTTATTGGCACCCGACAGGTCGACGGTGTTGCGAATGCCGCGCCCACCCGGAATTAGCATCTGCGTATAGGCGATTGGAATGACCGCACCGGCCAAGAACAAGAATACAAATTGATAGAGGCCGTTGGCGAAAAATCCGACGATCATGCTGGTAATCATTTCCTGCCCACGCGTCTTATTGAGCAATCTGCCGACTAAGATGCCGAATACGATTGCTATTGGCACCGAGAGCGCCATGACGAACAACAGCCCACCAAAACCGGCGATGCGATAGTTGGCCGCCACGATAATGGCAATCTGGCCGGCCATCGCGCCGATGATAATGGCGAAGTTTAAGCCCATACCGGCGATGACCGGAACGATCAGCGCCAATACCAAAAATGAGTTTCTGGAGATGCGTTCTAATATTTGACTGACTAAAAAGAACGGCGGCTGTCCGGCAATAATGATACCGGCGACACAAATCACGATAAATATAACCGTGACGATGTGCTTCATCAAATAGCCGAGTACGTCAATTTTCGTCTTATCTTTTTCTTGTTTTTTTACCATTTCAGCCATTAGCTCTCACCTCCTACTTGGGTTAAAGCAAAGAGGATAACACCATTTTGCACAACCTGTCTAATAATTTCCGATAAATTACCCTCTGTCAATATCGAGTTGGCAACCGGCAAGGCGATTGTAAGTAAGCCCTGGAATAAAAATGCGCCGATTAAGACGTGCACGATATTGGCGCGCTTGGCGGTTGCGCCACCGATTAAGATGGCGGCGACTGCTGGAAAAGCGGCCATCAGCGGCGCTTGGTAGAGCTGCATAAAACCGTAACTCTGCGAGAATATAATGATGCCGACTGCACCTAATACGGTCGACATTGTCGTACCGACAATGCGATAATAATTGACGTTGATACCGCTGGCTTCAGCAAAGCGCGGGTTGTCACCAGCCGCTTTCAGCATCACGCCGGAGCGACTCTTAGTAAACAACCAAACCAGCAAACACATAAAACCGACAAAGAGCAGCATCGCCGTCGGAATACTGAATACCGTACTGTATTGTTCAGAACCGTAATTTTCCAAGACGTATTTATCGGTCTTATTGAACAGCGTGACGATGTTGCCAGTCGATATCTCGCGCAAAAACTTAATTGACAAGGCATCGTTTAACAACTTGCTAAATACGCCGTCCAGAGAGATGACATTTCTAAGACCGCGACCGAGCGGCCACGACATGCGCGTATCGGAAAACGGAATTAGAATCCAGCCGATACTCATTAAAGAAACCACCGAAAAACCAGTATAAGTCGAAACGATCATCTCCGAACCCTTGACACGGTTTAACATTAAGCCGTATAAATAACCCGCAACTAGCGTAAAGGGCAAAGCCAATAGGATTGCCATGAAAAGACCACCCCAGCCGGTAAAGCCCATTTGAAATGATAAAATTGTCCCCAATAGTCCAGTCAATATGCCAATCGGCAGACCAAAGTTGGGGCCGATACCACACTGAATCGCCGGTACCATTGCCAATACCAAAATGGCATTCATACCAAAGCGCACCAACGAGTCCGACATTAGTGGCAAAAACGGCAACCCTTGTGAAATGGCGAGGATGCAAATGAATGTAAAAAATACGGTAATAATTAATCGTGGAAACGATGCGCTACGCGTCATTTCGCCCATTTTAGCAGCAAAGCTCTTCTTATCTTGATTATTTTCCACTCGTCGTTCCCCCCTTTACTTTATGATAGTCGCCCGACATCATCAGACCAAAGTCTTGATCTGACGCATCCGGTTCGAGGATGCCTTCTAACTGCCCCTCACAGACGATGGCAATGCGATCGCACACCGTGCGCAATTCAGCGAGTTCTGAAGACGTCATAACGACCGTCATACCCAACTCTGCATTGAGTTTGACCAAAGTGTCTAGTACCAATTTTTTAGCGCCGATGTCAATGCCGCGCGTCGGCTCGGAAACAAACAACACCTTCGGCTCCAAAGTGAGTGCGCGCGCCACGCAGACTTTTTGCTGATTGCCGCCGCTCAACCTTCTGGTTATCTGGGTCGGCCCGGTACAGCGAATATCCAGTTCTTCAATCATTTTATTGGCATGCTCTCGCACTGCTTTGCCGTCTCTAAAAATCGATTTCATAAACTTGCCTTTGACCTTCATGCTGGTGATGGCGATGTTGTCTTCAATCGACGTATCGAGCAACAGACCGACACCCCGTCTATCTTCCGATACAAAGGCCAATCCGGCGTTAAGAGCACCGTTTGTATTGTTCAGTTCAATTTTCTGACCGTCCAAGACGACGTCGCCACTGGCCGGATAAAGACCCATGATGCCGTTGGCGATGCCGATTTTCCCCTGACCAGCGAGTCCGCCAATGCCGAGAATCTCTCCTTTTTTGACTTCCAGATTGACGCCTTTAACGCGTTCGCCCGGCATATTGACCCTCAAATTTTCCAGTTTCAAAATGGTTTCGTTCGTGGCAAAACTGGACGATTCTTTGCGCTTCATCTCAACTTTACGGCCGACCATCAGCTCAGCTAATTCCAAAATATCGGTGTCGCTTTTGGCCTTTGTGGCGACTAATTCACCATCGCGCAAAATTGTCACCTGATCGGCTGCCTCCATAACCTCGTCTAAGCGGTGTGTAATAAACAGGATGCCAATGCCCTGCGACGCCAACTTTTTCATAGCCTTTAGCAAATTGGCGGCCTCCGACTCGGTAAGCACTGCGGTGGGCTCATCAAAGACTAAAATTTTAATGTTTTCTTTATCTATCTCACGTGCAATTTCGACGAACTGCATGTGACCGACCGGCAAGCCGGACACTTTAACGTATTCTTCTATATCTAAGCCGAGCGTATCGACGGCTTTTTGAGCGTCTTTTTTCATGTGATAGCGATTGAGCGATTTTAAGGCATCGGATCGCGTCACGGCACTGATGAGGTTGTTTTTAGTTATTTCTCTATTCAGTTTAATGTTCTCAGTCAACGTAAAACCGGGAATCAACATAAACTCCTGGTGTACCATACCAATACCCATTTCCATCGCCTCTTTGGGCGATTTAATGGCGGCCACCTCGCCGTTCATTTTGACTTGACCGGAAAATCCACCGGTCGAATGAATCACCGGCATACCAAACAAAATATTCATTAAGGTCGACTTGCCGGCGCCGTTTTCACCGAGCAAGGCGTGAATTTCGCCGGGCTTTACACTGAGGCTGACACCTTTCAAAACTCTGTTGCCATAGTATTCCTTGACGATGTCTTGCATTTCTAAAGCGTACATCTTGCCTCCTAACTTTCAATAACACAATAAAACCTGATTACACTTTAAGGGGTTGTCCAAGACAACCCCTTCAATATCATAATAATCTTTTCAATATTTTTGATTAGAATGTGTAGAAGTCAAGTAAGAACATCAAGTAGTTCGGATACTCTTTGCCATTGTCGACGAGCGACTGCATTTGAACTTCTGTACCGGCATAGGCCTCAAATTCAGCTTTCAGTGCATCCGGATCAAACTTTTCCGTAATTTCGCCGAGAATCCACTTTTTAGCGTACTCTGCGCCGCCTTGAACGTACATCATAGAAACCGGAACTGCCCATGTAGAAAATCTACCGGCTACGCCCTTATCAGCTAAAACGCGCTTAGTTTCTTCTAAGATGAAGTTCATGTCAGCTTTTTTGTCATCCGGAATGTCGAGTGCCAACGCCGACGGGAAACCGTGAGTCGGTGATGGGCAGCAAGGTTGCGGATAAATTGCGCCTTGCGCAACTGAAGATTCAATCAACGGAACTTGCATAGAGCAGTTAGTTGAGAAGAAAGCTGTGTCTTTGCCGTATTTAGCAACCATTCTCGGAACATCTTCCAAGATGAACTGTTGAGCACCCGGTACGCCGGCATCGCCAGTTGGGTCCGGAGCCGTTGCATCGACGAATTGTAAGCCGATGTTTTCACATGTTTGCTTCATCAAGTCGCGTCTAGCAGACAACAGTGCGTAAGACATGTGACGTGGGAATGAATAGTGAACGAATACCTTTGCGCCCATAGCCTTAGCTTGCTCGGGAATCGTCGTCCCCATTGTCAGCTCGTCGACGTTCAATACGATGTCGGCTTTAGAAGAAATCATTGCCGGGTCTTCACCGGGAACGCCAGCGATGACGAGCAAGTCATCTCTTAATTCTCTAGCCTTTTCAATACCGGCTGAAACGCCAGGTACTGCCTGTACGATGATAAGTGCTTTAATATCGGGATCAGAAGCCAGTTCTACGATGTTAGAAATCGTCGTATCTTGCTCGTCCATAAACTTATCCGGATAAGTCTTTAAGACGACGTGCTCATCACCGTATTTTTTCAATACGTTTTCAGCAGCGCGATACTCTTCTTCGTTTTGTGAAACTGTACCAGTTAAGATACCAATTTTCCATTCACCTTCTGACGCCTTGTCAGAATCAGCTGCAGCTGCAGTAGTAGTTTCAGCCGGAGCATCTCCACCGCTTGACTGACCACCACAAGCAGTTAGCGAAAATACCATCGCTATTACCAACATCAGTGCCATTAATTTTTTAAGCATAATTTCCCCTCCATGTTATACAGTAACCAACATTTGTTAATGCCTATTAACAATTGTATTAATTATATATTCAGCAGCGCATATTTGTCAAGGGATTAGTGCCTTGGACTGATTTTTTTACTACATATGGTATAGTTTACAAAATATCATTTGACATTAGCAACTTGAATCTTTTTATTTTACATGATAGTATATGCCCAGAATATTCACAGCACTAGCGCCAATTAGGCCCGAGTCAACCGCGTCAAGCTTTGCAACATCTACCTAATAATACATAAGGAAACCTAAGAGGTTAAGCGTACATCTTTTTAGGAGGCTACCAACAAATCTTATAGCACTTTTTGCGCGGCGCCGTGAATAATCCGAAACGCATCATTCAACGTTTTTTGACGAGATGGGATAAATAATGAAAAGAAAAAACATCGGCTCTTTTAAAGACTTTTTAAAGAAAAAGAATATCGAAATATCCGTAAAGCGCTACTTAATTGACACTTTAAATTACATGGCTTTAGGACTGTTCAGCACATTGATTATCGGCAGTATAATCAATACTATAGGAAGTAAATTGGGACTGGCCTTTTTGACTGATACAGTTTGGCCGGTCGCCAAGTCGATGACCGGCCCGGGCATTGCCGTGGCAGTCGCCTATGGACTAAAGTCACCGCCATTAGTATTATTTTCCTCAGTGATTAACGGCGCAGCTGGTTACGCCTTAGGTGGACCGGTCGGCGCGCTGATAACGGGCATATGCGGTGCCGAAATCGGCAAATTGGTCAGCAAGGAAACAAAAGTTGACATTATTGTTACACCTGCCGTGACGATAATGGTCGGTGTCACTCTGGGCACAATCACGGGGCCGTCCATCCAGTTCGTTATGCAGACGTTGGGCGGCGTCATCAACAACGCCGTAATCATGCACCCGGTGCCGATGGGCATCATCGTATCGGTCATGATGGGAATAGCGCTGACACTGCCGATTAGCAGTGCTGCCATCGGCATATCAATTGGCTTATCGGGCCTTGCGGCGGGCGCCGCTGCGGCGGGCTGCTCGGCACAGATGATCGTCTTTGCCGTGATAAGTTTCGAAGTAAACGGCCTCGGTGGCTTGTTTTCGCAAGGTATCGGAACATCGATGCTACAAATACCCAATATCATCAAAAATTGGAAAATTTGGCTACCCGCCATTATCGCCTCGGCAATTGGCGGACCAATTTCCAGCGCCGTACTAAAAATGGAAAATACCCATATCGGTTCCGGCATGGGTACTTCGGGGTTGGTCGGGCAGTTCAACGCGATTGGCGCCATGGAAGCCGCAGGCTACGAGCCGCTATACATCTACAGTTCAATCTTATTGGTGCACTTTATCCTGCCAATCGTCATCGGCCTCAGCGTTTATCACTTGATGAAAAAATTAAACTTGCTTAAACCCGAAGATTTAAAGTTGGACATTTAGCCACGAATTAGAAATACAAAAATCCGGTTATTGCCGGATTTTTTGTTTTACTGCAGCAATCAGCTGATCGATATCGCGGTATACTTCACCATAGCTGACATTGGGGCGATCGATGACGATGATCTTCAAGCCCAGCTCGCGTGCCGCCTCAATTTTTTCGAGCGTACCGCCGACGCTGCCGCTGGCCTTAGTCACCATAATTTTGGCGTCGACGTGTTCGATCATGGCCTTGTTGATGGCCTTTGAAAAAGGCCCCTGCAAGGCCAGTATATGCTTTGGCGACAAGCCTAAATTTTGCGCCCGCTCGACCATAGTGTGGGTCGATAAGATGCGTGCAAACACTCTCTCTGAAAAATTTTCGACGCCTTCGGTAAAAGTCGGCAACAAATTGGAACCAATCGTCAACAGTATATTGCCCTCGTAGCGATTACACAAATCGACAGCCGCCTGATAATCTTCGACGTGATCGATATCTGGGTCTTCGCCGAGCACGCTAGCGCGTTCGTAGCGCAAATAGGGAATTTCGACTTGACGCGCCGCCAATATGGCGTTTTCAGATGCATTTTTGGCATAGGGATGACTGGCGTCTATCAACAAATCGATAGCGCGCGCCGCCAATTCGCGAGCCATTTTAGCGGCATCCCACTTGCCGATTTCAACGCTCACATTGGATGCCCGATCGACTAACGACGCACCGTAATCGGTCGTCACGGTGACCGTTATATCGACCGCCAATTTGGATAACAGGGCAACTAGGCCACGCGCATCCTCAGTGCCTGCAATAACTAGTATTCTCACAATATCCCCTTCTTTTCGTAACCGCGCGGCGTAATCATTTTACCGCATTTAACATAGGTCTGCGAATTGCCGATGACAACCGTCGAAAACATATTGATTTCGCAATTCAGCATATTTTCTAATGTCGTAATATCATAGGACTGATTCTCGCGACCGGCATTTCGGACGATGCCGACCGGCGTGTCTGCACTGCGATATTTTAAGACGATGGCGCGCGCCTCGTCGATGTACTTCGGTCTGCCCTTGCTCTTTGGATTGTACAGACAAATCACAAAGTCGGCCGCAGCCGCCTTGTCAACGCGGTCGTAAATGGCCTCCAGCGGCGTCAGCAAATCGCTGAGGCTAATCGTGGCATAATCGTGCATTAAAGGCGCGCCCAACACAGCCGCCGAGGTGTTGGCGGCCGGAATACCAGGTATGACGACGACTTCGACGTCTTGTTCAGCGGTCACTTCATACATTAAGCCAGCCATGCCGTAAACGCCACTATCACCACTGCTGACAATGCCGACCGTATGCCCTGCGAGTGCCAGTGCCAAGGTGTCTTTACAGCGATCGATTTCGCTGCGCATACCCGACTTGCGCATGTCCTTATCGGGAAATTCTGCCCTTAATAAATCGATATAAACTTTATAGCCGACGATGATATCGCATTCGGCAAGTGCTTTTTTGGCCCTTGGCGTCATGTGTTCGATTAAACCCGGGCCCATGCCCACTATATATATTTTATTCATATTATCTCCATTTCTTTGTCCACTTTATAAATTGCTATCGATATGCCGCCGCAGCGCTGTTTGGCGACTAAGCGCCGACCGCAACCACTGCTCAAATAGGCGACCGGTTCGGCGACGGCGCCAACCCCTATCGTCTTTTTAACGAAGGGCGAAGTCTCAAAATCGCCTTCTACTGCGGCGATGCGCGTACGCGCGATGACATCTAAAGCATAATTGCGCGCCTCACAAAACTGCAACAAGCCAACTTCGTCTTTTTTGACGTCGACCGTCGCAATGTGGTGAATCGCCCGCGCGTCTATGCCGAACTGGTCGAGCACCGCATCCAAAGCGGCGCCGATCTCAGCGGCGCTCTTGCCCTTGCGACAACCGATGCCGACGACCAAACTGCGCGGTATCAAATGCAGTAGATAACCACTTTTTTGAACGACGTCGCGCGTTTGTTCGGATACGACGACGTTGTATTGATGTGTCAATTGAGCGGCGCTTGCGACGACCGCGACATTGTCGGGCAATTGCCCCTTAATTTTACAGGAACTATAAAGTGCTACCGAATCGCGATTGATCATCGCCTGACTGATGTGCATTAAGGCGCCGATATTGGCGATAATAAAGTCATTTTTGACCGCCACCACATCGAAGGCAATCGTATTGTTTAAATCGGTCGCCGTCGTAATGACCGGCGTCGCCCCTATTGCCATTGCAATCGTCTTGGCAAACTGATTGGCGCCGCCGATGTGACCGGATAATAAACTGATCACGTGTTGACCTTTTTCGTCGATGACGATGACGCCGGGATCCGTTGTCTTGGATTCAATCAAGGGCGCAATCGTGCGCACCACGATGCCCGTCGCCATGATAAACACCAAAAAATCATAACGTTTAAAGTGCTCGGCAATCAGCTGTTTAATCGGCACATCGAGCAGCGTTACGCGATCTATCTTGGCATCGCCGTATTTGACAAAGGCCGACCAATCCATTTGCTCAGCGAGCTTTACAGCTAGCGCCGAACCTCCATTGGTCAATCCGTAGACGGCGACCTTCATCGCACTTCACCCTTTAAGTTAGCGCTGATAATATATATTGGGTTGTGCGCCTCCATCAAGTGTTTTGGCCCAACTTTGCGCCCTTTGGAAACGGCGACTTGCGTTATGTCGAGGTCGTCAAAGCCCTCTTCTTTCAATGCCGTAATCGCCTCGTAGACCGTTTCTACAGTCACGGCGTTGACGACGATGCGAAAGCTGTCCGACTTCTCTTTGAGCCATTCAATAATGGCGTTCATATTGCCCGCTGTACCGCCGATAAAGACGTGACTGGGCGGCGGGTAGGCGCTGATATCACAGGGCGCTAAACCCTCGACGACATCTATATTATTGACGTTAAAGTGTTTTATATTTTTCCTAATCAATTCAACTGCTTCAGCTTTGCGCTCCACTGCGATGACGCGGCTGCCCCTAGAGAGCAGCGCACATTCCACCGAAACCGAACCGCTGCCGCCACCGATGTCGTAGATGACCGCCTCGTCGACGAGTTCCAGTTTAGACATGGTAACCGCCCTGACTTCCGACTTGGTCATCGGCACTTTGGCGCGCAGAAAGTATTCATCGGCGATGCCGATGGGGTAATTTGCAAAGGGTAGCTCGGCGCCTTCCGCAGTATTTTCTATTAACAACATCGACAGCGAGACGAATGACATTTGGGCGATCTCGCGCGGCGAACCGCTGACGATGCGCTCGTCCTCGTAAGACAGATTTTCACCCACCGTCAACACGACGTCTTCAATTCCCCTGTCGATCAACAGCTGCGCAATTACTTGTGGCAGACAATTCGAACCGGTAAAGGCGATAACCCTTTTGTTTTCAGCGATGTCGCGATAGAGATTTTTTAATTCCCTGCCGTGTGCGCTATTGATCTTAATCTCCTGCCAGGCGATGCCGAGCTGCGCGCAAAAATACTGATAGGCGCTGATGCCGGGAACGATTTTGACGTCGACATCCGCCAGTTTTTTAACCAAATAAGTGGCAATGCTATACAGGCCGGGGTCGCCCGACGCCAATACGCATATCTCTTCTGCCGCGCAATTGTCGACGACGACCTGCAATACTTCAGATAAGTTGTTTTTAATCGCCAAGGACTGCTGCCCGGGCTTTAAAAAGAGTTCTAAGTGACGCGTGCCGCCGATTAAATAGGTGGCGCGTTCTATTTTTTGCCTAGCCAGTTCGGTGAGCAGCGCCGGATTGCCCGGCCCGACGCCGACGACGTCTATTTTAAGTTTATTCATTGAGTAGTTCCTCCAAAATGCCCTGACAATTGTCACTGGTCGCCAAGGCCGTTTCGCGATTGCCAAATAGAACTGTGGCGACTTCGAGCTGTTCGTGCGTGTACAAAGAGCAGCGCTCGCTACAGCGATTGGCAATCGTCTTAAATATGTATTGATATCCGGCCTCTTTGATCATGCTCAGTGCACCATCGGTCGTCTTGCTGTGGTAGACGTCGATTAGCAGCTGCTGTGGCGCACCGGCCATTGCCAAGTGACTGGTCAGCACCTCCATGCGCGCGTCTGCCACTTTGCTATGGGTGTTAAATATGCCGGCACTGACTTTAATGAGTTTGCCGATATGGCCGATAAAGACAATTTTCTCGATGCCGTATTCAACCGACTTTTCCAAAAAATAGCCGACGAAATTACTGATTTTAACGATTTTTTTCTGCGGTATATGAAGGTGTTTTTTAGCGTATTCTTCGCCGTAATTGCCGAACACCAAACTGCCGCGCGTCGCACCGCGCGCCCGCATAATCGATATTTCCTGCTCGATGGCATCGCGCCAGGCCTCTTCGGACATCGGTACGACGACGCCCGACGTCCCCAATATGGAGATGCCGCCGACGATACCGAGTCTGGGATTATAGGTTTTTTTGGCGATTTCCTCACCCTTTGGCACGCTGACAGTCACTTCGACGCCGACGCCATCCGGCAAAATCTCGCGCACCGAATAGTCGATCATCTGGCGCGGCACCGGATTGATCGCAGCCTCGCCGACAGCGACTTTTAAACCGGGCAAGGTCACTTTGCCAATGCCCTGACCGCCGATTATTTTGACTTCGCCGGGCTGATCGATCAGGCGGGCCTCACAGTAGACGCTCAAGCCGTGCGTCATATCGGGGTCGTCGCCACCGTCTTTGACGACGGCGCATTTGGCGCTATCTGCCGTCAGCGTAATATCGGTCAATTCCAATGAAATGGTATCGCCCGCCGGCAAGGTGATGTCGACCCACTGCATGCGCCACTTTTTGAGCAGCATCATAACGGCGGCCTTTGCCGCCCCGGCAGCACAGGTGCCGGTTGTAAAACCGTAACTGAATTTTTTGCCGTTGACTACGCGATATTCTTTCATCTTAAAACCGCCTTCTCTAGCGTTTAGTGCGCCGGCCTGTACTTCTTGCCCTCTGACATCATAAAAGTTCTGCCGTCGCGCGCCAGAAGAGCGTGTTCGACAAAAATATTGCGTATCGCCGGCAATTCGCCGATGCTGTGCCTAAACACCTCTACCTCATAGCCTTCAGCTTTTAAAATTTCCTTCCAGCTATCGTCTTCATCGCCCGCCAAGTCGTTCAACGTATGGTCGCCGGCGACGATTAACAGCGGCATCAGATAGACTTTTTTAGCCTGACGCTTTTTTAAAGTCACCAAGATGTCTTCAATAAACGGATAACTTTCAATTGTACCAATCAACACATTGTCGTGACCCTTGTTGTGCATCAGATGCTCAAACATCAAATAAGTGGCTTGCGACGGATGGTCGGTGCCGTGTCCCATCATCACGACGGCAGTATCAGCGGCGCGCTCGGGCAAGGTCGGCACAATTGCATCGATTACTTTTTCGTAGTCATCGCGATCGCTAAACAGCGCCGTACCAAATGTAATTTTTTCAAAATTCTCTACTTGTTCTTCGACTTTAGCGGCGACCAAGCGCGACTCAAAGGCGTTCATAATGTGGAAGGACTGAACCACGACCTCGCTGTAATTGTTTTCTTTGAGATGCTTAAATATTTCTTCCAAATTGTAGACGAAGTGATCGTCGCGCTTTTTCAAGATGTATTTGACGAAACGCGAGGTGTAGACGCTAAAGACATCGTAACCCGGGAATGCCTTTTCAAAGTCGGCAACCGCGGCGTCCAGTGTCTTCTCCCTTGTTTCGTTGTATGTCGTACCAAAACTGACGATTAATACTGCACGTTTTTGCTGTTCCATAATTCCTCCTGTTAGTCCCCTATTTCTCTATAACAAATTCTCACGCTGAACAAAACTAAAACTATTGCGTAGACTAGCGCGATCAACAGCGACGACCAGACTATGCCATTATTAAAATATAAGCTGCGCATTAAGCGCGTGGTATGCGTTAAGGGCAAGAGCTCGACGAACCATTTTAAATGGCTCGGCAAGCCTCGCACCGAATAAAAAGCGCCGCACAAAAACGTCATCGGCGTAATTACCATATTAGTAAATCGCGTCAAATCGTAATGGGTTTGAATTTGCATTGAGGCAATAAAGCCAATTGCGGCAAAGATCATCGCGTTTATAAACATGATAACCAAGAGCCAAACTGACCAAACCACACTCTTGGTTATCACGCCTATAACGATTACAAACAAACCGGCGTAGATGCCGCGCAGCGCACCTGCCAATATTTGGCCAAAGGCAAAGTGAAACATCGACGTCGGACTATAGATATACATTTCCAAACTCTTATCGTGTAAACGGCTGACGACTATGCGCATCGAAACAGCCGAATAACTGTTACGCGTGGTCGTCATCGCCAATATGCCGGGAATGATAAAGTAAAGATAGGGCTTGCCCTCGACAGTGACATCGGATAAGCCGATGCCAAACGTCACCAAGTAAAGCAGTGGTGTGACGATTTGCGATGCCGTTATCTTAAAAAAGCGATGTTTAAAAAAGATGAATTCACGCCATAAAATCGTCATTATCCCCATGCGTTTACCTCGTTTGTATAGTAGAAAAAGACGTCTTCCAGTGTCGTGTTGACGACGCGCACTAAACCGCTGAACGACTCGACTGCGGCTTTGGCCTCTTCCAAAGTCGCAAAGTACTTAGTCGTATCGCTGTTTTCGACCTTAAAGTAACCGATTTCACCAATCAGCTGAGCGGCCGAACCACTTTTGAAGATGGCGCCGCGATTGATCAACAATATCTGTTCGCAGAGCTGCTCGGCCTCCTCAATGTAGTGTGTGGTCAAAATCACCGTATTGCCGGACTTGTGATAACGCTTTAAAAAATCCCATATTTCGCGCCTGGTCACGACGTCGATGCCGACAGTCGGCTCGTCTAAAAACAAATAGGACGGATTGTGAATTAAAGCCTTGGCAATCATCAGTTTGCGCTTTGTACCACCCGATAACCAGCGCACTTGTTTCGCCGTCATTTCATCCAAATTGAGCAACTCGAACAATTCCGCCATGCGCAATTTGATGTCACTTGCCTTCATCCGATAGAGTTTGCCGGCAAACACCATATTTTCTTCGACGGTCAATTCTTTATCTAAATTAATGTGCTGACTGACCACGCCAATGTTCTGTTTGATGTCCAGACTAGCCCGATTGATTTCCACACCGTCGTATAGTATTCTTCCCTCAGTCGGTAGATACATGCCAATCATCGATTTTAGCAAAGTGGTCTTGCCGGCGCCGTTGGGGCCTAGCAAACCCAAAAAAACGCCATTTTCGACATCGTAGTCGATGCTTTTTAAAGCTGTAAAATCGCCAAATTTTTTAGTCAGGGTTTCAATTCTAATCATCGTTACCTCGTCGCCTCACAGTGTTTTTTTTATAGGCTATAAAAAATGCGTTGTCACCCCTTTTTTCGCGATAAAAATCGCCCTCTACATCAAAGACGTCATTTAAAGCAGCTGCGCCGATAACGCTTTCCGGATCGCCCACCGAGGCAATCGTACCGCGCTGCATCAGATAAGTGCGGTCGGAGTAGCGAATTGCCTGATTGAGATCGTGCAAAACCAAGACTATCGTAACTTTTTCGTCTTGGTTTAACTCGCGCAACAATTCGAGCACTTCTAGTTGGTGCGCAATATCCAAAAATGTCGTCGGTTCGTCGAGCACGATAACGGAGGTCTTTTGCGCCAACGCCATCGCAATCCAAGCGCGTTGATTTTCACCGCCCGACAGATTCTCGAGTTTTTTATAACGCAGCTTTGTCAGTCCGGTCTTCTCGACCGCCCAATCGATAATGCGACGATCTTCGGCACTGAGCCGCCCCATAAAATCGCCGTGCGGGTAGCGGCCGTAACGAATTAACGTTTCGACGTCAAAATCGCTCGGCGTCTTGCGCATCTGCGGTAAAACGGCAATGCGACGGGCAATTTCTTTGGTCTGCATCGACTTAATGTCTTCATCCCACAGTTTTATCTGTCCGGCGGCGGGCTTTATTATTCTGGCAATCGCCTTTAGTAAAGTCGACTTGCCGCAGCCATTAGGTCCGACGATGGTGATAAACTCGCCGTCATTGACGTACATGTTGACATCTTTTAACACGATTTTATCACCGTATTTAATTGAAAGATTCTTGGTTTCTATAATCATCGTCTATCCCTCAATAAATACAGGAAAAACGGCGCGCCTAAAATTGCCATAATAATGCCAACCGGCAATTCGATCGGATCAAACAGCATGCGCGCAATCGCATCGCAGGCAACCAGTACCGCAGCGCCCAGTCCGATAGTCGCAGGATATAAAAAGCGATAGTCGGAGCCGACCAATAGGCGCGCCATATGCGGTACGATTAAACCGATAAAACCCAATAGCCCAGCAACCGAAACGGCGCTCGCCGCCAACAGCGACGACAATACGATTAGCACCATGCGATACTTTTCGACACTGAGGCCGAGTCCGGTGGCAACTTCGTCACCCAACAACAATATGTTGACCTGATTGGACAACAATAGACAGAGCGCGCCGGCAACTAACGAATACGGCCATATCATGTGAAAATCCGGCCAAGTGCGCCCCGAAAGTCCACCGATTAAAAAACTCAGTCCGCCAGTGACGCGCTCTGGATAAAAAGTCATCAGTATATTGATACCGGCGCCGAGAAAGGCCGAAACGGCAACGCCCGATAGAATTAACCTAATCGGACTGACGCCCTTTTTCCAAGCCAATAAATAGATCAGCAGCGTCGTTGCAAGCGCGCCGATAAAGGCGCCAAACGGCACCAAATAGCCATAATCGGGAAATAAAATCATAATCACAAAGGCCATAAAGCCCGCGCCGCTGGACACGCCAATTAAATTGGGACTGGCCAACGGATTGTTCATCACGCCCTGTAAAGTCGCACCCGCCAACGCCAAATTGATGCCGACAAAGGCGGCGATTAAATTGCGCGGCAGACGCACGTTGTAAATGATATTGTGATAGAGTTTATTCTCGGTCGAAAATATTGATTTGACCACTTCAAATGGTGAAATCCGCAGCGAGCCGAGACTGATTCCAACGATTAAACTAATCAGCAATAGTGCGTAAATACTAAGTATTATTATAATTTTCTTCTTATAGACACTAGTTGTCACTTTCTATCTTTCCCTCTAAAATATCCGCCATGTATCGATAGGCCACGGGGTATTTCATATTCGGTTTGTACAGGAATAAGTCCTTTGGTAAATAGAAGAATTTGCCGTTTTTAACTGCTGAAAGCGACGACCAAGCCGGGTTGGAATAAATGTCCTTATCGAGCCTTTGCTTGGCCTTTTCGACATTGCCCATCGTTTGCACGAAAATGTAGTCGGGGTCGGCCTCCAGTATTTTTTCAAAGCTGAACTGTTTGGTTTCTTCATCGGCAATCTTGTAATCTTTAGTGATGTTTTTACCGCCAAGTCCGTCGATGATTTCCGCCGAAACATTATTGTCCTTTGTCATGACGTCCTTAGATGTCGATAACAAGAGTAAATAGGTAAAGTCTTTTTTATTGTCTTGCATGGCCTCAATCTGGTCGATTAACGGCACCATTTTCTCGTCGTATAGCGCATCGTGACCGAGAATATCACAAAAATCGCGATACACTTTGGCGGTTTCTTCCAAGCTGTTGTAGTTGCATTGGTAGACCGGAATGTTGTTTTCAGCCATAATCGGCATAATTGCCATTTGCTTTTCATAGGCGGCGCGTATTATGATGAAATCCGGTTCCAATGCCAAAATCGCCTCGATATTTGGCGTCGACAGTTTGCCGACTTTGGGTTTGTCTTTAATTTTTTCGTTGAGCACTCTGGTGTCTACCACGCCGACCAAATCGCCGCCGGCCTCAACCCACAAATCGGCGTATGAACCCATTAAGCTGATCGCGCGCTGCGGCGGCTGTTCAAAAGTGAGCGCGTTACCGGCTACGTCAACCACCTCGATCGGCCAGCTCTGTTCGGCCTCGGCGGTTGTCGTTTCAGTGGTAGTTGAGGCGCCTTCAGTGGTTTGCACGGCGCGCGTTGCCGGCTCCGTAGTAGTCGCGCCTTCGGATTGACCGCCACAAGCCGTCAGAGCAATTGCCAATGCCGTAATCGTCAGTATTGTGATTAATTTTTTCATGTCTTCTCCTTCGCATATAATGCAAATCTATTTTTCGGCTCTTCTGTAGCCGTGACTAAATTTAGAATTGTAAAGCTGAGATTTTTCGTATTCATCGCCCAAAAAATCGCCGACCAAAATCTGTGCCGTCTTGCTGATTTTTGCCGCCCGTACGCGCCGCTCGATCGTTTCGAGCGTGCCGTATACAATTTTTTGATCCGGCCAGGTCGCGCGCTGCACGACAACCACTGGTGTCGTCACCGGATAGTGCTCAGAGAGCTCTCTGACCACTTCGGCAATGCGCTGCACGGATAAGAAAATTGCCATTGATGCGCGATGGCTGGCCAAGTCGGCCAACGCCTCGTCTGCAGGCACTGGCGTCCTGCCGGCGATGCGCGTGCAAATGACCGTCTGCGACACATTTGGCAATGTAAATTCTTTATTGATGACGGCGGCCGAGGCCAAAAATGAACTGACGCCGGGCACGACTTGATAACTGACGCCGTGCTTGTCGAGTTCATCCATCTGTTCGCGATGCGCGCCGTATATGGCCGGATCGCCGGTGTGCACGCGGGCGATTAACTTGCCTTCGGCAACGCCCCTAAGCATCACCTCAATCACCGCGTCTAATGTCATTTCAGCACTGTTATAGATTTCTGCTCCCACTTTGTGATCTTCGATGACGGCCTTGGGTACCAATGAACCGGCGTAAATAATAATGTCGGCCGCCTTAACCAGACGTTGCCCTTTGACTGTAATCAATTCTGGATCGCCGGGCCCGGCGCCGATAAAGTATACACTAGTCATTAAAAGCCCCCTTTTTTAATAATCATTGTCGAAAGATAGGGAATTTTCGTATTTTTAAGCTGTTCGATATCGTCGACAACGCGCTCGGCCGGCGTGCCGACCTTGCTAATCATCTTAAAGTTTTCTGTCAAGCCAAGTTCTTCCAGTGCGCCGACGATTGTCGAAGCGTCGTTTGACGGTTTCATCAAGACCAAATTGTCTTCGTTGGCGATTTGATCGCGCAAGTGGGCGCTGTCGTTTCTCCTCACCGGTATAATTTTGAGCGTTTCTTGCCAAGCCGTCAGCGGCTTGCCGAAGACTGCGGCAGTCGCACAAAACGACGTGATGCCGGGAATTATTTGCAACTCGTAATCAGTCATTTCAATACGCTCTAGCGTATACATAAAGGTCGAATAAACCGTTGGATCGCCCAGCGTAATAAAGGCACAATGCTTGCCCTCCGCCAAATAGCGTTCGATGATTTTAGCATTCTTTTGCCATTGGTCTTCAATTTCTTTCCACTTGTAATTCATAACGTAGAGCAAATCGACAATTTCAACTTTTTGATTGTGAAGATGTGGTGCGACGATTGCATATGCAAAGCTGTCTTTTTTATCGCCCTTTACAGGACAAAATAATACGTCGACGTCATTGATGACAGCTTTGGCCTTAATCGTCAACAAATCGGGATCGCCCGGTCCGACGCCGACGCCGTATAATTTAGCTTTCATAGACTGCTCCTAAACCAATTTCATAATGGCGTTAATAATCGTAGCCGCCACCGGGCTACCGCCCTTTCTACCGTTGATGCGAATATAGGGTACGCCCATGTCAGTCAGAATTTCCTTGGATTCTGCGGCGCCGACAAAGCCGACCGGGACGCCGATGATCAATTCCGGTTTAGGGTGTCCGTTTTCGATTAATTCCTTTAATTTAAACAGCGCGGTCGGCGCATTGCCAATCGCAAAAATTTTAATCGCCGCGTCGTCAATCGCCTTTTCAATAGCCGCCATCGACCGGGTGATGCCCTCTTTTTCAGAGCGCGCATAGACGTCCGCGTCGTGAACGTAGTTGACCAATTCAATGCCTAGCTTTTCTCTTTTGCGATTGACGCCGTGAATAATCATTGTCGTATCGGTGTAAATTTTACAGCCCGGCACGCTAAAAAGCGCCTTACAGACCTCTATTGCGCGCGGGTGAAATTCGACCAAATCAGCGTATTCAAAATCCGCCGTAGTATGGATAATGCGCTTGACTATAGCCAATTCGTCTTCGTTAAAACGCGTCAACTTATCGGCCGCCTCTTCTCCAATAATGCGAAAGCTCTCCACTTCTATTGCCATCGGTTTTTTTATGTAATCCATCTCATCCTCCATACAATTCAGAACGCCTTCGTTCAATGTAATTAATCTTAACTCTCTGCCTGGCCTTAGCGACCGCAGTTTCGTCTATCTCTAAGACGACAACCCGCTCACCGCCCTCGTAATTTTCGTAAATAATATTGCCCCTCGGGTCTACTGCCATCATGCCACCGCTAAATGTTAAGCCTTCCAGTTGACCGCTTAAATTGGTGGCAAATAGGAACATTTGATTGTCATAGGCGCGCGCCGGCAAATACTTATGCCATAACTTTTGCCTGCCACCACACGTCTTTGGCGACGCAAATGGGACGAGCAGTATTTCCGCGCCCTGCAATCTTAAGGTCTGAGCGATATCCGGAAAATGACTCTCGATGCAAAGGCTGATACCGGTTGGACGCAGTGCGTCGAACACCTTGAGGACGTCGCCGCTGCTAAAGTATTTTTGTTCGCGCGCGCCCAAATGCGTCTTATAGTAATAGTCTATCGTTTCGTGTATGTGCATATAGGCAATGTAGTGTTTTCCTTCTAAATCTAAATTAGCCCCCGCAAAGATATGACAATTCTCTTTGGTGGCCAACCGTCTTAAAATATTCAGCGCCTCAGATTCTGGCGCTATCGTCTGCACGCTGTCCGGATTGGACGAATAACCAGTAATACAAGATTCCGGAAATACGTAATAATCGGCCGCGTTATTTTCGACGACATCGACAATTTTTGCAATGTTATCGTCAATCGAGAACGTGTTGTCGATTTGTACTAGCGCTATCTTCATCTCTTTCCTCCATATATAAAAAGAGCTTTGCGCGGACGCAAAGCTCCTGAAGACAATCTCACGCAGATTAGCAATAATGAAATCACTACTCTCTATATACCACATAACCCATACGAATAAACGTTCACTAATAATATAGCGCCGAATTATTTATCGTTCGCAGAGTGAATTTTCGGCGCCGCGCGCCAAAGTAATCACGCCGGATCGACACATTTCGACGACTCCAAAATCGGCCGCCTTTTCGATAAAACGCTCAACTTTAGCAGTGTCGCCGGACACCTCGGTCGTGACGTGATAGCAACTGAAATCCATGATTTTACCGCTGTAATCGGAAATCAGTTGATTTATCACTTGCTTGTTGTCCTCGTTTACTTTTATTTTAACCAAAGCGTGTTCAATTGATATCTCTTCGTCTTCAAATAAATACACTTCTTTGACATCGACCAGCTTTCTGAGCTGCTTGACCACTTGATCTTTGACGTAGTCGTCGCCGCGCGCGACGATTGTGACGCGCGTATACTTAGCATGTTCCGAAGCGCCGCTGGCGATGCTGTCGATGTTAAAGGCGCGCTTGCTCATCAATCCAGAAATTCGACTGAGCACGCCAAATCTGTTTTTAACTACCAATCCCACTATAAATCGCTCACTCATATTTACCTCACAATCATCTTGTCGACAGACGTTCCCGGGGGAATCATCGGAAAGACCATTTCATCTTTATCGATTACACAATTCAAGAGCATCGGGACGGCGGCATCGTAATCGCGCAACGCGTCGTTCAATTCAGCGAGTGAATTAATATTGAAACCAATCGCACCAAAGGCTTTGGCAAGCATTACAAAATCTGTCTTTTCATCGATCGTCGTCTCTGAAAAGCGCTTTTCGTAAAAGATATTTTGCCACTGCCTGACCATCCCCAATACGCCATTATTAAGTAAAACTATAACAATCGGCAAGCGCTCCTTAACCGCGGTAGCCAGTTCGTTTAAATTCATTGCGAAACTGCCCTCACTGGTCATAAATAGCGTCGGACGTCTATCGTTGGCAAGGCAGGCGCCGATTGCGGCGCCGAAGCCAAAGCCCATCGTACCCAAGCCGCCCGAGGTCAAAAACGTTCTGGACTTTTCAAAACTGTAGTAGAGCGCCGTCCACATTTGATGTTGTCCAACATCCGTCGTCACAACGGTATCTTTATCGAAGTGAGCATTGAGCGTTTCCAAAATACCATCCGCTGTGAAGTGCCCGTTCATGGCATTGTTTTCTTCCGCTTGGTAGGCTTTCACGCGATCGACCCAATCCCGCTTATGCGATTCCTCGATTTGCTCCGTCAATACCGTTAAAATCGCCTTGGCGTCGCCGGACAGCGATAAATCAGTCGTGACGTTTTTATTAATTTCAGCCTCGTCTATTTCGATGTGTAAAACTTTACAGTGCTCGGTGTATTTTGAAGTGTCGCCGGTGGCGCGATCGCTAAAGCGCGAACCGACGACGATCATTAAATCGCAGGCTGCCTGTGCGGTCGAGGCGGCATACTTGCCGTGCATGCCGCACATGCCCAAATTGAGCGGATACGAGGCCGGTACGCCAGACAATCCCATCAAACTGAGTATGACCGGCGCGTCAATTTTTTGCGACAACGCAACGACCTGTTCGCCGGCGTTGGCAGACACGACGCCGCCGCCGCTATAAATGACCGGACGCTCACTTTGCCGAATCATCGCAACCGCCATATCGAGTTCACCCTGCGCTGGCAACTCGCTTTGCGCATCGTAATCACGACACTTCTCTAACCACTCGCAGCTCTCCCTTTGTACGCTCTTTGGTATATCGACCAACACCGGACCAGGTCTGCCGTGTACTGCTATTTCAAAAGCATCGTGTAAGACTTGCTGCAATTCATTGACGTCGTGCACGATAAAACTGTGTTTCACAATCGGCTCTGTAACGCCAATGATATCTACTTCTTGAAAGCTATCTCTGCCCAAATGCGATACCGCTACGTTGCCAGTTATCGCAACCACTGGACTGGAATCGAGATAGGCCGTCGCAATGCCCGTTACCAAGTTTGTCGCGCCGGGACCGCTGGTGGCGATTACCACGCCGGCCTTACCGCTCGCTCTGGCATAGCCGTCTGCCGCATGACAAGCGCCTTGCTCATGGACGGTCTTGACATGTCTAATCCTATCGCTATTTTTGTAAAGCTCGTCATAGATGTCCAACACCGCACCTCCCGGATAACCAAAGACAGTATCAATGGCGCGATCGACAAGTGTTTTAATGACGATTTGAGCCCCAGTTAATTTCATGCATTCCTCCCAAATAAAAAACCTATCAGCACTGTACTGATAGGTAACAAACGCTTAAATCTCTGTTATCTCAATCAATACAACGCAAAACGACACTATCGATAATGATAATGCCAATAATGACTGAGACGATAATTGAACAATAACTAGTTGCTAAACTCATAATTAAACCTCAAAAAATCTACTTACATCAGATTACCACATTTGGAGCATTTGGTCAATAGATATATTGCTATTTAGAGCACTTAAATTTAGAGCCGCGCTATTCGGTCATAGATGGGGAGAGGCTTACTACGGCGCGCCAGCACAATGCTGCGCGGCGAACTTCATTTTAGCTCAGTGCTGTGCAGCGGCTAAAATCTATGGTAAGATAGATGTAATTAAAACTGTATTCTTTTAAAGCGGTGAGGTGTCTATGTACAATAGCGGGAAATTTAACAAAATAACTGATGTTAAGGGTGTAACTGTCGGCCACTACACAATTGATCAAGGCGAAATTCAAACCGGCGTCACCGTCATTATGCCCTGTTCAGATAACCCTTTTTTAGAAAAACTGCCGGCGGCGAGTTATGTCATCAACGGTTACGGAAAGACCGCCGGACTGGTTCAAATCGACGAACTGGGAACACTGGAAAGCCCCATTGGATTGACCAATACACTCTGCGTCGGTCGCGTTCAGGACGCGCTCGTCAGCTATATGATCGCACGCTGTAAAAGTGATAAACACGACCTCAAATCGATTAACGTCGTCGTCGGCGAATGCAACGACGGCAAAATAAATGCGATTGAAAGGCAATCCATCACCAAGGCTCACGTCGAAAGCGCCATCGCCAATGCCAAGAAAGATTTTCAACGCGGCTCTGTCGGCGCCGGTCGCGGCATGGTCTGTCACGATTTAAAGGGCGGTATCGGCAGCGCCTCGCGAATCGTCGAAATATTGGAAAAAACTTATACCGTGGGCGCACTAGTGTTGGCCAATCACGGTAAAGGTGAACACTTGATCATCGGCAATCGACCAATCGGCTTAGAATTATTTGCAAAAGAAGATTCGGACAGCCTAGAAAAGGGCTCGATCATGGTGATCCTAGCAACTGATGCCGCGCTCGACAGCCGCCAGCTAAAGCGCATAGCAAAGCGCGCCACGGCGGGCATCGCGCGCGTCGGCAGCGCATTTGGCAACGGCAGCGGCGATATTGTAATCGCCTTCTCTACGGCAAACCGCGTGCCCGATTACAACCGCAAAAGAGATGCTAAGTCACTGCTAAGCAGTACGCGATTACCCGATATTTTACTAGACGACCTGTTTGGCGCCACAATAGAAACCGTGGCAGCCGCCGTCGTAGACGCAATTGTCAGCGCGACAACCGTGCGCGATGTTAAATCGTTAAAGCAACGACTAAAAGAAGAGCAATTGACGCTTTAGTCCCCTCAGAATATTCAGATCAGCACGCAAACTAGCGGGTCACACGTTGCCGTGCTCGTCGTTGTAATGCCGCAGTGAGCGCGACAATAAAATCTTTACGATGGCACCGGTTGGAATCGCCAACAAGATGCCCAAGACGCCGAAAAAGCCGCCGCCGATAGTAATCGATAGAATAATCCAAATTGGCTCTAAGCCGATGTAATTGCCCATCACGCGCGGTCCGATAAAATTGGCGTCAACTTGTTGTAAAACGACGATGAACAAGGCCACCCAAATAGCCTTGGTCGGATCGTATAAAAGCGTCGCCGTTATCGCAGGTATCGCGCCAATAAACGGTCCGACATAGGGAATCACATTTGTAAAAGTAATTATAATTGCCAAAATGACGGCATAGCGCACGCCAAACAATTTAAAGAAGATAAACGCCAACGTGCCGACGATCAACGACTCCACGATTAAACCGGTAATGAAATGAGAAAAGACGACATTTGCCTTGGCGAAATATTCTATTATACTCTCCCCTCTATCGGCACCGAACAAAATCAGCGTCACGCGTTTAAACAGCTTGGCGATTTTTTCCTTGTCCAATAACATGTAAATCGAAATGATAATGCCGAAGAATACGTTCATAAAGGTCGCGGTGATTGTCGCAAAAATCGTCGACAAATTGACGATAATAAAGTTTGACACGCCGGTCAAAAATTCGGCAATTTTGTTGATGTTGGCGTCAACCACCTTGCTGAACGCACCCATGTCGGTACTTTCAACCTGCGAAACCAGCGTCGTGACACCCTTGGAAACCTCATATCCCAAACTGATGCTACTGTTGATTACCGTCGGCAATACAAACGCAGAAAAAGTTGCAATCAGCGCCAACAGCAACAGGTAAACTAGCATCACAGTGACAACCCGTTTAATCTTAAATTTTGTAGCTATAAAACTTATTGGTCTGTTTAAGACATAGGCTATGCCAAAACCGATGAAGAAAGGCGTCAATATTTTAAAGAACTTGGCTATTCCAGTATTAATTGCGCCGATGTGAACAATGGCGTAAGCGGTAATAAAAACCGCCACGCAAATCGTCACAATAAATCTTCGCAATGACGATTTATCATTAAACATTTTTGCACCCCTTTTTATATGTCTACCCAGATTATTCACGCCAGTGCGTGAAAACCGCTATAAAATTTGTAAATAGGTGCTTTATAAAAATTTGAGTCGTACCGGATGAGTGTACGGCGAAAATTTTTATAGAGCAGATATTACAAAGATTGACGTGATTTTTGTGTAGTGGTGTGAATATTCTGGGGTCTACTATAACAATAATCATTATACCCGCTTTGAGTTATTTTAATGACTATAAAACAAAATAAAAATTTAAAAAAGTACTTGACTTGTGCTGTTGATTGTTATAATATTTATGTGTTGTCGCAAGACAGTTCATGCGGAAGTGGCTCAGTGGTAGAGCATCGCCTTGCCAAGGCGAGGGTCGCGGGTTCAAATCCCGTCTTCCGCTCCATTTTATAATGACCCATTAGC
>PDWI01002863.1_pt1 | contig 25399 bp, 40 predicted proteins | sample 1430891 | NCBI WGS metagenome assembly PDWI01 (sample SAMN01162508, study PRJNA174530) | Oral metagenome, whole genome shotgun sequencing project. | biome: Marine environment; feature: Marine mammal; material: Swab sample of the gingival sulcus; isolation source: swab sample of gingival sulcus...
GTTCCTGAGCGTCACGCCCTCGCCCGCCTGCTCCACGGTGAACGCCGCCGTGCCGCCGTCGGTGAGGTTGGTCGCGGTAATGGCGCCCGCGTCGAGAGCGAAGGGGGCGAGAGGACTCGCGACTGGCACCGTTCCGGGGCTGGACTGTTCAACCACAGTGAACCCATCATTTGCCGTCACGGAAACAGAAATCACGGAGCCGACGTCATCGGCCACCAGAGCATAATTCCGGTCAGTCGCTCCGGCGATATCTGCGCCGTCCCGTCTCCACTGGAACACAACGGTGCGCGGAGCGGTGCCGGACCAAACGCCCTCTGTCGCTGTGAGCGTCATACCGGCTTCCGCCAGCCCGGAAATCACCGGGGCATCGAGGGCCTGCAATGGGATCGATGGTTTCACAGTTACGGATTCTGCCGAAAACGTCCGCGTGTTCCCCCGGTCGTCCGAAACCGTCACTTCGGCGGTTACAACATCTCCGGCAGTCAAGTCATGATCCGGCGCGACCGGGTTTCCGTTCACCCCATATGCCACTGCAGAAATGGTGATCGCCGCCGGAGGGTCAAGTAGACTGATATAGGTACCCGCATTGAACCCGCTCTGCGGCTGGTCAGCGTCATCTGATGCGCCGAGCACCGGAGCAACCGACGCGTCGATGGCAACAGTGACCGGGGGCATTTCCTCCATCAGCCCACAGGCGATCAGCGCATCCCGGAGCGCATTTATTTCAGCCGCACTCCCGGATACGGCCGACGGCACATATGCCGCCTTTATTCTGTCACCGACGGTCAGCTTCTTCCCCAGTTCGGAGATCTCCATGGTTACCGCTGCAAACGTGCCTGTCACGTCGGCAATGACAACCCGATCTCTGTCGGACACCTCGGCCGAGTTTCGGACGGGGAGTTCTGATACTTTTTTCGTGATTGCCGCCATTCAGCCCTCCACCAAGACTTCGCCGGTCTCGGTCGTGAGGTAAATGCCTGACTCCGCCATCAGATACTTCGTCCACTCCAGACCGCTGCCAGCTGACACGGGCGCCAGTTCGTGCGTACCCGCTCCGAGCGTCGCGTCAAACCCGAGGGTCCAGACGCCAGAACCCAATTCAATTCTAACTCCGTAGGTCGCCAGCTCACGAAGCCTGCACCGAACCGGTGCAAGCTTTGCCAAGCGGCCACGCAAGTACTCCATTTCCGTTTTGGGCAGGATTTTCTCAACCTGCACCCAATAATCAGCCCAGTGCACATTTGGCCATCCGAGAGTCCACGTCCTGCCGAGCTGTCCGCCGCCATTTCGGGTCTCGCTGACACCAAGCGCCGCCTCCATGCCCCCCAATACCCACGACAGGCCAAGCGGCACCCCGCTCCCGGTCGCGGGCCCCGGCCCCAGCCTCGGCAACTCCCACCCTTCGGTGATCCGCGCACGGCCATACCCCAGCGCCTCAAGCGCGGCGATAACCCCGTACCGTGTACCCTTGTAACGATGCACCTCTTTGGCCGCGAAGATCACAGCGCGCTTCTTGTCTTCCGGCCAAGCCGAGTCCCAGTCGTCCACCGACCACTCCCAGGCAAGCGGGTCAAGCCATTCCGCATCCACCTTCCACGGGTCTTTTGTGATCAGGTCGACGGGAAGACCGAAAAGCCGCTCTTCCACCTGGTCCATCGCAACGGCGAAGTCCGGCGCCGTCGGCGGCAGAAATGTTTTCCGGGCTTCAGACATTCCGCCAGCTGCCCGTAATCGTCTGCGCCGTGATCGTCACGGTCGAGCAATAGGCTGCCGAATAGGGGCCGATCTCCACATCGGTGGCCGGTGCCGTCAATTCGACGTCCACCACGCCATCAACCATCATGGCCGCGGCAAGCGAGGTGCGGTACACTTTGCGGCCGATCGGCAGACGACCCGCCAGAAACGCCTCCAGCGCCGCCTGTGCCGCCGCAATCACAGCATCACCGGCCGCCGCCGACGTCACATGAAGCACGGCTTCCACTGCATAATACTCAGGCGTGGCGCTCAGGACCGTCAGATAGTCCCCCATCGGCCGGTGACGATCCGACGAGCAGTTCCGGTAGACCGCATCCAGGAGATCCTGACCGGCCAACCCATCGCCCTCATGGGAAAGTATCACCATCTTCGGTTCCGCCGGGGGAATCGGGGGATCAAGCCCGCTGTCCGGCCCATAGACCGCCACATCGCGCACCCTTTGATCCGCGTCGAGCGCCCAGTAGACATAGGATCCATGTGTGCCATGCGGTGACCAGGCCTCGATAGCCAACTGGATACGTGCCCGGAAGCTTTCGTCATCCTCATAAATGGGATTGTCAGGATCGGACTCATCCAGCAAATGCCGCACCACGCCGCGATTTGCGGCGTGCAGATCGAGATCTGACCCCCGAGCCGTCGCCAGGAACACCGTGCGCACCGCTTCATTGATCCGGTTGCCCAGGTAAAGCTCCCGTGCCGCGGCTGCCTCGATCAGATACCGTGAGGGGCTGCCCTTGATTTGCCGGGCGATAGCCATGATGTCCGCCACCTGCGCATCCGGGAAAGTTTCCCCGAGGTTCGCTTCGAGTTCGGCGAGACGCGCCTCCAGAATAGCGTCATAATCAAGCGGAACCACTGCCGAGGGGACTGGCAGTGCGGCGAGATCCAGTGCGGCATAGCGGCTCATTTGGCCAGTCTCCATTGGTCCGCGCGATCGGACAGAATGCGCACAGCCTTGGTCCCGCCCTCTACGGTGGCGAGGTCTCCAAGGTGCGCCTTTGGGCGGTAGTAACCTGAGAGCGTGATCGTCACTGCACCCTCCGCCTCACCCGCGACATCCACATTCTGCAATTCGAACCGCGGCTCCCAGCGATCGATGGCGACAGCCACCGCACCATATACCGCCGCGATGTTCTGGTCGGTCATCGGCGCATCGACCAGGGCGGGCAAATCCGAACCGAACTCACGCGCAAACACACGCGTGTTCAGGCGGGTTGCAAGGATGGTCGAGAGGCTTTGCGCCACCTCTTCCCAGCCCTCGACTACGCCGCCGGTCTCGTGATTGAGGTCCATCAGGGTTTGGTCTTGCGGGTCCGTTTGCCCGTCGCCTTTGCTTCGCCCGGCGCGGGGTCTTCTACGGCCGTTTGTTTGAGGCCGGCACCATGAGGCGGCAGGTAGTATTGCGCCAGCCGGGGGGACATGTGCACCACCTCACCAATCGAGCGCCATTGGCCATTGATCTGCCGGGCCTCGGTCACCTCGTATTCTTGCTGCTCTCCCATTCCGTCTTTCCTCCTAAAACGGCCCGCCGGTCATGCCGGAGCCTGGCATCACACCGTCATGTTTGTGGGTATCGCCTATGTCGGTGCCGTTGTGTGTCACCTGGCCACCCTCGATTGCGAGACCGTCGCCGCTGATCGACATGGTCGTGCCGCCGACCGCCACAGTGAATCCGTCACCCGCGACTGTGATCGTCGCGTCGCCGATTTGCGCCATTGTAGTCACATCCTGCGACTCGGACGGGCGCGGGTTCGAATCCCAGTTGAGCGATGACATGATGATGCCGTCCGCCAGTTCACCGGTCGGACTGACCACCAGCACCTGCTGGCCAGCCGTCAGCGGATGATGCGTTTTCATCGACCCCGCCGACACCTCCGCCCACCCGAGTGGCGCGGAGATGAAATCGCCGTCGCTCGCGTTCTGAAATTTCACGGTTGCGCGGCCGGCTTCCGCCGCCGGATCCTCCACGGTCGCCAGTCGGACCATGTTGGCCACGGCCCGACGAAGATCAGCCAGTTCGCGCCGCAGATCGTCGAACGCTCGCCCCAGGTCATCCATGGCTGTCCACCGTAGCCCATGTCGCACCGCTGAACACAGTGCCGCGCGGCACTCCCTCAAAGCGGTGAAGCACCACCGCCTGGCGGTCCTTGGTCGTCATGCTTGTCAGCTTTTCGATTGTCACCGCATCGGCGGGTCCATCGAGCAGCGCTTGCAACAGCTCCAACGGCCCGCTCATGTTTGCAGCTTCCATCAGCGTGAAGAGTTGTGCCCACGGCCCATCCGGAAGCAACGCCGTGCCCGGGACCGGATCAGCTATGGCATCGACTGTCAGCTTGATCTGTGCCGCCGCCAATCGGCCTCCTCCGTTCGCACTGCTGATGCGGCTCTCTTCCTTTGTCAGATCGGACCGGATGAGGCTGCGCCAGACCTGCGCCCAGGGGTTGGCATCGTCCACTAAAGCCCTCAGGATCTGCACCCCGATCACGTCGAGCAATGCCTCGAAGTCCGGATCGGTCGCAGCAATCCCGGTCACGATCTCCGACTTTCCGGTCTCCTTGTTTGTTTGCGCCATCGGCGAAGCCACAGCGACGACGAATGTGATGTCGACCGCGCCGTTCGCCCGCAGGCCCGTGTTACCGTCCAGCGAGGCCCTGGCGGCGTCGGTATAGACGGCAACGAACGGGCGCGGCAGATCGGTGCGGAGCATGCCATCCGCCGCAAAATCGATCGGCCGGATGCGGCTGTCGAGCACATTGCTGCCCACCAGCGTTTCGGCGGCCTTGATCGCCTCGACCGCGGCCAGCCTCAGCGCGAGTTTTACCGCCGACATCAGTTCACGTCTCCGAGCTGACAGATGAGTCGCAGGTGATGACGGTCGTCGACCGCCAGGATTTCGAATGCCGGCGCGCCCGCACGGCCGATTGCCACGATCTTGTCTCCGGCACGCAGCACGAGCTCCGGCCAGGCCGTGCGGTCCACCCGCAACGTACCGCCGTCGCCCATCACCTGGGCGCCCTCACGGTCGGCGCGGCCTGGCCGCACGTCGGCCCCCTCGCGCGCGCCGGTTCTGAGCACCGCAGAAAACACCACCCGCTCGCGGGTCTCGTCTGGCTCGCCGGTTTTCAATGGCAAATGCCGCACCGTCTCCGACCATACGCCGTCAACGGCCTCCGTGAGATCGTTGCGCAGGCTTGCATCCATCATCTATTTCACGATTCCGCCTTCGGCGGATCGACGATTTCCGCGAACCCCTCACCCACGACGTGCTCGGCATAATTTTTCGGCAGCTCCACCGGCTCCCCGGGTTGCATCCGTTTGGCCTCGGCACGGCCGAGCACCTCGGCCGGGACCGTGTTGGCCCGCTTGAAAGCCACCCACTTCGTGTCCTGCTTCGTTTCCTGTTTTGCCATCACAGCCTCCGTTGGCTTTCCCTCTTGCCGCCCGGCAGAGGCAGAAACCCGGCGCGGCCACTGGCGCCGGGTTTCCGCCTCTGCGCCCGGTCAGTTGATCGTGATCCGCCGCAACACCGCGGGCTTGGTGCACAGATTGATGAAATTCGACTGCGACCAGAGGTCCACGGCCTTGTCGTCATGCGTCGGCTTCATCTTCGCATAGCGCGGCAAGCCGATCGTGTTCACGGTCTCCCGCCAGTCCGCAGGGCCGAACCGGGTGATGAACAGCCCCATGGCGCCGACCGGGAACACCCGGGCTTCATCGTCACCGATGAACGCCACCCCGCCATTCGCCGTCCGGGCGCTCCGGCCGGTCCGGTACCGCTCCCAGATGATGTTGCCGAACTCGAACACATCCGGAACACCCTGAAGCAGCTTTTCGGCGCCCGCACGGTTGAGGAAGACCTCGCGCACTGCCTTCTGTTGCCACAGCAGATTGTGGAAATTCCGGCCAGTCATGGCGTGGATATGCCCGTACGCCATATCCAGCTCGTCTTCGACGGGGAAGCGCACGTTGTCGTCGAGGAGCTTGTCGAGACCGGCGACGTCGCCAGCGCCAATCCCGAGACTCACGGGTGCGGGCACGGGAATATCGAAGCGCGCGTAGAGATCATGGAGCGTCTGCCCCGAGCCGCTGGTCACGATCCCCTTGATCGCACCGACGCGGCTGTGTTCCAGCGTGGTGTCGAGGCGGGCGGCGTGGTTTTCCAGCTTGGCATCGATCCGGTCCTCGATTGCCTCCAGCTCGTTGTCGCTCCCGAACCGGCGCACGCCCTGCACCTCGTCAGCATAGACCGCATCGTCGATCTGGAAGTGGTGCATCTCGAACGGAATCAACTCCCGGCTCTCGCCCGCCACGGTGACGCCAGGCCCGCCACGCGGCGTGGGATCGATGACCGACAGGCCGTTGCCCTGCCGCTCGACCTTCACTGTGGTAGACGCCTGACCATCTTCCTCGAAAATGCCGAGGCGGGCGAGTTGGCCCGGAACGAAGGGCTTTTGGTTCAGAGCGACCGTCAGGGCTCTGACGCTGAATTCGGGGGTGTCGAGTAGCTCGAACATGTCAGTGCCTCCTTAGCGCACACGGATGCCGACGGCCGCGAGTTGCGCGACCTTGGCAGCCTTTTTGGTATCGTCATCGACCGTGGTATCGTAGGTGAGCATCTCGCCCTTGGCCTCCGCATCCATATCGATGATCGTCACTTCCACATCGGCATTGGTGGCGTCGACGCCGTAGGCCAGCACCGCTTTCGCGGTCTCCGCACCCTCGACCCCCGCCGTTTCCGCCACCGGCGACGGCACGAACCGGCCCGGTGAGGCAGTGATCTCCCCGAGCACCGTGCCTGCGACGACAATGCCGGTTCCGCCGGGAACGATCGCCTTGCCCCGCGACCGGCGGCCCGAAGCTTCGGACAGAAGGAAAGACAGGGCCCGCGTGCTCATGGTCACAGTATCCATGGATTACACCTCCGCTTTCACAGCGGCCTTGCGCGCCGCATAGATGGATTTCTTGTTCGGCACCTCGGCCGACGAGGCCGGGCCTTGACCCGAAACCGGCTGCGCCAGGGCCTGCGCCGCCGAGCGGTCAGCCTGGTATTGCGAAGCGCTCGGTGACCCACCCTCCGGCGGAGCATCGGCTGCGGCAGCCCGCATTGCTGCCACCGCCTCGTCGGCAGTCAGTTTCGTCTTGAAGGCGAAGTGCTTCGCCAGCGCCGGGGTCGCCTTGCCTTCTTCGCTTTCGGTGATCGCCTCCACGCGGGCGAGGATTGCAGCCTCGTCCACGACTTGCGGCGCCGTGGCCGCCACCGGGCCGGTATCCTTCGGCGTTGTGGCGGGCCTTTCGACCGCCTGACTCTTGTCAGCCATGATTGGTTTTTCCTTTCCATGGGCACGGGATTGAGCGGCACCCGCCGCCTTGCGAGCGACTTCGGCCGGCAGGGACCAACGCTCCTGCTCGGCCAGAGCCACAAGTTTTTCGGGTGCGTGCGCGTAGATGCGATAGTCGAAGGCCGACGCCGTATGCGCTTTCGCGGTTTCGGTGCCGGTCGCCAGCCCACGCTCGACGGCCTCCGCACCCGTCAGCCAGATTTCCTCGCGCATTTCCGCGCGGATCTCGTCGGCGTTGCCCTCACAGCGGTCGGCGTAGATCCCCGCCATCGCATCGCCGAGCTTGTCGAGCTGGGATTTCGTTTTCTCATGCGCCGCAGCATCGCCCCAGGTCACAGCGGCGGGATCGTGGATCATCATCAGCGCACCGGCGCGCATGGTGATGGTGTCGCCCGCCATGGCGATGACCGACGCAGCAGAGGCTGCAAGGGCGTCCACCACGATAGCCACCTCGCCCCTGTGCGTGGCAAGTGCATTGTAGATCGCAATCCCCTCATTGGCGTAGCCGCCGCCGGAATTGAGCCGCACCGTCACGTCTGTATCCCTGCCAATTTCCGCCAGGGCATCAATCACACCGGTCGCGGAGAACCCGTCACCCCAATAGTCATCGCCCACGAACCCGTAGAGTACGAGCTCGCCGTTTTTCAGAAGCGTCATTCGCCCCTCCGTTTTCAGAACCTCACCCGTTTCGCGAACCGGACCCGCTTCGGCGCCGCCGCACTTTTCCCGCAGAGCCCGTCATAGGTGGCGATCAGTGCGGCCAGCCGCCCATCGTTCGGCCGCGTGAACGTCACCTCTTCTCCGTCGATCCTTACGGTCTCACGCAGTCCCCCGGAGGCCAGTTTGAGCTGGACCTTGCGGAGCGCCGCCGAGACATCGCAAGGGGCATTGATGTCGACGACATCGGCGCCGATCTTCACCGTCGTCTCAATCGCCATCGACGTTTTCCACCTGCACCACCTGGGCGCTGCTCTTCGGGGCATAGGGCGATGTCATACCTTGCTCGACATAGCGCCGGTGCTCTTCCAATTGCTGCTCGAAGAGCTGGTCTTCGTCGATCCCGAGCGCGCCGGTCTCGATCGCCAGGCTGGATGTTCTGTTGGACAAACGCTCGCTGGCGGCGCGCGCCGATTTGAAATCATCTGCCGTCGGCGGCGGCGGCCCCTGCCAGCTCGCCGCGGTAAAGGCCGCGCGATTCCGGCGAAACGCGACGTAGCCACCGGGAAACTCCAGCCGCCCTTCGCCCACCTCTTCATCGAGCCAGTTGGCATAGGTTTGCTGATAGACCGGTGCGGCGATCCGTGCCCGGCGCCTGATGGCGATCGGCCAGATCGTTGCCGTCTCCATCCGCACACTCGAATAGGTCGCATCCGAATGGTCCATGGTCAGCGCCCCATAGGTGGTGCCGATCGCCCGCGCCATGTCACGCGCCAGGCTGCCGGCGAAGGGCAGGTAATCCTGTCCCGGAACCTTGGCGCTTTCGATGCCGAGGTTTTCGCCCGGCGCCAGATGCGACACCTGCGGCTCGGCGCCGACCGAAATCCGACTGTCCGCGGCCTCGGACAGTTTCGATCCGAGGAATGCCAGGTACTCGCTCCCGTAGGCCGCCCCGTCGGCGCCCAGCTCTTTCATGGCTTCAAGCGCTTCGAAAGCATCGGCCGATGGACTTTCGCTTGTGAGCGTGACTGCAAAGATCGTTTGTAGGATCGCCATCTGCAGCGTGGCGTCATCCAGCATCTCGGCCTGGATGTGCTTGCGGAACGCGGGCGCCAGCCGTGAAATCCCGCGCACATCGTCGCTGTCGATCGGGTCGAAGACATGCAGAATGACCGGCCGGCCGTCCCGGTCGAACGCCGGATAGTCCCGCTGCCCCTTCCGTGGGCCGTCCGCCACTTCGAAACGATACCCCACCGCCCGCATGTTCTCGTCATGCAGAACGCCTTGCCATAGCCGCGCCATGACGTCGGTGTCCTGAACAAGACGCGCCGGGTTGACCAAGAGAAGTTTGGTCCCTGTCGACAGGCCGTAACGAAGGCGCTCCGCCGGGCCGAAGAAGTCGAACCGTCCGGTGGCCTCGCCGAAGGCGGTATCCCACCTGAGCACGATATCCGCCATCTGGTGGATATTGAGCTTTCCGCGCTGATCCACTTCACGCGGATTGCCGGAATAGGCGCCCCACCGGCGCCGCACGAGCTTCACCCAGGCCTTCCGCTTCGCATCATCTCCCTGCCACGCCGTTCCGGTGAAGTCCGGCAGTGGCGTGAGCGTGAGGCCGACACCGATGGTGTCGACAATCACCTGGTCGGTCGCCCCTTTCAGACGCCCGGAATTCTGGATCAGATCCATGGCAAGCCCGGCGGTGCGCCGCCAGGCCGCACGCACGTCATCGCGATGCGACGTGAGAGGGGCAACCCGCGAGCCGATCACCCGGCTGCCGGTGTCCCGCAGATAGCGCGCCTGCGGCCGCGACGACTGCATCACCTCGCCAGAAACCGTCCTGTTCCGGCGCACCACCGGGATGGACGTGGCAGAGATGGACATGTCCTGCGATCCCTTCACCGAGTTCTCCTGCTCCACTTGTTCCGCGCCGCCTTCTTCGCGGCCGTTTCAGCACCCCGGGTGGGTGGTTTCGGCGCCGGCATCTTTGGTGCCTCGCCTGTCGATGGGGTGCCGTCTTTCTCCGCCACTGATCCGAGAAGATCCTCGAAGTCTCGCTGCACCGGGGGCGGCGGGCATTCGCGTTCGCTCAAGAGCCGATCCCAATCGCCATCCTGCATGTCGCGGACGCCGAGCTTGTTCGCAGCGGTCTCCGCCTGCAAATGCGTGTCGAGGCCTTCGTTGGCCTGGTTCGGGTCTTTCACCCAGAGGTAACGGGTGAACCCGTTCTTTTCGCGTCGGGCTTTCCGGGTCTCTGCCGTGAGCTGGCGGTAGAATTCCGGCTCCAGCCCACGCGGGAAAGCGACATAGCCCCGGTCTTCCGGGTCGGTCTTCCGCACGTTGCGGTACAACGCCATTTTCAGGACCGACGCGGCAAAGTTGAAAAAACGCCGCGACCAGCGCTTCACCTTACCGCGACGATCGTGCTCCCGTTTCACCTGCTTGATGAGCGGCACATGTTCTTCGTGACGCCCCCGAACCATGATGACCCGGTAGGCCGGGTGTCGACGCGCCCATTCCCAGACGTCCTCGGTGTAGGCGTTGCCGTCGATCGCCAGCAGGTCGATCCTGATTATCTGGCCATAGGCGTTCGGGAACCCCTGCTGCAGAAGAGCATCCAGTGCTTTCTGACAAGATGGCTCCGAGATGTGCCCCGGGATAACCCCGTATTCGATAACGGCGCGGCGCCGGTTCGGACCCCACGCCACCAGTTGCCATTCCACCCGGTCCCCCTGACAGTCGACACCGCAGGTGAGCAGCGGAAAGCCTGCCGGGATCGTCCCGTGCGCATAATCCGAGCTTTCCCCCCTCTGGTGCAATTCCTCCCAGGGAGGGGCTTCGCCGAGCACGCGGTAGGCGCGGCCGACCACGTCGTTCATGAACGTCTGTTCTTTCGGCGGGTCGCCCTGGGCGGCCAACCAGTCGCGGGCGATCCGCTCGAACGACTGAAGCAAAGAATAGGCCGACCAGAGATAGAACGACCGATGGACGCGCTTTTCCTTCGGATTGGCGGGCCGCCATTCCCCGCCGCGCAGCATTTTCGAGCGGTGGTATTCTTCGATTGCGGCCCCGCAGGCCTCGCAAGTGAAATGTGCCCGCTCCGGGTGCTCCGGATCGAGGCTCGCCTGCATGTTCTCCCACTCGAGCGTCTGCATGTGTCCGCATTCATCATGCGGACAGGGCAGAAACAGTTTCTCCTGGCTCCCCGCCTCATAGTTCGTGGTGATCCGGCATCCCGGCATCACCATCGGTGTCGAGACCTTGAAGATCTTCGCAAAATCATAGGCCCGGCTGCGGCTGTCCGCCTGGGTTTCCGGATCGCCTGCCGAGTTCATCTCCCATTTCGCTAGGTCATCCTGCACCTGGCGTGGCATCGAGACCTGACTGAGCGACGCCGGCGAGTTTGCGCCCGAGATCTGGATCGCCCCGCGCCCGTCGCGGCGCTCCTTGTAGAACACCGAGTCCTGACCATCCCGCGCCTTCTGCGGGAAGATCCGCTGCAACGCCGCTGTGTTCTTCAACATCGGCGCCAGCTTCATCCGCGACCAGCGACGTGCATTTTCCTCCGTCGGGTGGACGTAGAGGAAATACCCCGGGTCCATGTCGATCGACCCGAGCGTGAACACATTGGCGAGCACAGTACCGCCCAGCTGCGCCGATTTCGTCAGCGTCACGATACGGCAGGGATCGTCCGGGCCGAGCGCCCCGAGTATCTCATCGAAGTAACTGAACCGCGCCCGGTTGTATGGGCCCGGCACCGGGCTTTCGGCTGGGCTGAATTCGATGTTTTCTTCGGCCCACGTCAGGAAATCAACCGGTGGCGGTGGCGACAGCGCATCCGCCAGCACGTCATGCACCATCCATTCAGCACTTGTGACGTTGACATCGAATGCCATCCGACTGCACCCTACCCTTCCAGGTCGATTTCAGCGGCCGACAAGCGCCTTGCCTCATCGACCGCCACCCTTTCCCTGCTCGCCGCTGTGGCCCGCACCTTTGCGAACTGCGTTTTCAGCAGGTGCAGCACATCACGCTGCGGCACGCCGAAATGCTCAGCCATCGCGCTGGCGAAATCCGGTAGCGTCCCTTCGAAGACCCGCATCATCCGCCCGGCAATGGTAGACATCTGGTCTCGTACATCGTCGGCCGCCATCAGAAGGCCCCGGCGTAGCGCATCGTCCTCCTGCTGCCGCCGCAGCGCCAGCCGTTCGCGTTCCAGCCGCGTCGCCTTGAGCTTGTCCTCGATCGTCTCCACCGATGACCGAGTCGGACCCGCCATTTCGGTGCTCTCGACCGGCCCATCACGATCGGGTGTTGCCCCTGGTCCCTCGCGCTCCAAGGGCAGCACCGGCCGCGCATCGTCGTCGGGCTGCGCGGCCCCGGCACCGGGCGCCGGGGTCGCCTGTTCACCTTCAACGGTTTCTGGCACCGGCGAACTGGTCCGGGTGGTCAGCCCGTTTCCCAATGCCTGCCCGATATCCCGGTTGCGCCGCACCTGGTCGAGCGCGACGGCAACGATAACCTTCCCCTTGCGCCCTGGCCTGGTGAACGCATCATCCCGAAGGATGTTGTTGTCCGGATGCTTCCACTGGCTCACGGCCGCGCGGCTCACCCCACAATGGCGGGCAAACTCGGCTTGTGTCATCAGCTGCGGAATATCGTCCGTCTCGTCTACCATCGGTTCGCCCACGCCCCACCGGCCTGCGCCGGAATGGTTTGTTAAGCGCCCGGGGGGGTCGATTTCCTTTGTTAAGCGCCCGCCCCCGGAGCAGGCGAGAGTTGTTAAGGCTTGGAAAACCCGGTCTGCCTGCCCAAACCCCGGGGGCTCCGCGTCCCCGCGTGCGGCGGGCGGGAATACGGTCCCTAAACCCTGGCGGGGATCAAACTGCGGCGCAGTCGACTGTTTCGCGGGCGCTCAACCGAATAGCCGGCTGAGTTCGTGGTCGATCCGGCGCGGCAGTACCGTCTCGACCGTAGCCTCGAACGCCGCGAGCGATTCACCCTGCACCATTTCGTTCGGGATCACGACGCCCGAAGCCACTTTCCGGATCGGCAACCTCCGCGATCCGGTACGCTCGAACACGTGCCCGCCCATCCCGATATCCACGCGGCCCGGAAACTTCCCGCCCCGCATGAACGACCCGTCGAAGATCTGGCGGTCACCGAAGGGCGCGGCGCTGACACCGCCCCCGGTCTCCCGAGCTCCGAACTCCTTCAGCGGCACCTCGCCGCCAAAGGCATAGATCGTGTATTCGTCCTTGGTGCGCATGGACCCGGAAACGTCCTGGCGGATCCGCTTCTGCGTCAGCCCGACCTGCGCCGCCAACGCCCGCACCACACGGCTTCGCGCCGTATCACCCGTCCGCCGGAGCGCGCGCATCACAACGTCCGGCGCCTTGTCACCCGCCGCGACCATCATCGCGCCGAATTCCTCCAGCCCCGCCACGTCGAGTGCATCGATCGTAAACATCCGTCACCCCGTTTGTCAGCCCAACGTGATGCCGGCTTACACCCCTTGAAAGCGAAAAGGCCCGCCGAAAAGCGAGCCTCCAATGCAGTAGCAGTCGCAGTCAGATGATAGCGATCGCCTCGGTCTGACCACATGACGGAACCCCGAACCGATGAGCGGTTGGCCGGATCCGCGTGGAGTTTCTTTCACCTGCGCTACGCGAAACCTTCGTCACCATCATTGCTAGGACCAGGCATCGGGGCGTGTCAAGCCGATTCAGCTTGCCGCCTCCAGCACGCCCGCACCGATCTCGATCTCGGTCGCGCCGCCCAGAATGTCGAGCACCGCACGCACCGACGGCCCCGCGATATCGACCACGCGAAGCTCGTGCCCATCGAACGGCCCCTCGAGCACCTTCACCACGTCACCCACCCGGAATTCGGCGCCGGTTTTCATGTAGCGGTAGGTGTCCGGGCTGAGCTTGCCCCCACCATAGCGCCGCATCAATGCCTTGACCGCCGCCTCCTTGATGCGGACAGGCCGACCACCGGTCGCCATCACACCACCGACCACATCAAGATCCATCAGCTGGTGCCACCTGTTCTCAGCCTCGTCCCAGCCCACGAACAGCCAGTCGTTCAGCAGCGGATAGGATACCAGCTCCTTGTTCGTCGAATACCGGTTCATTTGCCGGTATTCCTTGCGCACTGGCAAGAAGGTCTGGAACCCGGCCCGGCGCAGGATGTGCTCCGGCACGAAGACCCGCCGACCGGTCGACCTGACCAACCGCTTGCGCAACGTCTTGTCCCGTGCCCGATACACCTCATACTCCCCGTCCACCACCGTGGTGCGGCGACCGCGGTTATGTGGCTGTTTCATCCGCACCGCATACCACTGCATTTTGGCTGTCATGATTTCACCCATCATCATGGATCGTTCCCTCTCATGCTCATGGGGAAACCCATATCTGGTATCTCCCCACCCTTTCTTGTCGATATGTTGTTTTTTACTGTTGAAGATGTCGGCTTGAGCGGCTTGAAAGAGTCAAATGTCGGCTTGAAAGTGAAAATGGCCTGAAATCATAACGCACTGAAAACAAATGCGAAAAAACCGCATATCGGCCCGAGCGGCCCGAACGGCCCGAGATGCCAAGTAACGCGTGGAAACATCCCCTTCACCCCTGAAGCCTCTTGTCTCGCGCGCGCACGTGTAGGTCGGAATCTCGGGCCGTTCGGGCCGCTCGGGCCGAAATCGCCACCTAAGCCATTGTTCATAAATGACTTCCCCGAACCCCCGGTTTGACATTTCGGGCGGCCGCCGGTGCATTTCGGGCCGCTCGGACCTCCCGAAATCCCGCACGACAACCATGGGGTACGTGGTACGGGCCCGCGCCGGAGCGTTGGAGATGCGCTCGTGCTCATGTCGGCACCTCGCCATCGCCTGAGCGCGACGTGTAGGCCACCGGATGACCGTTACGGTCGCGCGGCGCTTCATCGATGGCCTTCTTGAACATGTCCTGAAACCGGATGCCCCGGTAGCCGTTCACTTTCTGCTTGCCCGGGCTGTATGTCTTGCCAGTGACCGGGTCGCGATAGCGGCCAGCCAGTGCCTTCAGCTTGAGTGATACGGTGCGGGGGCCCCACATGCCCTCACCTTTCTGGTCCAGGAACAGGTTGAAACCGTCCATGAGCTCGCGCGATGTCACGAAGTCCACAGGGTCGCCGCTCACCAGGCAGCATTCGCGCAGATAGGCCCCGATCGGGTCACTGTCTTCGCGGTATTCCTTCGTGGCCTCGAGCACCTCGGCCGGCTCCATGAGCCCGCCTTCAAGCACCTGGATCAGCCCGTCGACCAGCCAGTTGAAGATCCCGGCGCGCTCCGCCCAGAGCTTCTCGCCCAGCTTCTCGTCGCGCTCGTCGGGCGGGATCTGCACATCGAAGGGCACCAGCATGACCCGGCGCCAGATCCCGTCATCGGTACCGCGGATATCGGGCTTGTAGTTGCCCGACATGGTAAGTTTGAAGATCGGCCGCACCTCGATGAAATCGGCATGCAGCTGGCGCACCAGGATTGGTTCGCCGCCGGTCAGCTCCTTGATCATGCCTTCCAGCAACCGCTCGCCCTCTTCGGGCTCCGAGGCGCGCACCATCCGCGCGCCGACCAGCGGGATCAGATCGGGCGTGGCATCGCCGCCGCCGCGGCGGTTCCTGCCCGTCAGGCTTTCGACCTTCGCGGTGGCGCCATAGTCGCCCATGATCCGCGCGACCAGATCGACCAGGACGGACTTGCCGTTGGCTCCGTGGCCGTAGAAGAAGGCAAATTTCTGGACCGTCAGCCCGGTCATGGAGAGCCCCAACCAGCGTTGGAGGAACCCCCTAAGCGCCGGGTTTGGCTGGACCCGCTCCAGGAAGGCGTCGAACCGTGGACATTTCGCCTCAGGATCGTAGGCCACAGGTATCAGTTTGGTGATGAGCTGCGGCGCCTCGCGGCCCTCGACGGGCACCGTGCGGGTATGCGGCAACAGCTCCACATCGGCCACCATGCCGCCACCGTCTTCACGGAAGTCTTCGACCGTGAAACGCAGCAGGCCGGATTCCGTGTTGATCGTCAGTGGGTCGGCGTCGAGATCATCAATGTCGCACACGAGCTCCACCGTCGCTTCGGTGAGCATGTTCTTGATCGCGGCCGAATTGCCGGAAGATTTCGCCCAGGCGGCATGTCTTGCCCTGGTCGAGCCGCGCGCCCAGAGCGCGTCTTCGATCGCGGCCAGCTGATCGCGGATCTCGGACGCGCGGTCCCGATCGCCTTCTGTCTCGCCCCCCAGGCCCTCAAGCTCGCGCATGAGCTCGTCCTTCGAGGCGGCAAGCTGCCGTTCCTTTCGCGGGAGCTTCAGATGCGGGATTTCTTCGGTAATCCTGGTCTGGACCGCTTGCGCCATACGCCTGACGGCAATGTCGTCCGGATCCCGCGCCCAGCGCCGCCCGTCCCATGCATGCCAGCCGACCCGCGGCACCACCATGGCCTGGTCACCGAAATAGAGCGCAAAGCGCCGGCCATTGCCGGTATCGTTGAGCGGCAGTTTCGCGCCTTCCTCGGAAGGCGACACAGGCGGCCCGCCCTGCCCGCCTGTGTCGCCCCCATCCGGGGTCCGGGGCACAGGCCCGGCTCCCTCGGCCGGGGGCACTGTCTCCGCCTCGGCGAAGCGCGCGCGTATGTCGTCTGCACCGCTCATTGGGGCGTCCCCGCAAAGGCTTGCAGCCGGGCCAGCATCTCGCGCCGAAACATCGCCGAGACCGGGGGGCGGCCAGGCAGCGGCATGGAGAGCCGCCGCAGCGAGATGTCATCGAATATGATCAGCGGGTCGTGTTTTCCCAGGAATGCGTTGAGATCGAGATCCTGCCACGACCCGGATTGCGCCAGCACCGCGAGCAGCGGCTTGAGAATACCGTTGGAATAGGCAAACGGATCGTCGCCGTTCGCCGAGGCGGAGATTGCCTTGAGCAGCCTGGTCACGAGCAAACCGCGCCCCGCATCTACATGCTCGCGCATCAGCCCGATCATGTAGATATCGCGCGGCCGCTTTGCCTCGGCCCCCGTCGGGTAGGTCATGAGCCTGCAACCGGCATTCTCGACCGCATCGCGCGCCTCGAGCGCCCAAGGCTCCCTTGCCACGAGCGCGGCCTTGAAAACATGGTAGATGGTGATCGCCGTGACCTGGCCGTTTACCCAGGAAAAGGCCCGCGCCTGCTCCGCGTGGCTCATCGGCACCACCATTGCCGGCACCTCATCAAACCCGCGCAACGCGGCCGCATGGGTCCGGTGCTGGCCGTCGATGATCGCGTATTTCCCGTCCCCGATCGGGGCCGCCAGGATCGGCGTAAACCGTGCCCAGTCGAAATCTTTTGCGATCGTCTCGACGTTTTTCCAGCCGCTCTTGCCGAGCGGACGCTGATAGCTGTCGTCGATCCGGAGTGCGTCGATCGCCAGCCAGGTGAGATCGGGCCGCACCGCCTTCCGCGCCAGCGTGCGCGCGCGGCCGTCGAGATCAATGGGACGCAACCCGGTCATGCCGGCACCTCGCGCAGCACATCGTTCAGATCCACGCCGCGGCCCGCCTTGACGATCTGGCCCACCAGACCCGGCCGCGCGGCCATGGCCCGCCGGAGCCCGGTCTCGAGCTTCGCCCGGGTCATGGCCGGATCGCTGTCGCCGTCCATGATATAGATCAGCCGCCTCACCCAGGGCGGCGGTACAAACGCTTCCTCGTCGCTCAGATCGGGCTGCCCGGACCAGCGGCGGCCGGCGACCCGGGCCATCCGGCCCGCCATGTTGCCGAGATCGACCCCGGCCCAATAGGCCGCATCCGGCACGGCACGCGCGGCGAGCGCCGACAGCGTGGTTTCGATACCCTCCCCCATCACCATGGTCCCGACGCCCTCCGGTGTGTAGAGCCGGATCGCACCGCCCTTTTTCGAGCCCCGCACCAACTTTGCCGGCTGGGGCTCACCCTGGAACATCACCTGCGCCTTGCCATGCGGCGGGGCGGCGTCGACCCAGGTCTGGTGCACCGCCGTCACCTCGCCATTGGGGGCCTGAACGGCGGCGATCATCGCCGGGCCACGGTGCATGGTGACAAGCTCGCAGCCGACGCGCTTGACATAGGCGTGATCGGCGATGAACCTGAGCGCCCGCGGCACCTGCGGCAGCATCTCGCTGTCGATCCCGCGGGCGCGCAAATAGGCCCGCACCACGCCCAGACTGCCGTCGCGCGAGCGGGCCCAGATCGCCTGTGCATCCCGGATCGACCGCGCCCGATACCGCGCGGCACCCCGCGCCCGCTTCTCTTCCGCCCGCCGCGCGCGCTCGATCCGCCTCTGTTGCTCCGCCTCGCTGATCCCGAGATCGGTGTCACCGAGCAGCCAGTCGACGGCTGGGCCAAACGCGCAGCCCATGACGTGGCGCACCAGTTCGACGGGGCCGCCATGCCCGCCGCAGAGGCGGCAGTTGAACAGATTTTTCTTCGGGTTGATCGCGAAGCGGTCGCGCCCCCCGCACACAGGGCAGGGCCCCACCAGCTCTCCGGCCTGGCGCTTCAGCCTCGGGATCGCAAGCCGCTCGGTCACCTCGCCGATCGGCATCGCCCAGGCCGCTTCACGCCGCGCCTGCAAGTAGGCATCGATTGCCGCCTGATCGCCATGGAACCGCGCGCGCACCCGCGCCATGAAATCGTCCGTCATGCCGCGCCCCTGAGATCGCGGAGCGCCGCGATACGCCGCGCCGCCGAATACTCGAAATACCCGCCCACTTCGATCCGCAGGCGAGTGAGCGCGTTTCGCCGCAAACGCGGGCCCTTCGCCGCCAGCACGGCCTGCGCCGCATCGCGCAGGTGCCAGGCATAGCGCGGCACCTCGCCCAGCTCCGCCATCACCTCACGGAGATCGCGGAGGCGGTCCTCCAATCTGTCGCCGTAGGTCGGGCTGATCGACAGATAGGCGCATAGAGCCACCATCGCAGCGACCGCATTCTCTTCACGCGTCATCAGCGCATGCCTTCCTCTTTCCAGCCTTCCGGCCAGTCGGGGAGTGACACAAGCATCCGCGCCTGAACCCCCGAATGGCTGGATGACAAGGCGATCTCGACCCGGCGCGTACCGGGTTTCGGCGGAGCCGCTTTGACGGACGAGGTTTCCGGGTGGGTGTCGCCGATCCTGGGCAGCCGTCTCACATGTTTCACCACCGTCATTTGCACTGCCTTTCGATCTGGTCGAGATAGCCATCGGCCATGTTCCAGACGCGGATCTGTTTCGCGAGCCGGATGAGATCGTCGGCCACCTCGCCGAGGTCATTCCGGCGCAGCACCGTGCAGGCATCGGTCACATGGCTCTGCGCCCGCTCCAGCTTCGACCGCGCCGTGCGCACAGCCTGCAGCTCGCTCATGGCCGGCCCTCCGGCGAACCGTGTGAGGGCGCAGGGCGCATTGTCTTGCGTGCCCAGTATCCGCATCCGGTGGCGTTGAACCCTCCGAACCGCTTGATCCCGAGGCGCGCGCAGGGCTCATGGGTCCGGATCCGCTCCGCCCCAAAATATTTGCAGGTGCCGCACACAACCCGGAGGTGCAACGCGCACCGCGGGCTGGACGGGTTCTGCGTGTGTGGCCGCAGGCGGACGAGCTTCACGCCGACTTGTACGACGGGCATATGGGCGGTCATGACTGGCCTCCGACACTGGAGTAGGGCTGAGAGCGCGGTTGCACCTCGGCAAGCCGGACGCGGATGCCGGGAATGAAGCGCAGCACGATCCAGCGCTGGACGACTTCCTCGGAATTTCGCTTCATGGCATCGGCGATCGAGGTCAGGTCTTCGCCCGCGTCCCGCCGGCGCAGTAGCTCGAGATCGTCGCCCGGGCACCAGGCGGGGTGACCGATCCGCTCGATCAGACGGGCTTGCGAATCTCGCGTCACAGCGCCGCCTCCCGCTCCGTCGTGCTGGCCACATCTGCCAGCACGCACACCGGCTTGTTTGCCGCGAGGGCCACCTCCGCCTCTCGCCAGACACCCATACTCTCATCCCAGCCCGGGAGCGGCGGGATCGCCACCACCCCGGCTGCGGACAGGATCGGGAGACACCAGCTTTCCCAGGCCTGATGATCGAGGGGGCCGATCGCGTCCGCATGACGCCGGTCCTCGTCGTATTCGCACTGCAGCATCTGGGCGGCGAGCATCACCGGGGAGACCACCGAGAGCCCGGCGCGGGTCAGCCGCCATGCCCACCTTGCCGCATCCGCCGCCGCACCCGTGGAGCGGGCGGGGCACCAGGATCCGTTGTCGTCGACAACCCGGAGGCTGTAGGGCGTGGCGAGATAGACGACCCGGCTCGCGAAGCGCAGCGCCAGCGCGCGCACGGCTACGTCGCGGTAAAGCGTCAGCCCCTCGTACCCATGCAGCGCCGACCAGTCCGGCGCGAGACGACGATCATCCATCATAATTGCCTCCGCGGGTCACAGTGCGGCGCCAGGACGGGGAGGACACGGGGCAGAGAACCGCCCCGGCGCCCGGGGGCGCTGCCAGCCCGCAAACGCAAGACTGGCGCGGCGAGACCCCTCCGCTCCCGCCGCGCCCGGCCGGGACGAAAGGCCTCGCCCCCGGCCATGGCGCCGCGCCGGCCATCTCCCCAACCGGGGCGCCACATGGGAAATCGTGAAAATGCGGGCGGGCGCGAGACTTGCAGTCCCGCGGCCCCGCCCCAGTCGGCCGATACAGGCAAAACACGGCGATAACCCTCGCCGCGGGGGATTGTGTCGGAGAAGAGCGCCGGGAGGGTCACAGGAAACCTCCCATCGCAACGAGCCACAGCCCGAGCAGACAAAAGCAGACCGCGGCCAGCAGCAGGCGCTGCGCATGCCGGCGGGGCCGCACCGCCTTTTCGGGCTTCATCAGGATCAGGTGCTTTGGGCTGCTCATGCCTCCCCCATCCCGGCCATCACGGCCGCCTTGAGCGTCAATGCCGCCTGCACCAGCTCGTCGAGCTCCTTGATCTGGCGCCGGGCCTCAGCCAGCGTGTAGCGGGTCGGATCTGCCGATCCGGGCGAATGCGCCTCGGCATCGGTGCGCAGCACGTCGGAAAACTCGGCTGTCAACCGCGCCATATCCGCCGCGGTCACACCGCGGAGATCCACCGGCTGGAACACGCCGCCGGCGAGATGCGCAAAATGCCGGGCCAGCGGCAACGCCGCAGCGGTCTCTATCCGCCCCAGACGGTCGAGATAGTTGACCCCGAGCCCGCCGGGGCGGTCATCGCGCGTCTCGGTGCCATAACTGAGCGTGGCCATTGACACCCCGAGATCGTCGGAGGCGGCCTCGATCCCGCCCACCGCGCGGATCGCGGAACGCACCGCCGCCTGGATCGAGCCGGGTCGCACGGGACGGGTCATTTCAACCCCCCTTTCCCGCTCGGAGTGTGAAAAACACCCGCGCTGTTTTCGCAGGACAGCTCGAGGTCACCGGCCTCACAATGGGCGCATGACCGACAGGCTCCGACCGATTCACGCAACCAATCCATGTCTTCTCGCGCCAGCATCAGGCGCAGGAGGGGCCCGCCTGCGAGCGCGGGGATGCACGCCGCGCCACCTGGCCCCGCCCCATATTCGTTCGTCAGCCCGGTCATTCCGCTGCCTCGTTTGCCTCGGCAGCCGCTTCGGGCGCCGGGTGAGCGGCCATATAGGCGTAGACGCGATCCACCGTGTTCAGCGTCGGCGAACTTTTGCGGGTTTCCCAGCGAGCCCATTTGTCGCCGCCGCCACACTTGGCACGCTGAATCACCGTGGAGGGCTGAATGCCCCGGGCCGCCGCGTAGACACGCACGTCTCTGAGAAACTGTTCCATGTCTGCTTGGTAGTCTTTTTAGGCTACTTTAGCAACGCCTTTTTAGACGATAGCACAAAAAGACTGTTCCAGTAGGTTCCCAGTATGCCAGAGACTCGAGACAGAACCTTTGCCGCTCGTCTGCGTGCCACCATTGAAAGTGACCCATCGATCAAGCCGGCGTCGCTTGCTACGAAAGCCGGGCTCTCCAACAGTGTGGTGCGGAAAATCCTCACAGGCGATACTCAAAGCCCAAGTCTCGACACCGCTATGAGACTTTGCCGCGCGCTCGGGACGACGCTGGAGGACTTCATGTCCGGCGCCTACGAGGGGGCGCAGACCGAGACTGACGCAGAAGCGCAACGTATTCGCGCCCTATTGTCTCAGCTAACACTTGCGGAGCGCCGTCTGCTCGTAACCTACGGAGAAGGGCTGCGCGACGCTCGGGCCGCTTCTCTCGAAGAATCCTCTCCAGACGACGACTGAATTCAGCACGGGTCATTGAACTCCCCTCCCCGAGGTGCCCGCTTCGAGCAAATCTTCCGGAACTGCCTCTTTCAAGTCTTGTGGGCAAAATGCCCTCAGACATTATCCTTTTCGATACTTCCGGGCTGTATCGGTATCTGAATGGATACCGATACAACACCAGGCTTCCCGGGCATTTTCGGCGACTACGAGGCCGCTACCGCCCCGATTCGGGGGATCGCCACGGCCGGGTATGCGCTGTGTTTTGGGTTCTCCGGCCAGCTCGCCACCTTCGTGGACTGGCAATACCCGCCCGATTGGATAAAGGAATATCAGACCACGGTCTGCAGCGCCTTCGACCCGGTCGCGGTCTGGACCATTGTCCACATCGGTGCCATCCGCTGGTCAGAAATCCGCCTGCCAGACCCACAGAACGTGATGCAAAGGGCCCACGGTTTCGGGCTTCGTTTTGGCGCGGCTTTTTCGGCGCATTCGCCACAGGGGAAATCCATGCTCAGCGTTGCCCGCTCCGACCGAGAACTGACAGATGCAGAAATGTCATCTCTCGGAGCCCATTTCCAGCGCCTGCTGGCCTTTGTGGATTGCCACAGCGGCCTGACCGCCGGCGAAATCGACGTCCTGCGCCACACCGGCGAACTCGGTTTGGGTTATCGCGAAATCGCCAGACGGCTCGGGATCTCGGAACCCGCTGTGAAAAAGCGCGCAGCCAACACCCGCAGGAAGCTTGGCGCCCGCACCCTCGCCCAGGCCGTACTGATCGCCAGAAATCGCGGTATTCTGTAGGGCTTGATCAAAATTTCGCTTGCAGTATAGCGCCAATGGCGCTATACTGCTGCCATGAGCAATGAAGCTCGGTTGGAAGGAAACCAGATGACCCAAAACGAACAAATGCTCGCCGACCAAAAGATGCGGGCTGAGATCTCGAAACTCATGGCCGAAACCGCCGAAATCCAGCAGAACATGAAATACAGGTTCTGGGTGCTGGGTGCGGCCTATATCGGCGCGCTGGCAGTGGTGGTGAAGTTCCTGTGACACCCCGCGAATTCAAGGAGGCCCGGATCGCTCTGGGCCTCTCGCAGGCGCAACTGGGAGCGATCCTGGACACCAACCCGACGACGATCCGCAAATGGGAGGCGGAGCCGGATCGGCGCACGTCGCGCGCTCCTAATCCGGTTGCCGCACGGGTGATGCGATGGCTGCTCGACGGCTTCCGTCCGCCCGAATGGCCGGGCGCGGATAGCTAGAGCGGGCGCGGGCTGACAGGACATTGAAGGCGCCACGGCGTTGCGTTACGCTGCATCCGTCTTGGGTTCTTGGGGCGCGAAAATGTCATTTTTCAGAGAAAACATGTTCTTTACGATCTTCGTTGTCGGCTTCGTAGTGTACCTACTAAGCGAAGGCAGCCCAAAGGTGCTATCTCCTGACATGTCGCTGGCAAGCTTTCGCGAACTTAACGCTGATGAACGAGGCTCCTTGGTCGACGAGTTGATGACAACAACCACCGCAGCAGAAAACGACCGCGATGCATTCATTTCATGCACCGGCGACTTTGCCGTTACTAAAAACCAGAACCTGAGTGTTCGCGAAGTCTTTGGTTGGTGCGATACAGAACGCATCAACAACCGGGCGCGGTTTACGAGCCACTTTGATGAGGCCGCCATGCCCGCCGATCACTTGGACGCTTTCATCATTTGCCAGGGTTTCGTGAAGGACCAACTCCGTGCGCCCTCGTCTGCGCGATTCCCTGTGTCCGCCAACACGATTTACAGAAGCCGAGGGTCATTCCGAGTGAAGTCACAAGTCGAAGCCGAAAACGCTTTCGGCGTTCTGATCCGCCAGACCTTTGTTTGCGATGCAACGTACCACGGCCCAGAGCATCAATTGAACTCCACCGCATGGACCCTCAATGCTCTGGAATTGAACTGATCGCGAATCAATGAGTAGTCTTTTTAGACTAAACCGATTGACATAGTCTTTTTAGACTAATAATGTCGCACTGTCTTCAACCCGACGGAGCGACACCGTGACCACCGCAACCCCCACTGCTATCGAGCCCATCGTCATCGACGATATCAACGCCCTTGAGCGCAAGGTCGCAAAGGCCCGCGCCGATTTCCGCAGCGGTGCGCCGATGTCACCGCGCGAGCTGGTCGAGGCTGCCAGGACCCTCGCTCTGCATTCGCGCAACCCGGCCGAGGTCATGGCCGCCGAGGCCGTGCTGAACACCCGCACCGGGGGCGTGGCGGCATGACCGGTATCGCCCCCAATCCCCGAGACCGTTTCCGCACCAACCTCGACCATCTCGATACCGAAGGGCAGCTCGATGCCGTTCTTGCCGAGGTGCGGGCAACGGGTGGTCGCTTCGACCCTCCCGGAACGGCCGGGGGCGTCTGGTGGGAGTTGGAGCTACACGGCATCACCGCCCAAGGCGTGAGCGCCGAAACGGCCGTCGCACATTGGAAAGGTCTTGCCGGACGCCTGCCGCCGGACGCCCCCAAGGCCCAATTTCAGTTCTGGTGGGCGATCGTGACGCCGAACGGCGAGGACGGCCGGCTCGTCGAAATCGCGATCCCGTCGGATACGGCGCTCGCGGATCTTGAACGCGCCGCCCGCGTGGCACTGGTCGATACCCCGCTGCCCGTGACCACACCGATCCTCGCTCTGCACCGTCCGCTCGTCATTGAGCCGAACCCACCCGCCGCCGCGCTCCGCGTTGGCGATCCGCGTCTGTGTTTTGGAGAGACGGACGTCCGGGCCCAGAGCGGCACGCCACCAGAACTGCGCACCCACGCTCATGAGGAGCACGGCTGACAATGACGCAGCACACCCACGACCGACCCGCCATTCACCCCAACGGCCTGCGCCCTCTGTGGTGGCGTCACCCACTTGCCATTCTGGTCATGCCCTACCTGATCAGCGCCGCGGCCTGGGCCTTCGCCCAGCTGCTCTTCTGGCTGATCGATACGGGGGTGCTGTGATGACTGATCATCACGGCTACATCTCTACCCCCGTCTTCGGCGGGGTCGAGTATGTCGGTCGATATACAGATGGTCGCGTCGCCCATCTCCTTCAGCTCCATTTCCGCCCTGATGTGCTCGGGCAGCTTTGCTGGGACACCGTGACATGGGTCTGCGACAGCCCCGAGCAAGCTGCCGCGCTGGAGGCCGCCATCAACGGAGTGATCGCACCCCACCGGGCCGGCGCCAAAGCGTCCGGCGCGGAACTGGCGTCGGAAAACGCCCCGCAAACATCAACCCCGGAAAGGATCGCACCGTGATGCCGCAATCGAAACCCCCTGCCCAGATCACCCCGCCGGAGCCGCACGACCCTTACCGGCTGCGCAGCCTCGAGCAGA
>PDWI01002864.1_pt1 | contig 25393 bp, 16 predicted proteins | sample 1430891 | NCBI WGS metagenome assembly PDWI01 (sample SAMN01162508, study PRJNA174530) | Oral metagenome, whole genome shotgun sequencing project. | biome: Marine environment; feature: Marine mammal; material: Swab sample of the gingival sulcus; isolation source: swab sample of gingival sulcus...
GCATAAATGAAAGGCAAATAATGAGCACCGATAATTATAGTCAATGCAGGAAAAAACAAGTTTATATTTTCCTTTGCAAGTAGAAATATTAACGGGAAAGAAAATGGTATTATTAAGGCTATTTGAGTAAACAATAAATTAAGAGGGTTTTCTTGACTTATCTTAGGTCGTTTTAAAATGATTTGAAGTAATTGACTTAATGGATAAAAAAAAGTTCCACTGATAATAATTACCAAAATTCCAATTTTGAATGAAACAAAATCCCAAATAAATCCTGCAAGTATCCAAAAAAAACTTTCAAGTAGTAATATTGAAAAACCTCCCAAATATGATTGTTTTATTTCTTTATGATAATTCATTACACTTTCTTTTATTTAATGCTCTATAATGGGTAAGTGCTTACGTCAGTTTTCTGTATCAAGAACAATGTTAAGTTTTTTTCTTTTTCCTTTTATATTCTTTCTATAAGTTTTCAATTGTTTTAATAAATTCTTTCGCACTATGGCATTGATTATGTTTTGCTGCATTTTCAATTGTAAAACCGTGTCTTATGAATAACTTTGCTATTGCGGGTTTTCCTAAATCTTGATACTGTTTACCTAATTTATTTTGTAAAGTCTTATGTGGATTTATTTCATTTTCCGGATTATTAAAAGGTTTAACATTCTTTCTCAAAATCTTTCCAACAGTCTCATTATCTGCAAGAAACCATGCTTCAATCATTCTTTTTACTACTACTACCAAAATATTACTATCTGGTAGGTCTTCTTTCTTTTTTAGTTCTTTTAATAAGGCTTCTTCGTCTGCTAATTGTTCTAAATCTTTTATAATTATAACTTTTTCTGCTTTATTTCTCTCAATTAGCATATTTGTATCTCTTGCAATTTTCCCACCTACATATTTTCGCATTCCTGCCAATTCAAAATTATATTTACCGAGAAAATCTTTAAACATTTTTGAATTTAAAATTACACGTTCTGTTTCACCATCATATATGAAACCTATTCTTACCATGGCAAACCTCCTTCTAAGGTGTTGTTCAGCCACGCATCGTCCATTTTTATTTCGCCTTTTTCATATTCTTGAATTAAATATTTATCGTTGTTAAATTGTGATATTTGTGTTTTTCCGGCTATTTTATCAACTACAATTACTTCTTGGGGTTTCAAAGCAGAAACGAGAGTTTGTGAATGAGTTGTAAGCCAAATATAATGACCTTTATCCTCGCATAACTTTCTAAATAATTCAACAAATTCTGTTATTATTTTGGGATTTAGACCATTTTCCGGTTCTTCAATACATATAAATTGAGGGTCATCTGATTGATACAATAATGTCAATAAAGCAATAATTGAGTATGTTCCGTCTGAAATAAGTTGTCCCGAAAAGGGTAAATTTGTGTGATCTTCAAATAATTGTAATTCTTCTTTTCCACTAAGTTTATCTGTGCTAATTTTAATATTTTCAAAACCGGGAATAAATGTTTTAAGATTGGCTTCAAATATATTTTTTTTATCAGTATCTGTTAATATATTTTTTAAGATTGTTGTCAGGTTTGCAGTATCAAACCATAATTTATTGTGAAATTTTATTTTATTTTCGTTTTCTTTTGTTTTACCTACGAATATTCGTGTGAACGATTTTGTTAATTTATTATTAAAACTATCACTTACTGTTGTTTTATGAACAATTTCATCGTTTTCATACCTTATCCCAAATTCGGTTATATCTTTAAATTTCAATTCTATCTCCAATGGATTTGATTGCATATTGCGATTTAATACATTTTTTTTGCCTCCGTACATTTCAATAATAGACGTACCTTTTATGTTCATCGCACTAAACATTAATTCTAATGCTTCTAAAATATTAGATTTCCCGCTTGAATTTGCTCCCACAAAAACAGAAAAACGTGCTGGTTGATTTATTGTTATATCAACCAGCGATTTATAATTTTTTACAATAAAGTCATTAATCGTTATTTTGTAATTTTCATCTTCAATTGTAGCAATATAATTATCAAAAGTTTCATTAATTACAGCCTTTTTTAATTCACTGTCAGACCAATTCTCCTTTATTGCCATTTTAATATAATATTCGGTTTCTTTTATATCATAAGTTTTGGTAAGGAGAGTAATTATTTTATTCCAACTTAATTTTTTTGATAACTCATATAAATCAGGATAATTTTTAAATCGTTTATGATAATTCTGCATGTGCCTGAGACTTGAAACAGAATATCCTTTTTTTAAATTCTCTGATAGCCTTTCGATTAATTTTTCACCCTTAAAAGCACTTTTATTCTCTTTCAATACTTTACCTATCAAATAATACTTTTCAATATTATTTGTCTCATTTTGAATAATTTGCCACAAATTATTAAGAATTAATTCATATTTGTTATTATCCATCATTTTATTGAATATTATTGTATTAATTTCTTTATATTTTACAATTTTGTTGATTAAAGTTACTTTTTCTATTAGCATCTCCAACAGTTCTTATACTCGAACCTAATTAGCCTTCCTATTAGAACCTCTAACAGTTCTTATACTCGAGCTTAATTAGCCTTCCTATTAGAACCTCTAACAGTTCTTATATTCGAACCTAATTAGCCTTCCTTTTAGAACCTCTAACAGTTCTTATACTCAAGCTTAACTAGCCTTCCTATTAGAACCTCTAACAGTTCTTATACTCGAGCTTAACTAGCCTTCCTATTAGAACCTCTAACAGTTCTTATACTCGAGCTTAATTAGCCTTCCTATTAGAACCTCTAACAGTTCTTATACTCGAGCTTAACTAGCCTTCCTATTAGAACCTCTAACAGTTCTTATACTCGAGCTTAACTAGCTTTCCTATTAGAACCTCTAACAGTTCTTATACTCGAGCTTAATTAGTCCTCCTATTCGAACCTCTAACAGCTTTTATCGTCGAATTCTCTTTTTCTTCTATTTTTTATTAAACTTAACGTCGAGGCATCCACAAAAGTACACTTTTTATCCATACAAACCTCTAAAAAACAACATTTTATTAAAAAGATTTTTGTTGTTGAAAGTTACAGGAGTTATTGCTATATTTATGCCATATCGGGAGTTATGTGGCTGTAGATATAACCTATAATCTTTTAAACTACCGAAAATCAAAAGATGTGCTAAGAATACTATTGCAGATAAAAATTCGCAATAAAAATTTTCAAAAAGTAAAAATATTCGTATTTTTGAAGATGATTTTAACAGAAAGATTCGCGAGGGCGAAAATGCGGAACACAGCGACCAATATTTGTGCCGACAAGAAAACTGCCAATTTTGCTCGTCTTTGATAAATAAAAAACGACAAAGACAAGGTTTGCGAAACCTTGAAAAAAGGGTGCTTTCTGTTGCAAATAACTGTTTTGAAAATATGCCTAACGAAATATTTGGTATTTTCTTGCAGAGACTAAATTATTAAACTGAAAATAGCCATCATTTCAAAAGCAAACGAATATGAAGAAACTATTTTTTTTTATAGCCATATCTACAATAGTATCTGTAAATATTAAAGCGCAAAACAGTGTTTTTATTAAATCGGGTGTTGGCATTAATAATGTATATCTTATCAACTCTCGTAATATACTAAATGACATTAAACATATTCCGGGAATTTCATTAAATCTTGGAATAAGTGATAAATACAAAATTAACAATACTAAAAGTGTTAATGTTGATTTGGATGTATCCTATCAGCCGGTAAAAGAAAAATTATTTACAGACAGTTTGCTTTTTATTGATGCTATCTCACCTTATTATGAATATTATGAAAACGGTTATAGAGTTACGACTACACATAATTTTTACATTCAAATACCAATGTATATAAGTTTTAGGGAAAACAAAAATATGGGGGTCGATCTTGGATTAAGAAATAATTTTCTTATTAATAAAAAATATTCCAATCAATCATTTTATAATTTAAGCATGAGCTTAGGACTTAATTATAAAATAAACAATAGATTTATATTGTCTTTAAATTTTTATACAGATATTATTCCTTATATAAATAATAATAACATAAATCTTTTTAATTCATTTGAATTTAACAATTACAATTACGGTACAATGCTATCGTTAAAATATAAACTTTTTTAAATCATTAAAGATAAGAATAAAAATAAACAAATAGAATTTGTATATTACACTTAATTATAAATGGAGGAAACGATAAAAAAAACAATGCCCAATATGCAGAAGAACACAGTATTAAAGCTGCAAGAACTTGTTACTTTACTGAATGCCAAAGTAGTTACGGGAGCACAATATTTTGACCCGGATTATCTTATTAAAACCGGCTTTGCTTCCGATTTAATGAGTGATGTGCTGACTTTAAACACAGAACACATGCTCTTATTAACCGGCTTAAACAACATACAAACCGTGCGAACAGCCGAGATGTCGGACATAAGAGTTATTGTCATTGCCAGAAATAAAAAAATATCAGAGCAAATGATTGAGCTGGCAACAGAAAACAATATTATTTTATTGGAGTGTAACTATTCTTTGTATAAAGCTACGGGAATACTTTACAGTGCGGGACTTCCTCCCGTTTATTAAATTTGAAGTTTATGCATTACGAATTTTTTGTAGAAGGTGGTGATTTCTCAAAAGCCGGAACGGCTTCAAGTGAGTTGAAAAATGTTTTAAAACAGCTCAATGTTGATTCCGGTATTATCAGGCGAACCGTAGTTGCCTTATATGAAGCAGAAGTAAATGTTGTTGCTCATGCTTATGAAGGCACCATAAAGGTTGATTTATCGCCCGAGGAGATTAAAATCGTCATTGAAGATAAAGGACCCGGTATTTCGGATATAAACTTAGCCATGCAGGAAGGCTATTCAACAGCTTCGGCAAAAGTGCGGGAAATGGGCTTTGGCGCCGGAATGGGAATACCCAATATAAAAAACAATACGGATAAATTTAATATTAGCAGTGTCGTAGGCGAAAGCACACGATTAGAAATAATCAACTATTTGCAATGACAAAACATGCCACATTCTTCCATACGCTAATGATTGACAATAACCGGTGTATTGGTTGTTCTCATTGTGTGTCGGTTTGTCCTACCGAAGCCTTTCGCGTAAAAAACGGTAAGTCAATACTGATACCGAACAATTGTGTCGATTGCGGAGAATGTACCGGTGTTTGTCCTACCGAAGCAATTAGTATTGCAGATGATGAAATTGGTGATATTTTCCGGTATAAATACAGAGTTGCGCTTGTTCCCTTTGTCTTTATAGGGCAGTTTCCGAAAAAAATAAGTACCGGAAAAATTTATGATACGATAAAGCAACTGGGTTTTACGCATATCTACGAGGTAGAAAATGCGGTTGAAATTCTGAAGCATGAATTGCCGGCATATCAAAAAAGACACCCGAATAAGTTGTTGCTGTCTTCATTTTGCCCTGCAATTGTAAGACTTATACAAGTTCGATTTCCCTCGCTTACAGACCAGTTAATATTGCAAAAAACGCCTTTGGACATTGCCGCTAATTTTGTTCAGGACGAGTTGGTGCAACAAGGCATACCGCCGGAAGAAACGGGCATATTCTACATTACACCCTGTGCGGCTAAAACGGTTGCCATTAAAGACCCTGTCGGCGAGTATGAAATTCCCGTTACCGGCACCATTAATATGAATACCTTTTTTAACAAAGTGTACGGGCATATCGAACGCTCCGGAGATAAGGAAAGCGGAAGCAATATACCTTTTCATGCTTTATCGCCGGAAGCCGCAGGCTATTCTCTAACCGGCGGTGAAACGCAAATAGCAAGCGGCAAAAGCCTTGCAATTGACGGCATACACAATGTTATTGAGTTCTTGGAAAAAGTAGAAAATCGAGAAGTCGGCAATTTGGACTTTTTAGAGCTTAGGGCTTGTGATGAAAGTTGTGCGGGCGGCGTTTTAACTGCTCGCAACAAATTTTTAACCGTAAATCGACTGCGGCAACAAATAACAGAGAAAAACGAAAAGCATACAGAAACTTGTTTCCCGCCTATTTTGTCAAGACAAAAACAAATTGCCGGAAACATGAAAGTAAACAAAGTGCTGCCTCGTTCCATGATGAAATTAGATGATGACATAAATGCGGCATTTAAAAAAATGGAGGAAATAAATGAAATTATGCAGAAATTGCCGCAAGTGGATTGCACCATGTGCGGTGCGCCTAATTGCAAATCATTTGCCAATGATATTGTGCAAGGACAAACCACCATTGAACATTGTATATTTATTCAAAAGAAATTAGAAAAAAAAGGCAAGCTTACTCAAAATGAAAGCGCCGAAAAATTCAATTCTGTTTGGGGATTAAAACTATAAATAATTATGACAATACAAGAACTTGTAAACACATTAGGATTAGAAGTATATAGCGGCAAAGCAGGCTTAAATAAAACCGTTGAAGGAGGCTATACCTCCGATTTGTTAAGTGATGTAATGGGACATGCCCGTGAAGGAAATGTTTGGATTACGCTTCAAACGCATAAAAATGTAATGGCAATAGCTTCGCTGAAAGATTTGTCCGCCGTTATTTTGGTGAAAGGACTGCAGCCGGACGAAGACATGGCAGCACAAAGTGAAAAGGAAGGCATTCCGGTTTTGGGAACAAAAAAGCAGTGCTTTGAAATATCGGGAGAAGTTTATAAACTACTACAAAAATAAGCATGCCTTTATACAAAGCAGATTTGCATATACACACCGTTTTATCTCCTTGCGGCTCATTAGAAATGAGCCCGTCTAACATTGTGCAAACTGCTTTAAAAAAAGGTTTAAATATTATCGGAATAACAGACCATAACAGCACTTTGCAATGTCAAAGTGTTTTGGATGCAGCAGCGGATAAAGATATTACCGTTTTCTGCGGAGTGGAAATTACAACAAAAGAAGAGGTGCACTGTTTGGCATTCTTTGAAGATTTAAAAACCGCAAGCAAGTTTCAAGCATATTTGGATAAACACTTGCCCAATATTCCCAATAATCCGGATAAATTGGGCTATCAGCTGGTTGTTGACAAAGATGAGAATATTTTATACGAAGAAGAAAGGTGGTTGGCACCGGCAATTGACCAAGATATTAATCAAATAGCCCGAGAAGTGCATGCTTTAAACGGACTGTTTATTCCGGCTCATATTAATAAATCTGTGAACAGCCTGATTGCGCAATTAGGCTTTATTCCGCCGGATTTGCAAGCAGACGCCTATGAAATATCAAAACATATCAGCCGAGAACAAATCATAAAAACACACAACTGCTTAAAAGATGAAACCATTTTGCAAAGTTCCGATGCGCATTGCCTCAGTGAAGTCGGTGTTGTTTTTAATGTTTTAGATATGGAAGAAAGCAGCTTTTCCGCATTTAAGAAAATCTTTCAGAAAAAGGCAGAAAGTTAAGCCAATATATCCTTAATTAAAATATCGTCTTCTGATTTTGTTTGAAAATTTTTCAGGTTTTCGATATATTTTTCGATTATTCTATACGATTCGCTTTTAATGTATTTAGAATTGTCTTTCCCGATATTTTCATAATTATTCAAAACATCGGATATTTTCAATCTGTTAATATCAACTGCCGGTTGGAATGCAGTTTCGTCTTTCAGGAGAACCTTTGAGACACAGCCCGAAGCAGCCAAATTATTTACGATGTATTCGGTGGTGTGAATAGGCAAAGAAGCATCATTGGCAAGTTGTTGAGCTGTCGGAGCCTTTTCGCCTTTTCTAAAATAATCGCAAATGGACAGCATCAAAAAAAGCGCAATTTTTTTCTGGTAGCTTATGCTTAGTTTATGCAACATCATACTTGAACCTTTTAATTTTGCGTTTTGTACGGCAAAAGAAATTTCTGCCCCCAAAAGCACCACAAACCATGCAGTTTGCAGCCAAATTAAAAATAAAGGAAGTGCGGTAAAACTTCCGTACACGGCACTGATGCGGGTGGCTCCCGATTGAAAATAGATGTATAGGCTTTGAAATATTTGAAAGATTGTTCCTGCCGTAATGCCGGCTATAAGGGCAGATTTGAATTTGACCCTTGTGTTGGGCATAATTAAATAAAAAAACGTGAAAATTATCCAGATTATAACAAAAGGAATAATCTTTATAAAGTCTAAAAACAGCGGGGACGCAAAATCAAACATGGCAGTTTGCGACATATCGGAAAGTCGTGCCGAAATAAAAACCGTAGCACTGCTTGAGAGTATCATAAAAATAGGACCAAGCAGCATAATGGTTAAATAGTCGGTGAATTTTCGCACCAGACTTCGTGATTTTTTCACATCCCACACACGATTGAAAATACTTTCGATATTTGACAAAAGTTTTATAACCGACCATAGCAACAAAATGAAACCGAGACCGGCAATAATGCCTCCTTTTGCCGTATCCAACATGGTGCGGGTAAAATTGAGCATGTAGTTAAGCACTTCCTCCTGTCCTTTAAAGCTTGATATAATTTCTTCTTCCAGCATTTTTTCCATGCCGAAACCTTTTGCAATCCCAAAGCCCAATGCCAACACCGGAACTATGGAAAGCAAGGTAAAATAGGTGAGTGCAGAGGCATTAACATTCAGTTTGTCTTTTCGGAACCCTTGTAAACCCAATGAAAAAATACGCAGAAAATTAATAAGCCTTCGCATCGGCTTTCGTTTTTTGGTAACATCAACCGCCCAAAGCTCATTTTGCAAAAATAGTCGAATTTGCTTTATTCTTTTCTTCATAAAATTTACTTATTTCTAATAACTATAAGAAACTTTCAGTTGAATACTTCGGTCTAAACCCGGTATCGGGGCATGGTCAGAGTTTGCTCCGGAATAATATCTAAAATCAGAGTTCAGAATGTTATTAATCCCCAAACTAAGGTCTAAACCATTAAAAATAAAATTTGAATAATAAACATTAAAGTGTATGAGTGCTTGGCTTTTAATTTTTTCTAAGCCTTTGTGTGTGTTTGCAAACTTCGGACCGAAAAAAGATGTGTTTGCATTAAATCTTAGGTCTTTGAGAATTGCATAAGACAGCAAGACATTTATTTTAACCGGCGAAAAGCTCAGAAAATATCTCTCATTATTTTCTACGATAAAGGCAGAATCTTTTTTATTCTTTATTCTTTGATAGTAGGCAAAGTTCAGTTCGCCGCTAAATTTCTCGGAATTGTATTGCAGTACGGTTTCAACCCCCTGCGTGCCCATATATCCGCCATTTACATAAGTTCCGATACCGTCCGGATTTATTTGATAAGTAATTACTTCACTTAAATTGGTATAGAAAAGATTAAGGGTCATATAAAAATTATCCGGTATTTGCAGCCCTGTTTCAAATTCATAGGTCATCAGTTTTTCCGGAATTAAGCTTTCAAAACCCTCTATTCTGCAAGGAAGTATGCCGCCCGGGCTTCTGAATGCTTTATTTGCCGCTAATTTGAAGTGGATATTTCGGAATGTTTTTGTAATTGCCAAACGCGGAACTAAAGCCGGCTCAAACACATCGGACTTATCAAAACGCATGCCGGCAGTAAAATTGGCAAATTTTGTTTCTAAACCCGCTTCGGCAAAAATTCCGATTGTATTGTTTTGCATTTTATTTGAACCGTTATTGAATAGTTCTTCCAAGGGACTAATATCCTTAGGAAGCCTCAACATTTGAAAGAGGTAGTCAAAACCGGAAATTACATAAAATTTATTGTTTTGATACCTTCCCATTACGCCGGCTTTTAATTTCTCGGCGGTTTTATTATTGGTATAATTTAAGAGGGGGGCATCTAAATTCCATGGCTTTTGCCATTTGTAAGCGATTGTTGGATTAACGGATATATTTTTATTCAGCTTGAATGTATAAGATGCTTGTGTTAAAAAATCACTGAAATGTTCCACAAGAGGCACTCCTTGATATATAGTATCCCACAAATCAATGGTTTGGAAGTTATGGTCGGAAATTATTGCATTTATCTTAAAATCCTGATAATCAACTTGAATACCTGCCGTTCTGTTTTTTATAAAAGAATTTCCGCTCATTGTTCTTCTATCGCCCAATATGCCTAATAATTCTTTGTCGCTGCGCGTGCCATTACTGAAGTTACCGAAAACATTAAATTTAAAATCATTATTCTTCAGATGACTTCTGAACGAAAAGCTGTTGTGTGCAAATGACTTGCCTGTATACGAACCGGAGTAGGCGATATTGTTTCCGTTTTTGTCGGAAGTTTTGGTAATGATATTGATTACACCCATACTTGCATATCCTCCGTACATAACGCTTCCCGGACCTCTTACAATTTCAACACGCTCAACATTCTCCAAAAAGAAACGATTTCCGAATATTGTTGTTCCGAACATTATTTCGTTTATTTCCATGCCGTTTATAAGCAGCAATAACTTCCCTTCAATGCACCATATTCCTCTTATTGCCAAGCCTACCGCCCCCTCAATCTCCGAGCCGAACTCAAAGCCGGGAACATAGCGTTGAATAAGCTCAAGTAAATCTCTTGCGCCGCTTTGCCTTATCTCTTTCTCCGTGATAACGGATACAATTCCGGGTGTAATTCTTATGTCTAAAGGTGTTTTTGTTGATATGCTTACTTTCATATTCATCAGTTCATCCAAAGACAGTTCTAAAAGACTGTCGGCTGAAACTGTGTTTTGCCTTATGTTGTCTTTTTGCGAAAACCCTAAGAATGTGTGCAAGATTAAATATATAAAAATGACATTTCTTTTCATATGTTTATATTTATAACTTTCAAAGGTCATATAGGAACGCCCGAATAAGTTTTATTACATTTAATTTTATTAGAGCGGAAATAATCATTCCGTTGTGTGTCTTCTTCCAGTCATGGGCGTTTCATATGTTTATTTTTATAACTTTCAAAGGTCATATAGGAACGCCCAAAGCTACACTGAACACTTTGATATTCTCCACAGGGTTTAAACCCTGTGGAAGTAATCATTCCGTTGTGTGTTTTTTACCCGTCATGGGCGTTTCATTCTTACTTTTTATTAACTAAATATTTTGCTTTGGTCAAGGCTTAGCTGTTTTTCGGTTTTTTGTATGGTATTATACATTTTATGAATCGAGAAGCAACTGTTCATAAGCTTCATATATTTCAACATCTTTGATGTTTTCGTATAGCTTACTTTTATGAGATTTTAAGGCATCTTCAGCTTCATTTTTCTGAAGAAAATTATTTTTGAGTTTTTCTAAACGGGTAAATATCGCATCATCTCCGTAAAACAAATCATTTATCGGCGTTTTGGTATCTGATTTTAAGAATTTATATTCATCATTATAATATTCGATTTTTAAGCGTAGCTCTTCAATTTTTTCTTTCAAAAATAGAATCTCCTTATCATATTCAGGGATGCTTTTTTCCAAATCTTCCATGCGGTTCTCATATGATTTTTTTAGTCGCAGAGCATTAAATGCCAGCGTTTTTGATGTTTGTTCCGAGATGCGATTTTCTTTTGCTTTCAGAACCGCTTCTTTTGCTTTTCGGGCATATTCTTCAATTTTTTCCTTGCAAGCCGGAATGTCTTTTTCTGCTCTTATTTTTAATGCCATAAGTTGGGCTGTCAGGTTTTTTGTTTCTGTCAGATAACGTTTTAAATTATCCAATTCTTTTTCGAATTCTCGAAGCGGATTGTAGGTTTTTTCTTTTATTCTTTTTATTGCATCCTCTCCTTTATCATATGCTCTTCGTATAAATCCCATGGCATTTTGTTTTTATGATAAAAAATGCCGAGTCATTGAAAAAATACTCGACACTATAATTAAAAAATATTGATTATCTCCCTAAGCAGAAAATTTGATTATTTCATTGCCGTATTCGCTTAAAAGTAATGATAGAGAATTTAAAGAACCGGCTAATTCGTTTAAGTCTAAATTTTCAACTTGTAAAGTATCTCTAAACAATATATTACCGGTTTCACTCAAAACAAAAGCACCATGCAAAATATCATGATTTTTCATTAATAATGCTTTGTAGGTTGCCAAATTGTCTTCTTTTACTTTAAAAAGAAGTTGTTCCATAATTAAAATAGGCTCGTCAACAACCAAAACCATATTTTTGATACCTTCTTCTTCTTTGTCAATTACAAAATATCCTTCATTTTCATTTTCGTCATTAATTGTAAATGACAATTCATTTAAATATCCTTTTATTTTTTGAAAATAATTACTCATAATTTTAATGTTTTTATTTGATAAAATAATTAAGAGCCAAAGATACGGAAATATTATGAATAATCACAAAATTAAAATATTACTTAAACTGAATTTCAAGATTTTTTAAAAGCCGAAAGTTGGGAAACGAAAAAAATGACTTTTTGTAGATTGTTGGCAAATAGCAAGTTTCTCTTAAAGAAGTGGGTGCAGGGAGATTAATTTTTTATTGCTGATTATTTTGCCAAAGGCCAAAGGCTACAGCCAAAAGCCGCTAAAAACTTAAGCCGTATTATTCACCAAGTAGTTCTATTACGGTCAGCATCTACTTCAAAATAAGATACTTTGTTTAATAAGTCTCATTCACCATATCAAAGGATATGCCTCAATCGTCTTATCACTTATTTTATTGTATATGCAGCCCTCACGACGAAGACTTGATGACCACGAAGTAGCATCGTAGATAATAATTCAATCTAACTAAATTTGTAAATTATTATTATATATTATTTTAATGTTTTTAAAAAATTTGCAGTTTTTGCTTCTGCGACTGTAAAGTTACATTCTTTGTTTTACTTTAAAAAAGTCTTGAAATTTGCGTTAAAGACACAAAAATATTATTATTTCAGTTTAAAACCATACCTTTGAAAATTATAAACAAAAACATATGAAACAATTATCGGCATTAAGCAAACAGTTGGACGGAGAACTTTTTTATGACGAAACACACCGCATCATCTATTCCACAGACGCATCGGCATATAAAGAAAAACCTTTGGCTGTTGCCTACCCAAAAACCGATAATGACATAAAAAAGCTCATCAATTTTGCAAAAAACAACCATACCTCCCTGATACCACGAGGTGCCGGCACCTCTCTGTCCGGTCAGGTAACCGGCAAAGGCATTGTTGTGGACGTGTCAAAATACATGAACAAGGTAATTCGACTTGACAAGGATAAAAAAAGAGTAACCGTCCAGCCCGGAATTATTTTAAGCGACTTAAACGAGTTTCTTAAACCCCACGGTTTGTTTTTCGGTCCGGAAACATCCACCGCCAACCGTTGCACCATAGGCGGCATGGTTGGAAACAACGCCTGTGGATTGCACTCGGTCATTTACGGAAGCACTCGCGACCACTTATTTTCCCTGAAAACGATTTTGAGCGATACATCCGAAGTTATTTTCGGTGAATTATCGAAAACACAATTTCAAGAAAAATTAAAACAACAAAATTTGGAGGGCAAAATATACAATCACATAGATGCGCTCCTATCCGACTCGGTTCTTCGAGAACTCATCGCTAAAGAATATCCCGATAAAGAAATACCGAGGCGAAACACCGGTTATGCCATTGATTTGCTTGCCGACTCCAACTATTTTTCGGACAGCCCCAAACCCTTTAATTTTTGTAAATTATTAGCCGGTTCTGAGGGAACACTTAGTTTCACGACAGAAATATGTTTAAAACTAATCGACTTACCGCCCAAAAACAAAGCCGTAATCTGCGTACATTTTAATACGCTTGAAGAGGCTTTTTATGCCAATTTAATTGCGTTAAGATACAAGCCCGGAGCGGTAGAACTAATGGATAACACCATTTTGGGCTTAGCCGCAAAAAATAAAGCACTCGACAAAAACCGATTCTTTTTAAAAGGCAATCCTGCCGCCATTCTCATTATTGAATTTGCAAGAGAAAGCAAAGACGAAATTACAAAGATTGCCGAACAAATGGAAAAAGATATGCGAGCCGCCGGCTACGGATACCATTTTCCGCTTATTTGGGGGGCAGACATTAATAAAGTATGGGAATTACGAAGAGCCGGTTTGGGCGTTTTGGCAAATATGAAAGGCGATGCAAAACCGGTCAGTTTAATTGAAGATACCGCCGTAAGGGTTGATAAACTCCCAAAATACATTGAGGAATTTAAACAACTGATTGAAAAATATCAGTTGGAATGTGTATATCATGCACACATCGGCACCGGCGAACTGCATTTGCGTCCCGTACTGAATTTAAAACGAAAAAAAGATGTGGAACTGTTCCGAAAAGTGGCATTCGACACGGCAAAACTGGTAAAAAAACACAAAGGCTCTTTAAGCGGCGAACATGGCGACGGACGTTTGCGCGGCGAATTTATTCCCTTAATGTACGGCGATAAAATATATGCTGCTTTTAAAGAAATAAAAAACACATGGGATAAAGAGCATATTTTCAACCCCGGAAAAATTACCGATACGCCGCCCATGAACAGCTTTTTGCGCTTTGAGCCGGATCAAGCAACTAAAAACATACAAACAGTCTTTGACTTTTCCGCCACAGACGGCTATGTGCGAGCCATTGAAAAATGTAACGGTTCGGGTGATTGCATAAAAACATCTCTCGCGGGAGGCACCATGTGCCCGACTTACAGAGCATCAAAAGATGAAACACAAGCCACGCGCGCACGTGCAAACATGCTTCGAGAAATTATTACAAACACAAATCGACCTTTTGAAAACAAAGAACTCTACCATATTCTCGACCTGTGTATTTCATGCAAAGCCTGTAAAACAGAATGCCCTGCAAATATTGACATTGCAAAGCTCAAAGCCGAATTTTTGCAAAACTATTACAATAAAAAAGGTGTGCCTCTCAGAAGTTTTTTGATTGCTCACATTACTCGGATAAATAAAATATTGGCAATAGCTCCGTCAATCAGCAATGTCTTTTTAAAAAATGCTTTTTTATCTTCTCTCATGATAAAAACGCTCGGCTTTTCTGCCCAAAGAACATTTCCGGCTCTTTCCGCAAAAACAATGAAAAAAGCACATAAAAACGGCAAAAAGACAAAAGAAAAAACCATCTATTTATTTGCCGACGAATTTATAAATTACAACAATGCGGAAATCGGCATTATCGCCATAAAATTATTCGAGAAATTAGGCTATAATGTTATCATTCCGAACATTTCGGAAAGCGGAAGAACATACATTTCAAAGGGTTTGATACGAAAAGCCAAAAAAATTGCCAAAAAGAACCTGCATGTTTTGAAAAATATCATTGGAGAAGATACTCCCCTTATAGGCATTGAACCCTCTACAATACTCAGTTTCAGAGATGAATATCCCGATTTTTTTGCTTCTTCGGACATGAAAAAAACAGCCAATAAAATAGCCCAAAACGCTTATACTTCCGTTGAATTTTTAGAAAAAGAAATGCAAGCGGGTAAAATCAACCGAGCTGTTTTCACAAAAGAAAAAAAACGACTGAAATTTCACGGGCATTGTCAAGAAAAAGCCATTACAACAAGCAAGCCGACAAAATATGTCTTATCTTTCCCGGAAAATTTTTCTGTTGAAGAAATTCCCTCCGGATGCTGTGGCATGGCAGGAAGTTTCGGTTATGAAAAAGAACATTACGAACTGTCTTTAAAAATTGGCGAAACGGTCTTGTTTCCAAGTATCAGAAATTGTGCGGAAGACGAAATCATTGTTGCTTCCGGCATTAGTTGCAGAAGTCAAATCAAAGACGGAACCGGACAAAATGCGCTGCATCCCGTAGAAATTCTATACGATGCGCTGCTGTAAAGTTAAGTAAAACCAAATAGCTAACTTTTTGCGATTTCAAGCCTTTTGGCAAATAGCAAAATCCCTCTTGGAGAAGAGGGTGTAAGGAGATTGATTTTTCAAAAACCTAAAAACACAGTAAATCAGCAACTTACGAATTTTACTAAATAAAATTATTCACCAAATAGTTCTATTTCGGTCAGCATCTGCTTCAAAATAAATATCTAACCGCATTTAGAAAACCCGCAAGAAGAGCATTTCAAGCAACCTTCTTCATATACCAAAGCTTCTTCTCCGCACTCCTGACAAACCGTTCCGGCTTTTGCCTTGGTTCCGTCCGGAATATAATGTTTTAGTGCTTTCACAATCCCTTTTTTCCAACTGTTTATGCTCTCTGTTTCAAAATGCAGCGACGATATCAGGTTTACGGCATGCTCAATAGGCATTCCGTGTCGCAAAACACCGGAAATTAATTTTGCATAGTTCCAGAACTCCGGGTTAAATTTATAGGACAAACCTTCAATTGTTATGTTAAAACCAAACTTGTTAGTATATCTGAAATCATACCTTTTACGCCCGTCGCTATATCTGTATTTGGAGATTTTACCTTTTGAAATTGATTTCGGTATAGGCAAAGCTTCCGGCTCTGCTCTTCCCGTGAAAATTTCGTAGGGTTTGCCGTCTTTTAAACCGATAAAAGCAATCCATGCTTCCTCATTATTATAAAAACGAACAATGTCGGCATCTAAAACGCTCGGACGTTTTTCGTGTTTCTGTTCTTGCGCTTCTTCTTTCTTCTTTTTATCATCCGCAGCTATTAACACACCGCCTCTTGAACCGTCTCTGTAAACAGTAACGCCTTTACAACCGCTTTCCCAAGCCTGTTGATAGACTTTGCCTACCATTTCCTCCGAAATATCATTGGGCAAATTAACCGTTACGCTGATAGAATGGTCTATCCATTTTTGCACCTTCCCTTGCAGTTGCACTTTTTTTACCCAATCTACATCATTTGACGTTGCTTTGTAGTAAGGCGATTTTTCAACAAGTTTTTGTATTTTTTCATTATCGTAGCTTACAGCTTCTTCAACATTAATTCCCTGCACTTCCATCCACTTTAAAAAATTGTGATGAAATACATTATATTCTTCCCAAGAGTCTCCGGCTTCATCAACAAAAGTAATCTTTACGTTTTTATCGTTCGGATTTACCTTTCTTCTTCGTTTATAGAAAGGCAAAAACACCGGCTCTATGCCCGAAGTTGTTTTCGTCATAATACTTACCGAACCTGTCGGGGCAATGGTTAAAAGAGAAACATTTCTTCTGCCGTATGTAACAATATCCTCATAAAGACTTGGTTCAGCTTCTTTTATGCGCTCGAGAAACGGATTGTTTTTTTCTTTTTTGGCATCATACATTTCAAAAGCACCTCTGTCTTTTGCCATCTCAACAGAAGCTCTGTATGCCTCCAAAGCTAAGGTTTTATGTACCGATACCGAAAAGTCCGTAGCCGCATCACTTCCATAACGCAAATTAAGTGCCGCCAGCATATCGCCCTCTCCGGTAATGCCCAAACCGGTTCGCCTTCCTTTTATTGCTTTTTGCTTAATATTTAACCACAATTTTTTTTCCGTGGCTTTGATTTCGTCTAATTCCGGATCCGAATCAATTTTGGTTAATATAGCGTCTATCTTTTCAAGTTCCAAGTCCACAATATCGTCCATCATTTTTTGAGCAATGCCTACATGTTTTTTGAATTTCTCAAAATCAAAAAAAGCCTCCGAACTAAACGGATTATTGACATAAGCATATAAATTAACCGCCAACAAACGACAACTGTCATACGGACAAAGGGGGATTTCACCGCAAGGATTGGTCGAAACGGTTTTAAAACCTTCGTCGGCATAACAATCGGCTATCGACTCTTTAATTATGGTATCCCAAAAAAGTATGCCCGGTTCGGCGGATTTCCACGCATTATGTACAATTTTTTTCCAAAGACTTCTCGGATTTATGATTTTCTTTACTTTCGGATTGTCCGAATCAACGGGATATTGCTGTTGATACGGCTTACTCTCGGCAACTGCCCGCATAAAATCGTGGTCAATTTTCACGGAGATATTGGCGCCGGTTATTTTTCCGGCTTCGAGTTTTGCATCAATAAAACGTTCTGCATCCGGATGTTTTGATGATATAGACAACATTAAAGCCCCTCGTCTTCCGTCTTGTGCAACTTCTCTGGTCGAGTTTGAAAAACGTTCCATAAAAGGAACCACTCCGGTTGAGGTTAAAGCACTGTTATTAACAGGGCTTCCGGTCGGGCGAATGTGAGAAAGGTCGTGCCCTACCCCGCCCCGTCTTTTCATCAATTGCACTTGCTCCTGATCTGTTTTAAAAATGCCGCCGTAGGAATCTGCCGGAACAGCATCCCCGATAACAAAACAATTTGACAATGACACTGTTTGAAAATCATTTCCAATGCCGGACATGGGGCTGCCTGCCGGAATAATATATCTAAAATCTTTGATTAAACTGAAAATTTCGTCTTCGCTCAAAGGCTTTGGATATTTTTTCTCTATGCGTGCAATTTCCGAGGCAATTCTTTGGTGCATCTCATCGGGTGTTTTTTCATAAATTTTCCCCGAAGAATCCTTTAAAGCATATTTTGTTGCCCAAACGCGGGCAGCAAGTTCATCGCCCTTAAAATATTTTACGGCATAAGGAAATACTTCTTCGTAAGTAAACCCTTTCTCTATATCCAAAGGTTTAAAAAGAGTGGCTTGTTGTTGTGCTTGCATTATTATTTAAATTAAGTTGTAACAGAAAAAATGACACTAACAAAAATAATTTAAATAATAAAAAATAGAAAGTTCAGTTTTTAAACAAAAAAGATATTTTTTTGATTATCAATTAATAAATATGTTAATAACTTATTAAGCTGCATTTCGAAACTTTTTTTTAAAGTAAAACCAAACAGCTATTTTTTTGAACGGCGTAGCCCTCGCATTAATTAAGTTGGAAGCCGGAAGTTGGAAGAAAATTGAGACCTGAACATTGTTAAAAACCTTATTGTCGGTTCAAACCTTAGTAAAGATAAGGATTGAAAAACAAACAACTTTATTACCTTATTAATATATAGGTGATTTTTAAGCGCAAAAAGCGCAATAGCAAAACCCCTCTTTGAGAAGAGGGATTTTGCTATTTGCCAAAAACCTTGAAATCGTAAAGAACAAACTCATAGTAAACAAACGCGAGCATTTTTCTTCCGACTTCGGTCTTCCGACTTTTGAAGTTTCTGTAACGGTAAGTTAGATTCGAGGTTTTACTTTTGTAAAAGTCCCGAAATGCGGATTAATTATTGTCGAATTTTTCTTTTATACCTTTCAACATCACGTCGGTTAGAGCTTCAATCTTAAACTTTGTTTCCAAGCCCCAATCTTTTTGTGCCATAGAGTCGTCGATACTTTGAGGCCAAGAATCGGCGATAGCTTGTCTGAAATCCGGTTTATAAGTAATTTCAAATTTCGGGATATGTTTTTTTATTTCTTCGGCAATTTCTTTCGGAGTAAAACTAATCCCGCCGACATTATAACTTGATTTTACCGTAATATTTTCTTTCGGAGCCTGCATTAATTTTACGGTGGCATCAACCGCATCTTGCATAAACATCATCGGGAGTGCCGTATCTTCCGATAAAAAGGATTGATATTTTCCTTTTTTTATGGCATCATAAAATATCTCAACGGCATAATCCGTTGTTCCGCCGCCGGCTTCTGTTTTATAGCTGATTAAACCGGGATAACGAATACTTCTGACATCCAAACCGTATTTATCGCTGAAATATTGGCACCAACGCTCTCCGGCAAGTTTACTTATGCCGTAAACGGTTGTCGGTTCGGTAACCGTAAGTTGCGGCGTATCTTTTTTGGGGGTTGACGGTCCGAAAACGGCAATGGAACTTGGCCAAAAAACCCGGTGTATATCTTTAACCTCTTTGGCTAAATCCAAAATGTTCAGCAAACTTTGCATGTTTATATGCCATGCTTGCAAAGGCAATTTCTCTGCATTTCCGGAAAGAACGGCAGCAAGATGATAGACTTGCGTAATTTTATGACGAATTACAAAGTGAATCAATCTTTTGTCATCCATCACATCAAGAATTGCAAAGGGTCCGCTCTCTTTTATATCATCGGGCACATCTTTGATATCCGTTGCAAAAACATGCTCATTTCCATAAACCTTTCTTAAGGCTAATGTTAGCTCCGAACCTATTTGCCCGGCAGCACCAATTACTAATATATTTTCCATAAGTGTCTATTTTTTGAACAAAATTATAAAGAATTAGACGAATTAAAATTAAAATTGTAAGGAAAATACATTTTTCACATTCAACTTTCAAATAATCAGCACCTTGTGTTTTCCTTATTTAACAAAAAGTCAAACCCCTGATTTGCATCATTTTAGCATTTTCAAGAATTTGCAGTTTTTGCTTCTGCAACTGTAAAGTTAAATTCTTGATTTTACGTTTAAAAAAGTCTCGAAATACGGATTAACTCGAATTTTCAACTATATTTGCAGGCAGGTTTCAAGCATAGCTTAAGCCGACTTAAATTTCGGTTCAATAGCTTAAGCCGCATATTATCTTTGATGCTACTTCGTGGTCATCAAGTCTTCATAGTGAGGGCTGCATATACAATAAAATAAGCGATAAGGCGATTGAGGCATATCCTTTGATATGGAAAATGAGCCTTATCAAATATAATATAGAACCTAATGGATTTTTTAATATATGTTTCAGTTTGAAAAAACATAAATTATAATCAGATTGCACGATGAAAGAATATGCTAAACACATTATAGCTACATTATTTTTGCTCAGTGGAGTTCTTGTTTCAACTGCACAAAACATTGACAGTTTACTCAATTTAACAATCCAAGGCACCGCCAAGCAAAGAGTAAATGCCGGCATTGAATTATCAAATTATTATTTCTATTCTGTTCCCGACACCGCAGAGTATTTTTTAAACCAAGCACTTAAAACAGCAAAAAAAGAAGGTCTAAAAGAAGAAATGGGAACCATAAACAAAAAATTGGGTGTTTTATACAACGAAAAAGGGCTTACCTCAAAAGCAGAGAACTATTTTTTTGAAGCCATAAAAATATCAAAAGAGATAAAAGACAGCTCTTTATGGGTATCCTCTCTCGGAAACTTGGGAAACTCAGCCATTTATGCAGGAAATTACTCCAAAGCACTCGAATATTCCACGCAAATTGTTGATTTATTAAAGAAACAGAAAAACAATATCGGATTGGGAAAAGCTTATGGGCAAATGGGCAACATCTATATATGCACAAAAGAATATAACAAAGCATTGCAGTATTATAATATCGCAAGTGATTATTTTTTATTAAAAAATGACAGTTTAAGTGCGGCTATCACGACCATGAATGTAGCATCTGTATATAACAAGCAAAAACAATACAAACAAGCAATAGAGAAATTTACAATTGCACGTGAAATATTTAAAAACTATAAACAAAAATTGAACGAAGCCATCTGTTGGAGTGGTTTAGCCGGTATTTACAGAACAAAAAAACAATTAAATAAAGCTTATAAGCACTACCTTAAAGCGCTTAAAATTTACAAAGAAATTGATGCTAAAACAAAGATTGCTACTTGTTATAACGATATTGGTTTTATAAAGTCTCAAGAAAATAAAATTCAGGAAGCCATTAGCTACCACGACAGTGCTTACAGCATTGCTTACAAATTACAGAACTATCTGTTACTGACTTATTTTACAAAAGATTTGCAAGAAATATATGCCAAACAAAAACAATATGCCAAAGCATACAAATATTCCGTGCTAAATAAAACATTCTCCGACAGCCTAATCAGCATAGAAAGCGTAAAAAAATTCAACGAACTTGAAGTAAAATTTGAAACCAAACAAAAAGAACAACAAATAGAACTGCTGACAAAGGAAAACGAAATAACCGAAGAAAGAAACAAACGCAAAAACTTACTTATAGCAATACTGATAGTGTCATTTATTGCCGCAATACTTTTCTTTGTATTGCTGATAAATCGCCGCCGACTAAGAGCAAAGCAAAAACAAATACTTAGCGAGCAGAAATTAAACCGGCTTCAAATGAGCCCTCATTTTATATACAACACATTAATTTCCGTACAAAACTTCATGTTAGAAAATGATACCGAAAACTCTGTGTTTTACATGTCGAAATTTGCAAAACTGATGCGCGATATTCTTGAAAGCACTCAAAAAGATTTCATAAATATCGATGACGAATTGGAGATGCTCGGCTTATATGTTGATTTTCAAAAACTGCGTTCAGCCAATAAGTTTGAGTACACAGTTGATATAGACCCGGAAATTGATACTGAGATAACACTTATTCCGCCTATGATAATACAGCCATTTATTGAAAATGCAATAAAACACGCATTTAACGATAAAATAATAAATCCGAAAATAAACCTGCAAATTACCGCAAATAATAAAAAAATATCAATAAAAGTGTCGGACAACGGGCTTGGGATAAATTCAAAAAAGCACAGTTCGAAAAAAAAACACAATTCCTTGGCAATAAAAATAACTAAGAACAGACTAAAAAACATGTATGTTAAAGGGAGTGTTGTGTTTAATATGCAAGATATTTCTGAAATTGATAATACCCTAAGCGGAACCGTCATAAATATAGAAGTTCCCGAAAAATTAGAATTTTAGAATGCTGAAAAGGGCTAACAACAGACGATAAAGTCTCGGCAAGAAAGCTCAGAAGCAATATAACAAAAACCAAATAATTAACTTTTTATGATTTCATGGTTTTTGGCAAATAGCAAATTCCCTCTTGGAGAAGAGGCTGTAGGGAGATTGATTTTACAAAAACTTAAAAACACAGTAAATTAACAACTTACAAATTTAGTTAGATGGAATTTCGAGACTTTTTCAAGAAGTAAATTCAGCTAAATAATAATACAGGTTAATGTATTCCGGGCAGTTTATTACTTTTGGGATACTCCCTACAATTATAACGATACAATAATACCCCACCGATTTACATTATGGGCTGCTTTGCGTTTAATAAACAAGCCTCAACGCTTAATAAAGAAGTTCCAACGCTTAATAGCAGCCTATTGCACGGACAGAAATAAAAAGTGTAGCTTTACACGAAATTATTGCAGTAACTAAAATTTTCATGTTTATGAAAACTATTTAGTTATCAGGTCTTAACACTTTATGTTTCAATTATTAACTATTTAAAATTTAACCCAATGAGGAACAAACCTTTACAAACAATTTTACTCCTACTGGCAGGAGTGTTTTTAAGCAGTGTATTGAATGCACAAGTAAATATGAACCGCTATATAACTCTTAGAGTAGTCAGCGGAGATGAAATTAAATTAACATTCTGGGCAGATGCCGACGGCACACCCTTGAAAATAGTGAGCGGTGGACAAGAGTATAATATTACGGCAGATGCAAACTGGACGAACTCAGCGACCTACACAGCAGGTGGACCATTTATGACCATTTACGGTAATATACAAAAGTTTGACTGTTCCTTTAACTATTCCTCCAGAGTAAAAAATATAGATGCTTCACACAATACGGCTTTAACAGAGTTTCTTTGTGGTGGTAGTAGGGTCGAAAATTTAAATGTTTCAGGCTGTTCTGCTTTAACAGAGCTTTATTGTTTTAATAATAAACTTACAAGTTTAGATGTTTCAAGCTGTACGGCTTTAACAAAACTTCATTGTTCTACTAATAGGCTTACAAGTTTAGACCTTTCAAGCAATGTAAACTTAACATATATTTCTTGTTATCTTAATCTATTGAATACTGATGCAATAGAGAAATTATTTTGCTCATTACCGGAAAGAGATCTTGCCGACAATGCTAAAATGTATATTTTAAATAATACTTCAGATAACAATTACGATGATGTAATTGCTGCCACCAAACAAAATGCTATAAACAAAAATTGGAATATATGGTATTATGATGGGTTTATAGGACCTTTGAACGATACCGACATACCCGCCACTACGGGTGATTATATCTGTGGCTTAAACACAGAACGATACATAACACTTGATGTATGGAACAACAAAAACATTAAAGTACAAGTATGGGTAGATGCAGACGACACTCCGGTAAAAATAGTAAGTGGAGACCAAGAACAGGTTCATAGATTAAATACCGGAGATTGGAGAAGCATAGAATGTGTCTCCGGAAGTACTACGATGACCATTTACGGAGATATATCAAAGTTTAAAACTATAAGTGGTCGCTTGTATAATATAGATTTCTCGAATAATATGACTTTAACAGAGATTTATAATGAAGGTAGTTTTATCACAAATTTAGATGTTTCTGGCTGTACGGATTTAACAAAACTTCATTCTTACAGTTATACTCTCGACAGTATAGATGCTTCAGGTTGTACGGCTTTAACAGAGATTCGGTGTAATGCTACTTATGGTGCATATTATAACCTTAACAGTTTAGATGTTTCAGATTGTACGGCTTTAACAACGCTTAATTGTTCTTATAATCACCTTACAAGTTTAGATGTTTCAACTTGTACAGCTTTAACAGAGCTTAATTGCCGCAACAATCAACTCACAAGCTTAAATGTTTCAGATTGCACGTCTTTAACAACGCTTAATTGTTCTTATAATTTCCTTACAAGTTTAGATGCTTCAACTTGTACGGCTTTAACAACGCTTAATTGTTCTTATAATCACCTTACAAGTTTAGATGTTTCAACTTGTACGGCTTTAACAACGCTTTCGTGCAGAGGCAATCAACTCACAAATTTAGATGTTTCGCAGAATACGGCATTAACAGGACTTTCGTGCAATAACAACCAACTCGCAAATTTAGATGTTTCGCAGAATACGGCTTTAACAACGCTTTCGTGCGGAGGCAATCAACTCACAAATTTAGATGTTTCGCAGAATACGGCTTTAACAGGACTTTCGTGCAATAACAATCAACTCACAAATTTAAGTATTTCGCAAAACACAGCTTTAACAAACCTTAATTGCTATGGCAATCAGCTTACAAATTTAGATTTTTCGCAGAATACAGCATTAACAGAAATTAAATGCTATAATAATCCTTTTAACACCAATGGCATAGATTTTTTATTCTGTTCCTTGCCCGAAAGACCATTTAATGACGCCATAATTTATATTTTAAACGATGATACAGATGCTAATCACGCAGAGGTACTTGCTTCCAATAAGCAAAATGCCATAGACAAAAAATGGTATGTGTGGTATTATGATCATTTCGGACCTTTAAGCGATACCGACATACCCGCCACTACGGGTAATTATGTGTGTGGTAGTGTAGCAGGTGTATCAATAAACCCGACAAACATAGATTTACAAATTAATAACACGCAACAACTTACAGCAACCGTAATCCCAACAAATGCAACTAATCAAAATGTAAGCTGGAACAGTAGCGATGCCGGTATTGCTACAGTAGATGACAACGGTTTAGTAACAGGCATAGCCGTAGGTACAGCATTGATAACAGCAACTACCGAAGACGGTAACTTTACGGCAACTTGTGCGGTAACCGTTGAAGCAGCAACCGTATCCGTAACGGGTGTAACCGTAAGCCCAACAACAGCG
>PDWI01002866.1_pt1 | contig 25381 bp, 21 predicted proteins | sample 1430891 | NCBI WGS metagenome assembly PDWI01 (sample SAMN01162508, study PRJNA174530) | Oral metagenome, whole genome shotgun sequencing project. | biome: Marine environment; feature: Marine mammal; material: Swab sample of the gingival sulcus; isolation source: swab sample of gingival sulcus...
AGCGCACTGAAGTGCGCCCTACGAACTTAAGGAGCTTGTAGTACGCGCTTTAGCACGTAAAAAACAGCGCACTGAAGTGCGCCCTACGAACTTGTGCGTGCGCTTTAGCACGTAAAAAATAGCGCAGTGAAGTGCGCCCTACGAACTTAAGGAGCTTGTAGTACGCGCTTTAGCACGTAAAAAACAGCACACTGAAGTGCGCCCTACGAACCTAAGGAGCTTGTAGTACGCGCTTTAGCACGTAAAAAACAGCGCACTGAAGTGCGCCCTACGAACTTGTGCGTGCGCTTTAGCACGTAAAAAACAGCGCAGTTTTGCATGATTAGTTCTGGCATGTTAGTAAAAGCATACCCGCCATGAGAGGGTGCCGTTGAAAATGCCTGGCATGGCTATGTAGATGGGATGTGAATGCTTGTTGATACAGGAAAGATGAACCGTGACCCTGAACCCCAGACATCATCGTTCATGATGAAACAACAAGATGGCCGATACGATTGGCTGCTTGTAGCGCTCATTGTGGCGGTGGCATTCTTTTTACGCTTTTACCGGCTGGCTAGCGTACCTCCTGGCGTGAGTGGTGATGAGCTGTTTAATGCCATCGACGCCCAGTTGATTGGTGGGGGGCACTGGCCTATTTTCTTTGAAGGGAATTATGGGCGGGAGGCCTTCTTCTTTTACTTGATGGCGGCCTCCATCAAGCTGTTCGGTAATACGATTGTAGCCGTTCGTTTACCGGCGGTTTTATTGGGAACGGGGTATGTGCTTCTGGCGTTTTTGTTGGGACGCCACTTGTTTAACCGGCGGGTGGGATTGCTGGCAGCGGCGTTGATTGCGGTGTCGTTGTGGCCGGTGATGGGGTCTCGCTGGGGCTTGCGAGCCGTCAGCCTCACCTTTCTCACAGCTTTAACCGTTTATTTTTTTCACAGAGCCGTTTCTATTGACCGTTTTGGCAAGCTCAGCAACGGCCGTTTCTCCTGTTGGCTTCTAGCTGGCGTGTCACTTGGTCTTACATTTTACACCTACATTCCTTCCCGCGTTTTCCCGGCTGTTTTCATCGCCTGGTTTGGCTGGCTAGCCTGGTGGCAGCGAGAGGGGGCACGGCGATATTGGCGGCAATTTTTACTGGCGTTGCTGATCGCTTGCCTCGTTTTTGCCCCCTTTGGTTGGTACATGTTCCAATATCCCGACAAGGTAAACCAGCGCATCAACACCATGTCCTCCACACTCTCAGAGTGGCAAAATGGGAACCCGGCAGCTGTGCTTGAGTCTGTGTTGGGCGTGCTGTTCATGTTCTCTTTTGTGGGGGACGATAAGTGGCGTTATCATGTTTCTGGTCAGCCAGTTTTTGACCCAGTTACCAGCCTTTTTTTCTACTTGGGGATTGGCTTGTGCCTCTGGTTTGCCTTTGCCCAAAAACGAGATGCCTCCAAATGGGCACCTGCGCCTACATATGCCCTGGTTTTGTTGTGGCTGGGTGCGATGTTAGCGGCCAATGCAGTCACAGAGGCGAATCCCTCCTTCTTACGGGCTGCGGGCGCAGTGGTGCCTGTCTATTTAATAGCAGGGATTGGCATGGATGCAGCTGGGCAATGGCTCATCAAAAAATGGCCGCGCTTGTCACTCAGCCCACTTATTCCCGTGGTGGTGGTGCTGGGATTGGGGATAACGGCCGTTTCAACGTGGCACAGTTATTTTCATGTTTGGGGAAACCACCCAGAAGTGCGCGAGATTTATGCTGCACAAACCGCAGTGATGGCAGCCTTTTTAGAGGAACAGCCGCCACCTAACGATGTGCGCGTGTACGTCGCAGATCCGTATGCGTATGGCGCGGCTCCACGAACCATGAGCTATTACAATGACTTGCAGCTGACCTGGTTTACCTCCTCGCGCATCTTTCCCTGGGACGATTCAGCCGCCGCAAATTGGTATCTGGTGCCAGCCGACGAGCCTTTGGCACTTCTTGAGCAGCTCCCCCCAGAGGTTGCCGAAGGGGGAACGATGATTCCGTTTGCTGATGGGCAAGATGCTTTCATGTGGTATCAGGTGCCGCAAACGGCCGTTTTCCCTTCACCTGCCCGCATCCTCAACCAGGCATACCAACATGGTCCGACGCTGCTTGGATATGATTGGCCAGATACCCTCTATCGTGGGGAAACAGTGCCGCTCCTGCTGTATTGGCAGATTCCAGAAGACATCCAAGTGCAAGACAATCAAGAAACCTATGTTCAGGTTTTCTTGGAAGATGATAATAAGCACATGTGGGGCATGAGCAGCGACCTACTCGGGTATCCACAGGCGGGTTGGCGTCCAGGTGATCAAGCTGTGCAGCAAATCTGGTTTGAAATCCCAGATGGGCTGCCGCCGGAGCCGATGACACTGCGTTTTGAGTTGGCCAATAACAACGGTGCCGAAACGTATCCCTTGATCGATGAGGCTGTGAATCGTTCAGCGCCATTTGTGGCCTTAGGCAAGCCGCTGGCTGATTTTGTGCCCACGGCCAACATGCCAGTGTGGGCAGACACCCTTGTGCTCAAGGATGCGTCTTTAAGCACCATGACAGAGCCTGGCTTGCCCATCAATCTCTCCCTGGATTGGCTTGCTTTGCAGGCTCCCCCTCAGGATTACCAGGTGCGTTTAACCTTAACCGATCCCCCTTCGGGCACAATTCTTGCCGAACAAGTTGAGGGCATTCTGCCTGATGTTTATCCCACTTCGCAGTGGCAGGCAGGAGAGCAGCTAAGAACGCTGCACCGCTTGTCTATCCCCATTGAGATACCGGCGGGCGTCACCACCCCAGAACTCCACGTTAGCTTAGAATCGACTGCGGCGGCAACCATCCCGCTGACCCAAGGCCGCAGCAAAGTGGCCACCATCGAGTTGGTGCTGCGGGATCACCAATTTGAGATGCCGTCGATTGACCAGCCTCATGATGCCCGATTTGGGGAAGACATTCGCCTGTTAGGCTATGATTTGGAGCTAAACCGTGGCGATACCATTGGGTTGACTTTGTATTGGCAAGCCATCAACACGCCAGATAGCAGTTACACGGTGTTTAACCACCTGAGAGATGAGAATGGTGAAATCGTGGCGCAGTTTGACAGCCCGCCGGTGGGCGCAGCATGGTTGACTTCTGCCTGGCTCCCAGGGGAAATCATTGTGGATTCGCGGCAAATCTTGCTGCCGGCGGAGCAGAGTGGCTCGTTCTCGATTGCATTGGGCTGGTATGATGAAAACGGCCGTTTACCCGTCATCATCGCCGACCAACCACAGCCTGACGACCAATTCATCATTCCCAACATCGTGATCGATTGACGCTTGATGCTTAGCGCTACAAAGATTGGTGCCTGAAAGATGAGAGACCGCGCCAATCTTTAATCTTTTGTTTCTGATTTTGGACATAACACCCCATCCCGACTATACTCCCGCCCTGGCAAAACATCCTCGTGCCACGCCGAGCGTGGCATGACCACCCGGACGTTCCGCGTCCCCCAATAGGGTAATCATGACAACACCAAGCCAAATCGACTGCTTCCTGGAGCGCAACTTGCTCCGCGTCAACAAACCAGGCCGCTACACTGGCGGCGAATACAACCAAATCGTCAAAAGCTGGGATGATGTAGACTTCAAAGTGGCTCTTGGCTTCCCCGACATCTACGACATCGCCATGTCCAACCTGGGCTTGATGATCTTTTACGATCTCATCAACAAACACCGTAACCTGCTTGCCGAGCGCGTTTTTTGCCCCTGGACCGACATGGAAGCTCTCATGCGCCAGAATCAAGTGCCCCTGTTTTCCCTGGAAACGAAGCACGATATCCGCGATTTTGACCTGCTGGGCATTACCTTGCCCTACGAAGCTCTCTACACCAACGCCATCAACATGATCGACCTGGCGGGTATGCCTATCCACAGCGTTGAGCGTGACAACAGCTATCCGCTCATCATTGCTGGGGGGCACGCCTGCTACAATCCCGAACCGATGGCGCCTTTCATCGACGTCTTTGTTATTGGTGAAGGCGAGGAGGCCATTCTCAAAATCATTGGCGTGTTGCGGGCTGCCCAACATTTAGACCGCGAAACACAGCTGCGTTATATTGCCCAAATTGAGGGCTGCTACGTGCCCCGTTTCTATGACGTAGCTTATCATGATGATGGCACGGTGCAAGCCATCACGCCCAACATGCCTGAAGCGCCTGCTAAAGTGCTAAAAACCATCGTCTCTCAAATGCCGCCGCCCGTGACCGATTTCATCATCCCCTTTGTGGAAACCATTCACAACCGGGCGCCCATTGAAATTATGCGTGGCTGCACGCGCGGCTGCCGCTTTTGCCATGCTGGTATGGTCACGCGCCCTGTGCGCGAACGCTCTGTGTCAGAGGTGCTGACAGCTATGGCGCAAATCCTGGAATCCACAGGCTACGAAGAGATTGCGCTGCTCTCTCTTTCTTCTAGTGATTACACCCATGTGCTGGAACTCACGGAGAAAATCGGCCAACAATTTGGTGACTTGGGTTTGAACATTTCGCTGCCTTCCTTGCGCATTGAATCTGTCTCTACGCAGCTCATGGACAACCTGGGCAACAGCCGCCGTGGTGGCTTTACGCTGGCTCCAGAAGCGGCTACTGAAAAGATGCGTAACACCATCAACAAATATGTCTCTGACGCAGAACTGCTAGAAACTGCCCGCGAGATTTTCCGCCGCAATTGGCGCACCATTAAGCTCTACTTCATGATTGGGCATCCCATGGAGGAGATGGAGGATGTGCAAGCTATCATCGACCTCTCCAAAGCTGTGTTGGCCGAAGGGCGCCAGTTCCATGGCAAAAAGGCGAGTGTTAACGTGGGCGTTAGCACTTTCATTCCTAAACCACAAACGCCATTTCAGTGGGAATCGATGGATGACGTGGACAAGGTGTATGAAAAATTGGAGCATTTGAAGAAGGAGTTGCGCGGGCAAGGCTTACGTTTGCGTTGGAATGATCCGCGTGAATCGCTGTTTGAGGGTTTTTTGAGCCGGGGCGACCGTCGTATGGCTGAGGTGATTGAACATGCGTGGCGCAGCGGGGCTAAATTTGATGCCTGGTCTGAGCATTTCAACGAGGAAAACTGGGCTGAATCTTTTGCGGCCAAAGGTTTAGACCCTAACTTCTATACCCATCGCCAGCGTCGGATTGATGAAATCTTCCCCTGGGAGCATATTGACATTGCGGTTACTAAGAAGTTCCTGACGCAAGATTACCTGATGAGTCAGGCGCAAAAGACGCGGGTTGACTGCCGTCGTCAATGCTATGCCTGTGGTATCTTGCCTAAGCTCAAAGCTCTGCGCCGCGAAACTCCTGCCGACGCCTGGGAATGCCCGCCGGTGTCTAAGCATAAGCATTACACGCCTCCTCCTGAAAAAATTCTCACTGTGGACAGTATCCCGCTGACGATGGCTGCTGATTAACTATTGAACTTGTTCAGGAACGGCCGTTTCCTCTCATGTGGCTTACCATAATCTCTAGCAGCCTCACGGCCGTTATCGGCCAAGACGGTATATTTTGAGGCAGGGAAAAGAGTGGGTTACCAAGTGGGGGATGATGGGGAAAATAAGAGGTTGGCGCTGCTCTGGTCGGCGGACGTATCGGGCCATTCATCTTGGGGGTAGGCGTCGTCAGGCAGTTGCGGGGGCAATGCCAGGGAAAAGGAAAAGGAGGCACCTTGTCCTGGTTTGCTGTCTACCCAAATTTTTTGATTGTGCGCTGCCAGGGCTATCTGGCAAAAGGCCAGGCCTAACCCGTTACCACTTTCTTTTTCTGCTCCGGTGACGAATTTGTCGAAGATGGTTTCAACGGATTGGGGTGTTAAACCTGGCCCTTCATCCACGACGGTGACGTGGATGCGACGCTTTTCGATATCATGCCCATCGACCAAAACGGCCGTTACTTTGATAACACCGCCCACAGGTGAAAACTTAATGCTGTTGTCCACGATATTTTGCAAGACGCGCTCAATGAGTTTTTCGTCAGCCCAGGCAACGGGCAGTTCCGTTGGTATCTCACGCACGAAAATGATGTCTTTGGCTTGGGCACGGGGAGTGTGGCCTGACAAGACACGATCAACCAGTTTGGCTAAGGAAACGGCCGTTAATGAGACTGGGATATTGCCATTTTCTAACCGCCCAATGTCTAAAATATTGTTAATGAGGTTGAGTACTTTTTCCGTATTTTCGTAGGTGAGCTGCACAAGTTGCTTGCTGTCGGCATCCTGGTTGTCCAGAGAACCATTACGGAGCATCTCTAAAGCAAACAGGGAGTTGCTGATGGGAGACCTTAAATCGTGAACCATAGAGTGCGTGAGCTCATCCCGTAAGGCTTCTAACTGCTTACGTTCGCTGAGGTCGTGAAAAACGAGCATTTCACTGGAGGCAAACTTACGCCAATCGAGTAATGCGCTTCGTTTGACTTCGTAACAGCGCGTGTAACCCTCTTCACAGTCCAGATCCAGAGTTTTCTCTTTTAGCTGATCATAGTTTTCTGTGACCTGCGGGAAAATATCACTTAACTGCTGGCCAATAATGCTGGAAAACGGCCGTTGTGCCACGTCGGTCATGGCTAGATTAGCATCCACAATGACCTGGTTGCAATCTATGACTAAAACTCCGTCATCCAAACTATTCAGCACCATATGATTCTTTAAGGGAGTGCGTTTGAGAAAACGGAAATTCAAAGGGTATCTAGCCACAACGAAAGCACACAAGGCAAATGATAACGGTGTTAAATTGATGGTACTCATCCCCAAAATGTAAAACGCACCACCAAACCAGGGCAGAGCCAGGCCAACCAGCAAAACCAAAGCCTGTTGAGGAACTAAAGAGGCAATTTCATATCGGGTTGCAGTCAATATCATCAACGAGCCAGCAAAAAAGGCGCCAAACAAATAGAGCATAGCAATCCAATACCAGACACCAGGAACCATTTTAATGTAGGACAGGTAGCCGATGTTTATCCTATTGATTTGAACCCAAACAAGTTGGTGGCTGTCGTTAGTAATCACAAAAATTAACGTGGAAAGGGGGATCATCATATACAGAACCCAATGTTTTGGTGTGAGCCACTCTTTGCGGTTGGTGTAATGGAGGGAAAAAGCCAGCCAAGAGGCGGGTATCAGGCTGATGCTGAGGTATTGTAACTTGGCCCAGGCTAATTTTGCAGCGAGATCACCACTCACAATTTGTAACAAGTAGATCAGCACCCAACAGGTTACAGACAGCACAAAAACAGAAAAAGCAGCTGAGCCAGGCACAGGCTTTCTATTCCAGGCATATAAGGCAAAGATAACAGAAAATGCTGCGGCTAGTAAAAACAAGGAACTAACGGCCGTTACGTACCAGTACATTTTACTTTCTCTTTATGGTGATTAGATAGTTTGCCAAAATGTAAGCGATCATTCAAAATATATTCTAATCTATTCTAAAATCTATACGGGTTTAGTCTATGGTACATTTCGCCCAAGGACTCTAGTTTATACTTGGCCAAGCACCTCATCGGCGGGGGGGGGGCGCAGCCAGGCCTTTCCTGGAGCGAAACAGATTCTCTCTACACACACCGGCTCACCCTGGCATAGCTCATGAATTCAGAAACAGTGATAGAACTTATCCACAGGTTAAAACTGGCTTATCCCGACGCCCATTGTGAATTGAACTACAAATCCCCCATGCAATTGTTGGTTGCTACGATTCTTTCAGCGCAATGTACAGATGTGCGCGTCAACCAGGTGACCCCGGCATTGTTTGCCCAATATCCGACCGTCGTTGATTATGCCGCCGCTGATCGTGCCGAATTAGAAGAAGCTATTCGTTCCACAGGATTTTACCGGCAAAAGGCACGTTATATTCAAGAATCAGCCCATACCATTTTGCAAGAATATGGTGGAGAAGTGCCAGATGAAATGGATGACCTCACTGCCCTGCCTGGTGTAGCTCGCAAAACAGCTAATGTTGTCTTGGGAGAAATTTACCGGAAGGCAGCCGGAGTGACAGTTGATACCCATGTGAAGCGTCTTTCTCATCGACTGGGGCTCACATCAGAGACTAATCCGGTTAAGGTAGAGCGGGATCTGATGAGGATCATTCCCAAAGCGTATTGGATTGATATTTCGCACCTGTTGATTTTTCACGGACGGCGAGTGTGCAAAGCTCGGCGTCCTGACTGTGATAACTGCCTGCTCAATGATATGTGTCCGGCGCGGGAATAGGAGCGAATCATGAATTTACAAGGAAAAGTTGCTGTGGTAACTGGGGGAGCTGTCCGTGTTGGTCGGGCGTTATCTTTGGCGTTGGCGGCAGAAGGGTGTCATCTGTTCATCCATTACGGCCGTTCTGCTGGAGCAGCCATAGAAACCAAAGAAGCGGCAAGCGCACAAGGTGTGCAAGCGACTATTTTTAGTGCTAACTTAACTGAGGTAGGGGCGGCACCGCGCGTTGTGGAAACGGCCGTTTCTACCTTTGGTCACGTCGATATCCTGATCAACAATGCTGGCATATTCCCGGAAGAAGATACATTTATGAACACAGATGCCGCCTTGTGGGAGCAAATCATGGGTATCAATTTGCGGGCTCCCTTTTTACTCAGTCAGGCGTTTGCGGCACAGCTGCCCCCAGATACGCCAGGGAAAATCATCAACATTTTGGACGCGCGGGTGCGCCATCCCCAAACAGACCATTTTGTGTATCGCTTCGCCAAAGGCAGTCTGTGGCAAATGACAGAAATGTTAGCCCTGGAATTAGCACCCCAAGTGACAGTCAATGGCGTCGCGTTAGGAGCCATCCTGCCCCCGCCCGGCCAAGATGAAAGCGATTTGGAAACGATGGCCCAAGAACGAATCCCACTGCAGCGGGCTGGTACTGCTGAAATTGTGGCTGAAAATGTACTGCACCTGCTCCAACAAGATTTTCTCACAGGTGTGGTCATCCCTGTTGCTGGCGGAGAATTTCTTTGAGCCATCTAAGACCCTCACTTTTCCATTCTGAGCAATGCAGACAACGTCACGTCTGCATCGCCTTCGTGCGCACTCCGCAGTTTTGGAAAATGACCCTACCCCTAGCAGCTGTCTGAAAATTAGCCCCCGTTTTTCAGGAGTAAAGGTCACTTGAAATGCATCCATCCATTCCGTAACTTGTTTATGGATACGCACATACATTGTGATGTGACACTTGACACATGACATCACCCCTCAATCCCTGACAAAAATAACTTGACATCCAGAATTTTATAGATCAAACTTGTGGAAGATTCCAGTTTGGAATCACAAATAATTTTAAAGTGGTTGCTTACTCATTTTTAAAAAAAATTCAACCCATAAAATCCCCCTTAAGGAGTTTAAATTTCCCATGACAGAAAATCTGAACCCATTTGCTATTGCCCAGGCGCAGCTTGATAAGTCAGCCGCCGTTTTACAACTTGACCCCGATATGCATGCCTTTTTGCGCGAACCTATGCGCGAATTTCATTTCACCATTCCCGTGAAAATGAGTGATGGCCGCACGCAAATATTCAAGGGGTTCCGGGTGCAGTACAATGATGCCCGCGGCCCGGCGAAAGGCGGTATTCGGTTTCACCCGAATGAAACCATCGATACCGTGCGTGCTTTATCTGCCTGGATGACCTGGAAAACGGCCGTTGCCGATATTCCGTTAGGTGGTGGCAAAGGTGGTGTCATTTGTGAACCGCGTGAAATGGATGCCGGTGAACTGGAACGGCTCAGTCGTGGTTACATGCGCAATATCGCTCACTACGTTGGCCTCACCAAAGATTCCCCAGCCCCAGACGTACACACCAATCCGCAAATCATGGCTTGGATGCTCGATGAGTATGAAGTCTTAACCAATCACCGCGAACCAGGCGTGATCACCGGCAAACCGCAGCCCCTTGGTGGTTCTGCTGGACGCAGCCCGGCTACCGCGATGGGCGGCATGTTTACCATTCGGGAAGCAGCCAAACTAAAAGGCATGAGCCTGGAAGGAACCACGTGTGCCATTCAAGGCTATGGCAATGTAGGCGGCTTTGCTCATCGACTGGCGCATGATTTGTTTGGCCTGAAAGTGGTTGCAGTTAGCGATGAGTTTGGTGGCATTTACAATGCCAATGGCTTAAATCCTGATGAGGTGAATGCCCACTTCCGCCAGACCGGTAAAGTCATCAACTGCCCTGGCACAGATGCAATAACCAATGCTGAACTGTTGGAATTAGACGTTGATATTTTGATTCCAGCTGCTATTGAGAATCAATTAACCGGGCAGAATGCAGCCAACATCAAAGCCAAAGTGATCGCAGAATTGGCGAACGGTCCCACGACCCCAGAGGCAGATGAGATTTTGGTGGATAAAGGCATCTATATCATCCCCGACTTCTTGTGCAATGCTGGGGGAGTGATTGTCTCCTACTTTGAAATGGTGCAAAACGCCTACCAGTTCTACTGGACGGAAGACATGGTCAATGAACGGCTTGATCGGAAGATCACAACGGCTTTCCAGGCGGTGCATGAGATGTCTCTAGCCAAGCGTGTGGATACGCGGGTGGCAGCGTATTTGGTTGCCGTTAATCGGGTAGCAGAGGCAGTTCGCCTGCGTGGCTGGGTTTGACCTTGACTGTTCAGTAAATCATAAACCATAAACCGTGATCAGTGATCGGTAAACCGTGATCAGTATGCCGTGTTTCGTCAACTGAATACCGCATCCCGATGACCGTATGCCGATTGCTGATCGCTGATTACCGCCTACTTAAATTTGCCAACGGCCGTTTACCCAGCTAGAATGCTCGCCATGAGCAGAGTTGTTTTCATGGGTACACCTGATTTTGCCGTACCTGGTTTACAAGCGTTAATCGCAACACAAGATGTGGTGGGCGTGGTTACCCAGCCCGACCGCCCTGCCGGGCGGGGGCGACAGCTGCGCCCCTCACCAGTCAAAGTGGTGGCAGAAGCGGCTGGCATTCCTGTCTACCAACCCCAATCCTTGCGCAAAAAGAAAGCAGCTGAACCACTCCGTGAATGGGCGCCGGATGTGATTGTGGTGGCAGCCTTTGGTCAGATTTTGCGCCCGCATCTGCTGCACTTACCCCCGCATCACTGTCTCAACATTCACGCCTCGCTGCTCCCTCGTTGGCGCGGTGCTTCCCCCATCCAGCATGCTATCATGGCTGGCGACGCCGAAACAGGCGTTTGCCTTATGAAAATGGATGTTGGTCTGGATACCGGTCCGGTCTTTGCTTGCCGTGCCACGACAATCCAGGCCACTGAAACCGCGGCTACCCTCCATGATCGCCTGGCAATCATCGGCGCTGACCTGATCCGTGACACGCTGGATGATATTCTGGCAGGCAAACGGGTGGCGCAGCCCCAGGATGATGCCTTGTCTACCTATGCCCCGCTGATCAGCAAGGAAAACGGCCGTTTAGCGTGGCAAAAGTCAACCGTAGAGCTGGATCGACACATTCGCGCCATGACTCCCTGGCCTGGTGCCTTTACCACCTGGCAAGGTAAAGTGCTGAAAGTGTTAAAAGCCACCCCTGATGACCAACCAACCCGGGCACTGCCTGGATATGTGCAGCTAGGGGAAGATGGCAAAACGGCCGTTGTGGCCACAGGGACAGGCAGTCTGATTTTAGAAACGATTCAACTTGCTGGTAAAAAGGCCATGTCTGCTGGAGACTTTATGCGGGGACGCCCAGAATTTATAGGGAGTCAGCTAGGGGAAAGAATATGAAAACTCTCGTATACGGTGCCGGGGCTGTCGGTGGTTACATCGGCGGCCGACTTTGTCAGGCAGGTCATGATGTCACCTTGATTGTGCGCGAGATCACGGCAAAGTCCATTGCAGAACACGGCCTATCCATTGTCGAAGACAATGAGACGGTTACCGTGCAGCCTACGTTGAAAACGTCAGTGGCTCAGACATTTATGGATGAAGATGCCCAGTTTGATTTAATCATTATGGGCATGAAAGCATATGATTTAACCGAAGCCATTGACCATTTAGTCGCCTTTTGTCCTGAGCCTCCCCCGATTCTAACATTGCAGAACGGGATTGATGTAGAACGGCCGTTGATACAGCAGTTTGGCGCTGATAATTTGGTTATTGGCGCTTTGACCACCCCTGTAAGCAAGCCATCGCATAGTCAAATTCTAGTTGAACGTGCGGATCGTGGGCTGGCAATTGCGCCCGCTGTCAAAGGAACCTCCATCACGCAGTGGGAATACATGCTGCAAGAAGCAAAAATACCAACAAATGCACTTGCCGACTTTCAATCTATGAAATGGTCGAAAGCCTTCCTCAACATTATTGGCAACGCCACCGCTGCCATTCTAAACCGCTCACCAGGAGCAGTGTATAAAGTAGATTCTCTGTTCAAGCTGGAAAAACAAATGCTGCTTGAGACATTGGCGGTGATGGAAGCCTTAAAGATCAAGCTCATTGATTTGCCTGGCTCTCCAGTGATGAAACTGGCCTGGGGAGTTAAGCGGGCGCCCAATATTGTCCTCAAGCCTATTTTGACCAACAGCGTCTCCAAGGGGCGTGGAGATAAACGGCCGTCTTTCCAAACTGATTTAATGTCAGGCAAAGGTAAGACAGAAGTCATCTTCCACAACGGCGCGATTGCCAAAGCTGGCCGCAGCAAAAATATTCCCACCCCTGTTAATATGACCCTCACCACTGTATTGGTTGGATTAACACGAGAAGAACTTGATTGGCACGACTTCGATGGCAAACCCGGTAGATTGCTGGCTGAAGTCAAACGATTTGAGAGTTAATTGTCCTTTGTTTGAATTACGTCAACGCAAAAACGGCCGTCCTTTGTTAGTGGGTCATCGCGGAGCTATGGCGGTCGCTCCCGAGAACACAATCCCTGCCTTTGAAGCTGGCCTGGCTGGTGGTGCCGACATCCTTGAGCTTGATGTGCAGCGTACCGCTGATAACCAGATCATCGTTTTCCACGACACATGGCTCGAAGCTAAAACGGGTGAGCCAGGCATGGTCCAAGATTACCCGGCTCAATTCCTGCAATCCTTAGATGTTGGTGCCTACTTTGACGAAAAATTTACCGGCACTGCTATGCCCCTGCTCGATGAAGTGCTGACCTGGGCGCAAAAGCGCACGCCATTGATGATTGAACTGAAACATGGGCCTCTCTTCGACCCGCCCTTAGATGAAGCTGTTGTCCGTCTCATTGAAGATCATGGCATGGTGGATAACGTGGTGATCACCAGCTTCGACCAGTTTGCCCTCCAGCGCGTCAAACGGCACAATGCCAATCTGGCTACCAGCCTTATCTACATCGGCCGTTTTCTCAATCCACTGGCATTGGTCGAGGGCATGGATATTGATGCCCTCAGCCCCGCTACTAACTTCATGACGCAAGACGAAGTCAAACTCATCCAAAACGCGGGCTACGCCTGCTCCCCCGGCGGCTTCTACTGGGATTACCCCACGCTCATCTCCTGGGGTGTTGATTCTATCAGCAGCAATGATCCGGGGAGTGTCCAGTTTTAGTCAACAACGAACTTTGATCCCCGCTCACCTCGCCTTCCACTTTGGTGGACGCTTCATCATAAATGCTTGCGCCCCTTCCAAGAAATCTTCAGTGTCGAACAGTTGACTTTGCGCCCAGCCTTCTAGCATGAGGCCACGGTCGATGTCGCTGAGGCCGTCAATGATGCGCTTGGCCATGCCCACGGCCAGGGGGGCTCCCTGGCTGATTTCGGCTGCCAGTTCTTCCCCTTTTGCCATCATTTGCTCTTCAGGCACGATGTAATTGACGATGCCCCACGCTTCAGCCTGGGTGGCGTCGATATGCTTGCCGGTGAAGATGAGTTCTTTGGCACGTGATGGACCCACGAGCCGTGTCAGACGGGTAGTGCCGCCTACGTCGGGGATTATGCCCAGATGAGATTCAGGTAAGCCCAGCTTAGCGCCTTCTGCGGCAATGCGAAAGTCGCAGGCCAACGCCAGTTCCAGCGCCAGGCCGAGGCAGTAGCCATGCAGCAGCGCGATGGTGGGCAGCTCCAGCCTTTCTAAATTGGTGAGGACGCGCTGGAAATCATCGGTGATGCGGCGCATGCGGGTTTTCCAATGGGGACCATACTTGTCAGCTAAAATGAGCAGGTTGCTGACATCGATGCCTGCGGAAAAGGCTTTGCCCTCGCCACGAATGAGGACAGCACGGATGTCTGGGGTGCGATTGGCTTGGGTAACGGCCGTTTCCAATTGAGCAAACAGATCCATATTGATGGCATTCCGTTTGTCAGGACGATTGAGAACAATTTCAAAAAGAGTGCCACGTTGTTGTGTGAGGACAAATTCTGTCATAAGGTTACCTCATATTTTATTTACCGTTAGTCTTAAGCGTGGGTAGTTGTCAGTAAACACCATCACGCAGCTGCTTGTGTCTTGGCTTTTACCCTTGTCATCGTCAGAAAGGCCAAACCCATGAAGAGGGTGCTAAACAGCCACAGCCAACGATATTGATTACCCAATATGTCAACCGTGATCCCGCCCAATGTTGGTCCTAAAACGGCTGCAGATTGAGAAGCAAAATAATACAACCCGGTGTAGGCACCAATTTTAGCCTCATCTCCATGATCGTAGACTAGCGGCAAACTGTTAACATTGACACATGCCCAAAACAGGCCAGCCAACACCAAAATAATAACAAATGTCACGGCACTTTGAATGATAAAGAAACCGAGCAGGGTTAGCACCACCATCCCTGCTAAACCAATAAGAATTACCAGGCGGCGGTTGTATTTTGTGCCTAGCAGCCCGGCAGGTAAGGCAAAAAGTATCAACGTCACTGTAACAGAACCAGCAAGCATAGCGGCTTGCCCAGGGGAAATGCCCAAAGTAAATACAGCGAAAGATGATAAGCCCGCTTCCAATGCGTTATAGCCCATGAACCAAAACAGAATACTGACCAACACAAAAATCCCGCTTTTATCTGGATTTTGGAACATCACCTTGAGGTTGCCCAGCACATTGGCTTTTTTCTCTTCTTCTACCTCAATTTGGCGCGGTTCCTTCACTTTCCACACAGCCACCAGTGAGACCACCACCAACAACGCTCCACCGGCCATAAACGGTGCCGCCCGGCCAAAGGATTCATACAACATGCCGCCCACAAAAAAGGCAATTAACGCCCCCACGCCACCCATTAAATTGATGATACCGTTGGCTTTACTGCGGTCATCAGGCAAGTATAAGTCGCCTAACCAGGAAACGGTGGGCGAACGGAACAGCGCCATGCCAAAGTTGGTGATGAGAATAAAGGCGGCCATCATCAAAGCTGATTGGGCGAAGGGAATCATGAAAAAGCCAATCACCGCGATGGGCACCCCCAGCAAAATCCACGGTTTACGGCGGCCAAAGCGGTTCCAGGTGTGGTCGCTTTTGGCTCCTACCCAGGGCTGGATAAACACGTTGATGATGTTGTCCCAGGTCATGATGAACAGAGCCAGGGAGGGCGCCAACCCAAAGCCTACAACCTCTGGGATTTCTTTGCCAGCTTCCAATAATTGGCGTTCAAATTCTGGATTGCCAGCTTGCAAGAAGATGGGGATGAACTGGTTGAAGATCGGCCAGATAATGCTGATGCCTAAAAAGCCAAAGCCGACGATGAATGTTTTGCTATAAGTGAAGCGTTTGAGATTGTTTTGTGATGCAGTTTGTTCCATGAGTTCTGCTCCTGAGTGTAAAAATGTAACGCATCAACTGTGTGTTGCTTGCTGTTCACTTTGTCATATGGGGGAATATATCATGGAATGGGGTCAAATAGAAGTTTAAGGAAATTAAATCATACGACGAGGTCGTTTCCTTCCCGTTCCTTGAAACTGACGATGCCATTCCCTATTTGATTTCATCGTCATTCCTTAGTGACTGTCTAAACATTACTCCCCGTTTTTCCTGGGTAAAGGTCACTTGAGGTGCATTCATCAATTCTATAACTGATTTATGGACGCGCACTTATTGTTGATCGGCGGGGGCGAGGCTGTGGTTTCTATTGACCACTTCAACGAGGAAATCACGGATGGCGTTCATGCTCTCATTCCATGTGGGATGTGTTTGGTATCGTTTGTGGGCTTCCAACCCAAGGCGGAGCAGGAGGCGGCGGTTTGAGATGAGTAAAGCTAAATGGCGAGCCATGGGGATGCTGTTGTTGGCGGTCAGTCGATAACCATTACGACCATGTTGGATGATTTCTCGGGTGGCGCCACGTGTGGTGCCAATGACTGGCAGACCAAAGCTCATGGCTTCTATGATGGAGGCACCCAATACTCCATCCCCATCGGGAATGACAGCTACTTGATTGCGCTGGTAGATTTCAACTATGGCTTCTTTGGTGGGGGTGCCGCAGAAGGTGACATTTTGTTGGGTGTCTATCATGTCTAGCATGGGGGGCAGCCAGCGGCGCCTTGTTCTCGATTCTACGACGAAGTCAGATATCACATCCAGGTGCCATTGGTGCGACGGGAGGTAGTTCAGCGCAGTCACCAAGCTAAACAGAGCCTGGCGCTGTTCGTAGCCACCTACAAATACCACATGCAGTGGTCCTGGCTTTTGGGCACGAGATACAATGTCATGAGGGCTGATGCTGCTGGGTAATCGGTCGCTGCCAGGATACGCTACCATCGACGGCCGTTCTTGTGTGTCGTTCAGTAGTTTTTCCACAGATACCCGCGCCATGCGGCTGGAGCAAATGAAGGCATCTGCTGTCTCAAAATAGCGCTGCTCTAGCTTGCGATAGCCGAATTTGAGCCAGGGCAGCCACTCAGCTTCGTGTTGCACAGCATGGACGATACTGACGATGGGAAAGGGGGTTTCAGGCTGGAGCCGTTGGTTGAGCCAAAACAAGGCGGGGTAAGTGCGTGCATCTTGAAGCAGGAGATCAAAATTGGCACGACGCAGGTTGTCGAAAAAGGCGCGGTTGAGATTTTGTTTGAGTGACTGGGTGAAGCCGGCGTCAGACAGGGAAATCACTTCAACATCGTCGCCTTCTTCGTAGAGGCAGCTAACAAGTTGGGCATCATACAAATGCCCGCTGGAGACACTGTGCAAACGGCCGTTAACAATCAATCCAATGCGCATAAGGTCATTATAGTGTAACGCAAAATAGGTCGTTTTCTCAACGATTTTTAAATGAAATCAGCGCAAATTCATCAAAAGGGATTTCAGATGTCGGAACGTCCAAAGATGGGGAGTACGGCGGCTCTAGCTTGATGGCTGAGGCGCATCTGATAACAGCTGCCACCAGGCTTGCCACGGACGGGCAGATGCTGCCGGGTCTGGTGTCGGTGGTGCTGCCGGTGTGGCTTCAGGCGGTGCTGCTTCCGGCATGGGCACGACGCGCTTTTCTCCAGGTAAAATATACCCCCCCTCATCACGGGCATACGATTCCACATAATCATCGCTTTGAACATATTCCAAGGTGGCCTCGAGACCAATGTGCCGTGTGGCTTCCAAGTTTAACTCTTCAACCAAAGCATCTTCGCCAACCCCAACTAAGCGACCTGCCCGCGCTCGTCGAGATAAATCTAACCCAATAAACAAGAGCCCAATCACAATAAGCAGGATAATGATTTGGGGCAACGATAGTAACGGCCGTTGTTGGAATAATTTTTTGTGCATCGTCTTTAAATCTTAGCGGGAATCTGTTTATCTGGCAATAAGAAAAATGACCTTTTGACAGTTCCCATTCGATCATGTTTCTCTCTTGAATAACCGTCATAAATGAAGGACAATACTTAAACTTAGCCGATTACACCATTGGGTTGTTGCTGGTTATCAGTTCAACTGGCTAGTACAAGCAGGGTAAAATCTATGTCAGATCCTTTGAAAATCTTGTTTATTAGTGCCGAGGTGGCTCCCTTTGCCAAAACGGGGGGGCTTGGTGATGTGGGGGGCTCTCTCCCCAAAGCCTTGAAAGCGATGGGGCATGATATTCGTGTGGTTATGCCTGCCTATCAAAAAATCGAGGATGGTCTTTTCCCAGATGTGACCCCACTGCCAATGACGTTAGACGTACCTATCGATGGCAGCTTGATACCGGCTGGCGTGTTTGAAGGCCGCTTACCGAACAGCGATGTGCCTATTTATTTCATTGCTGAGTGGCATTTATACAAACGGCCGTCTTTGTATGGCTATTGGGATGATGCATACCGTTTTGCCTTCCTTAGCCGGGCAGCCCTGGCATTAGCAAAAGCATTAGCATGGCGCCCAGATGTGGTTCATGGGCAAGATTGGCATGCAGCGCCAGCATTAACCTGGCTTGCCACGGCAGGTCGAGGCGACCCCTTCTTCCATCCCATGCCTACCGTTTTCACGATTCACAATTTAGCTATCCAGGGTAATACAAACTGGCATATTTTTGATTACATGGGCATTCAAACCCACTCTTTGGCTGAAGAACCATATGGTGAAGTGAATTTAATGGCTCGTGGCATCTATCATGCCACGATGGTCAACACCGTCAGCCCTACATACTCCCTAGAAATCATGACCGAAGAGGGCGGAGCTGGCTTGGATGGCATTTTGCGGCATCGCCATTTTGATTTACATGGCATTCTAAACGGGATTGATTACGACATCTGGGATCCAGCTAAAGATCCCAATGTGCCCGTGCCATTTACCGTGGATTCGTTGGATGCACGCATTGGCAATCGCCGGGCATTGCAAGAACGGCTCGGGTTACCGCCACGGGATGATATTCCCTTGGTGGCCATCATCTCAAGACTGACCTGGCAAAAAGGGTTGGATCTGATGGCTCATGTGCTTCATTTACTCATGAGCGGCTTTTCCGGCGACGCCCAATTTGTTCTGTTGGGCACAGGTGATTATCAATATGAAAACATGTTTGCCACCATGGCTGGCTATCATCAAGATAAAATGCGAGCTATCCTGGCTTATGAAGCAGATTTAGCACCGCTGATTTATGCTGGTTCAGATATTTTCCTGATGCCATCCCTTTTTGAACCTTGTGGCCTGGGTCAGCTTATTGCCATGCGGTATGGCAGCGTGCCCTTAGTCCGTCATACGGGCGGTCTGGCAGACACGGTGCGTGAACCACAAACCGGGTTTGTTTTCCACAATTTCGATGCTGAAGATTTTTGGCATGCTTTACAGCGTGCTATTTACGTGTACAACATGGATAAACCACTTTGGCGTGAAATTCAAGAAAACGGCATGACATCTGACTTTTCTTGGGGGCGTTCAGCAGTTGGTTATCAACAACTCTATCACTGGGCTATGGCTCGTACGTATCAGTAGCTCACTGAGCTGTTGTCTGGCACTCCAGTAAATATGACAAACAGGAATAAGAGGTAGGTAACATTATGCGTTTCAAACGGGCTGCGGGTGTGTTGCTACACCCGACATCATTTCCCAGCCGTTACGGCATTGGTGACTTTGGCGAGGCGGCCTATCGGTTTGTGGATTTTCTTGTCGATAGTAAACAATCCTATTGGCAGTTGCTTCCCCTGGGTCCCACTGGGTATGCCGATTCGCCATACCAATGTTTTTCCGCTTTTGCCGGAAATCCTTTGCTCATTAGCCCAGATCAACTTGTGGGAGATGGCTATTTAACTGCAGATGCGGTGAAAGACGTGCCCCCTTTCCCTGAGCATTTAGTGGATTATGGCCAGGTAATCTTGTATAAAAATCAACTTTTTCAAGCAGCTTTTGTCCAATTCAAAGCGTCTGGAAACCTGGAAAAAGAGGCAGCCTATCAGCAGTTCTGCGCAGATAATGCTTTTTGGCTCGATGATTTTGCCTTGTTCATGGCTATTAAGAATTATCATAAAGATCAAGAAGGCGGGGTGTGGAATACCTGGCCAGAAGATATTGCCAAACGACAACCCGCTGCCATGAAAGCCTGGTCTGAAAGGTTGGCTGATGAAGTGGAACTTTATAAGTTCACGCAATTCTTGTTTTTTGAGCAGTGGCTGCGTTTAAAGGGATATGCCAATGAGAAAGGCATTCAAATTATTGGTGATATTCCCATTTTTGTGGCGTTTGACAGCGCTGATGTGTGGTCAAATCCCGATTTGTTCTTTTTAAAGGAAGATGGCTCGCTGGAATTTGTGGCTGGCGTGCCGCCTGATTATTTCAGTGAGACGGGGCAGCGCTGGGGCAATCCACTGTATCGTTGGGAGCGGATGAAGCAGGATAACTATGCCTGGTGGGTCAAGCGGCTGCAAATGACTTTCACTCAGGCTGATGTGGTGCGCATCGATCATTTCCGTGGCTTTGAGGCGTATTGGGAGATTCCGGCAGATGAACCAACGGCCGTTAAAGGGGAATGGGTGAAAGGGCCTGAAGCAGATTTCTTTGCCAGCATGTTTGCCCAGTTAGGCGAGTTACCCATCATCGCCGAAGATTTAGGCTTGATCACCCCAGAGGTAGAAGCCTTGCGTGATCAATTTGATTTCCCAGGCATGAAAGTTTTGCAATTTGCCTTTGGCGGCGAACGAAATAGCAATTTCTTGCCCCATCATTTTATGCGTAACAGTGTCGTGTATACCGGCACCCATGATAATGATACTACCATTGGCTGGTATCAGAGCGCCAGCGAAGATGAGCGAGATCATTTCCGTCGTTACCTGGGGGTAGATGGGCACGATATAGCCTGGGATATGATTCGCATGGCGTATATGTCTGTGTCAGACACGGCCGTTTCCACCATGCAGGATTTAATGCGATTGGGCACTGAAGCTCGCATGAACTTCCCTGGCAAAGTAGGGGGATACTGGCGTTGGCGTTACACCGCAGGTATGCTCACCCAACATATCACAGACAACCTGCGCCAACTCACAGAAATGTATAACCGAACACCTCCCCCCGACGAACCAGAAAACGAATCATCATTTAATTTAAAGTGAAGCATTGGGGATTTTATGATTAACCAACTCATTCCAGCATTCTTTCTTAGCAGCTCAGTTGCTTCCCTGGCTTTTTGGCGAGGCTCACTCTCAAAATCTGGTGTGGCGGGCGCCTTGCTCGTTGGCACCCTGATATTTGGTTTAGGTGGATGGTTTTGGGGTTTGCTGCTTACAATATTTTTTATCAGCTCAAGTTTGCTTTCCCATTTTAAGGAAACGGAAAAGCGGGAAGCGGCAGAAAAGTTTGAAAAAGGGCATTGTCGTGATTTTGGACAGGCGATGGCTAATGGGGGCGTTGGTGCGCTTGTGGCGTTGCTCAACGTGCTGCTCCCTTCACCCGCTTGGTTTTTCATGTTTACTGGGGCGATGGCAACGGTTACGGCGGATACCTGGGCTACAGAGCTGGGGACGTTGAGTGAAAGCCCTCCCCGGTTAATCACCACAGGGGAAGTGGTAGAAGTGGGCACGTCTGGTGGTATTTCACCATTGGGAACGGCCGTTTCCATGTTTGCGGGTCTTCTCATTGGCCTGGCTGCTGGTTTGTTTGGCAAGAAGTCCGTTTGGCAAGCCGGCATGATTGGCGCCTTGAGCGGGTTGGTTGGTTCCTTGTTTGACAGCCTGCTCGGAGCGACCGTGCAACAAATCTTTTATTGTGACACCTGCCAGAAAGACACCGAACGAAAAATCCACAAATGTGGCACTGCAACCCGCCAGATTCGTGGCTATTCCTGGCTCAATAATGACATGGTTAATTTGTTAGCATCCTTGGTTGGTGGTATCGTAGCTGTTGTATTTTGGTTTTTACTGCGTGGTAAGAAGCAATAAAACGTTGGCGCTTATACGGCTGTGGCTCAGCAGGGCATTCAGGAACGGATATTAAATAATACGACAAGGCCGCTTCCTTGCCGTTCCTTGAAACTGATGAGGCAGTCCCGTATTTTATTTCATCGTATAGCAAGAGCGTCATTCATCATTCTACTCGGCCACTTTGTAACCAGTAATGATGAAAAAAGAAGATTGTCCAACTGTATTGAAACTCCGACATATGTGCAAATCGAGTAATCAGGCTATCACCAGAAAGGCTTGGTCACCAAACGGCCGTTTATGGGTATCAGCATCCCATGACCAAACGGGATGGTTGTGCCATGCGGCGACAAAGATAAACTCAGTCACCTTGCCTGTAAGCTTAAGTAGTTATCGCAAATAATCAATTCATGACAACAGAAAATGATTTTCAGGATGAATTCTCAGAATCTGTCGATACGCTTGCCAGAAGAAACCTGCTGCTGCGTTTGCTCAACAGAGCCAGCCAGGTACTGACATCTACCATTGAAACAGAACAAGTTTTAGAACGCCTATTGCAGATCGCCGTTGAAATTATTGGTGCCTATGGTAGTTCTGTGTGGCTGTGGCATGACGTGCATTCAGAACTGCTCGTCTGTCGGGCAGCTTTTCACTCTAGCCAAGATGCCAGCTGTGGTGACAAAGAGCTGTTAATCGGCCAAACCTTGCAGCCAGGGCAAGGAGTGGCTGGCTGGGCAGCGTTGACAGGCCAAAGCACCATTGTGAATCAAGCACAAACTGATGAGCGCTTCTACGCAGAGATTGACCGCAAAAGCGGTTTCCATACCACATCACTTCTGGCAGTCCCTATACGTTATCGTGATGTGGTTATTGGGGTGTTAGAAGTCATTAACAAATATGAGGGTGCCTTTAGTGAAGAGGATCTCACGGTGGTGGAATCGTTGGCTGCGTCTGCCTCCATTGCCATTGAAAATGCACAAATGGTTGAGGCTTTGCGGCAGCAAAAACAGGATTTGCAGGCTCAAAATGAGGAGCTGGACGCTTTTGCTCATACGGTCGCCCATAATTTAAAGAGCCCGCTTTCCCGTTTGGCTGGTTTTGCCGAACTCTTGCTCGTTGATGAAGAACACTTTTCCCGGGAAGAAAAGCAAGATATGACGGTACGTATTATCAACAATGCGTACCGGATGAATAATATTGTGGATGAGTTGCTTCTTTTATCCAGTGTGCGTAAAGCAGATGTCACGCAACGGCCGTTAGACATGAAAGCCATAGTGGCAGCAACCTTGGAGCAAAACCAACATCTCATTGATGAGTATCAAGCCACAATTCACCTGCCTGATTCCTGGCCAACTGCCCTGGGACATGCCCAGTGGATTGAAGAAGTGTGGGCCAATTATTTGTCCAATGCGCTTAAATATGGGGGGCGGCCGCCCATCATTGAACTAGGCGCCCAAGCCATCGAGAACGGCAAGGTTCAATTCTGGATACGAGATAATGGAGCCGGGATTCCTGAAGAGCAGCAAGCGTTTCTCTTCACCCCCTTTACCCGTTTGAGTGAAGTGCGCCTCAGTGGGTATGGGCTCGGTTTATCCATTGTCCAACGCATTATCCACAAATTAGGTGGCTCAGTGGGGCTGGAAAGTGAGTTAGGCCAGGGGAGTTTGTTTTACTTTACGCTGTCAGCAGCATGAAATGAAGATGAATTTGTGGCGTTGGCAATCGAAAAGGTGACAAGGATTTAGAAACTTCAAAAATAGATAATAATATTTTTGAAAGTTTAATTTCTATGATTCCAAATAAAAAAATTATTGTGGCTAAATGTGATATTATAACTTCTAAAAAATTACAATATCTAAATAGTATTGGAATTGATATCTTTTTTAATAATTCTTTTATACTAAATAATTTGGGATTAAAAAACAATAACTATAGACAATTTTTTAAGTAAATAATTGATAAAACAATTATATTGCATAAAAAGGATATGTAACTGAGGTTTTGACTAATGAAACTTCATTGGCTAATTGGTTTGCTCTTGCACAAAAATCAGTTTATGGAGAAATGTATTATGGTTCATATATAAAAGTTGGAGTTCATGGTTATCCGCAAGATGAACCTATAGTAAAAATGGGTTATAGAAGTAGAATACTAGTAAGTATTGAAAATATAAATAGTCCTAGTGGAAATATATTAAATGGAAAAGAATATGAATTTTTCATGCCATATATTCCTACATCTCAGGCTAGATATATGTCTGATATTGATATTCATGATACTATAAAAGTATATGATGGAACAAGCTTGAAAGATACAACTTTTATACAATAAAAAAAGAGAGTTTTCTCTCTTTTTTTTAAAATTAGTAGAAAAAAGGAAAGATAAATGCAAATCACAAATAACATAAGTTCAAGTTATAATCAAATAAACCTAGTGAAAAAAACTAAAGAAACAGCAAAAACATCTTTTGCTTCAATGTTAGAAAACAATATAGAAAAGACTGAAAAAAAAGAAGAAATGGGAAAGTATGTAACTTATTTAGATAAGTTTAATATTTTTGATTCCTTTTCTGCTGAAGATAGAAAGATTTTTAGAAAAATATTAAGAGATGATAAGCTTACTTTATCCGAAATAGATAGTCTTTCTTATGAACAAGCAGAAAGATTTAGGTCTATTGGTATTGCACCAGGAACTTTTCTTTCAGAAGAACAATTTAATAATTGTCCCATACTTACTAGTTCAAATCAAGTTAAGGATATGCTAGATTCTACAAGAAAGACAAATAATAAAACTTTTAATGAAGCTTTGTATAGAACTGCAAGAGAGATTAAAGACGATCACGATAGAAGTGAAATTTTAGGGGAAGCTCAACTACAAATTTCAACACTACTTTCTAATAGTGGAAAATCTTCAGGAGTAAATCAATGGGATTGGGATTATGATAATATGAATATTGATTTTAGCAAGTTTTTAAATGATATTATTTCTAAATATGAAGAATTAATAGCTAATCCTCCAAATAAGAATCCACAATTTATTAAACAACAGCAAAAAAAACTTGATGGCTATAATATTATCTTAAAGCATTTTAACGACATAAAAAATGAAAATACTAGATATGCTTGATTTTTATTTTGAAGAGTATAAAAAATATATAATCTCTTTTTTATTAATTTTAACTAGTTTAACTTTTTCACTTTATTATTTTCAAGAAGAAAAAAAAGTAGATAAAAAACAACTTCAAAAAGAAAAAACTATTGAAAAGGAAAAAACTATCCAAGATAAATCAATTATTTTAGAAAAAGAAAAGAAAACTCAAAAAAAAGAACTGAATAATACTCCCCTTTTTAAAAACAAAAGAAAAATCCAAACTTTCTAAGAAAAAAGAAAAAGTAGTACTTTATTCAACAAACACAAATGATGGTAAATACTCTATAAAACTCTTCAGTAGCAGAAAGATGGAAGATTTAAATACAGATTCAAAACAAATTGTTCTAACTGCTAGTATAATAGATAATTATGAAGAATCATTATTTTCCATGTCGATTCGTGAAAATTATATAGAAGATACATCTATTTTGAGCCTAGAGATAGAAGATAAAAAAAATGCTTTAAAAAGTATATGTGAGGGGTATTTTTTAGATTCTTTAAGTTCAGGTTTTTCATATCATAT
>PDWI01002868.1_pt1 | contig 25373 bp, 21 predicted proteins | sample 1430891 | NCBI WGS metagenome assembly PDWI01 (sample SAMN01162508, study PRJNA174530) | Oral metagenome, whole genome shotgun sequencing project. | biome: Marine environment; feature: Marine mammal; material: Swab sample of the gingival sulcus; isolation source: swab sample of gingival sulcus...
TTATAATGTGGATTAATTCGCAGGGATTTTGGAGAGAAGTTGCAATTGCATTAGTTACATCATTTATGGCATCTTTTTTGTGTTTATTATCAGATTTGATCATAAAATATAAAGACTCTGAAAATGATGAATTTATTAGTTCGCTGAAAACTTTTGGAATAGAAAATATAAGGTTTTCTAAAGATGAGATTTTAGAAACAGTAATTCCACGTGCTAGAAAATGTATATGGATTTCTGGATATAGATTGATTATGACTAGTAAAGTTACTTTTTTAGAGTCTATTGAAAAAGCAGCACAAAGAAGTAGAAATTTAGAATTGAAGTTATTAGCAGTATCGCCAGATAGTGAAGCATTTAAAAAAGTTTATCCAGAAGATAGAGAGAGAACAATAGAAAATTATAAGAGTATTTTGAAAGTATTTAAGAATATTAAAAATGACAATAGAGATATTAATATTTCTATTCATTTAACAGATATACCTATTTTTAATGATACGTATAGAATAGATAATAGACTTATTACAAGTTCATATTTTCATGCAAAAGAAAACATAGATAATAATAAAATTACAGCAAAAGATTTTTTTACTATTGATGTCAAAGACAAAAATAGTGAATTATTTGAAAAATTAATAGATGATTATGAAAATATATGGGAAGAATCTAACTTTAAATTAGATAATATGAATGAAATACCAGAAACATATTATGACTTAATACAAAATTAATTAAGGAGGAAATATGGTAGTATTATCAGCAAAAAACATTTGCAAATCATATGGGACAGTAGAAATATTAAAAGACATCACGTTACATATCAATGAGGGGGAAAAAGTTGGTATCGTAGGGAATAATGGCGAAGGGAAAACCACACTATTAAATATTTTAAGTGGACAAATAGATTACGATAGTGGGAATATAATGATTCCTAAAGATATTACTGTAGGTTATTTAAAACAGAATGAAACATTTGAGGAGGATGTTACATTAATAGCATATGTTGAAAGCTTGTTTGAAGAAATCTATCAATTAGAAGAAGAAATACAACAACTTGCTGATGAAATTGCGATAAAATCTTCAAAAGGAGAAGATGTCTTAAAAATTCTTGAAAAATATGATTATTTATTTGAAAAATATAGGAAATTAGGGGGCGATAGCTATAAAAGTGAGATAAAAGGTGTCTTAAATAGTATGGCATTTTTAGAGGATAGTTATAATAAAAAAGTATCTTCTTTAAGTGGTGGCGAAAAAACAAGGCTGTCACTTGCTTGCTTATTGTTAAAAAAACCCAAGCTTTTGTTTTTAGATGAACCGACGAATCATCTAGACATTGGGACGTTAAAATGGCTAGAACAGTTTTTGAAAAATTATACAGGGACTGTGGTGCTTATTTCTCACGATAGATATTTTTTGGAACAGACAGTGAATAAAATATATGAGATTGAAAATAAAGGAATCGAAAAATATAATGGAAAATACTCTTTTTATGTGCAAGAAAAAATGATGAGGCGAGAAAGTCAGCTTAAAAAGTATACGATTCAGAAGCAAGAAATTGAAAAAGAACAGGAATTAATTCGGAAATTTAAGGAACGAGGGACAGAAAAACTGGCAAAAAGAGCAGCATCGAGGGAAAAGAAATTAAGCAAGATGGATATTGTAGAAAAACCTAAAAATATAGACCATAAAATTAAAGTTCAGTTTAAAGAGCTTTTTAAAAGTGGAAACGATGTTATTAAATCTGAGAATTTATCGAAAGCAGTAGGTTATGGTTTTGAACAAAAAACTTTGTTTACAGGTCTAAATTTAGATATAAAAGCTGGTGAAAAAATATGTATCGTAGGAGCAAATGGCATAGGAAAAACTACTTTATTAAAGATTTTAATAGGGCAATTAAGTCAAGATAGTGGAAAATTGAAAGTGGGATATAATGTAAAGTTTGGATATTATGACCAAGAACAGAAAACGTTAGATGACCATAAAACCGTTATGGAAGAAATGAAAGATGCGTATAGTCTATACACGGATAGAGAAATGAGAAATATGTTGGCAAGGTTTCTTTTTAAGGGAGAAGATGTTTTTTTAAAAGTGGGCGATTTAAGTGGTGGTGAAAAATCCAGATTATCGTTATTAAAATTGATGTTATCTGGTGCCAATGTTTTAGTAATGGATGAACCGACCAATCATTTGGATATATGGTCGAAAGAAATTTTTGAAGAGGCACTTTTAGACTTTCAAGGCACTTGTATTATCGTTTCTCACGATCGATATTTACTGAGTAAAATACCGAGCAAAATCCTTGAATTAGCATACGATGGTGTTGTTGAATATTTAGGGAAATACGATTATTATATGGAAAAAAAACAAGGGGTATTTTCTGACAAAAAATATCTAGATGATTTAGGGAAAGATACTATTTCTGATAAAGGGAAAAAAGACTTATATAATTTATCACAAAGTGAATCGAGAGCGATTAAAAAAGCTGAAAATATTCAAAGTAGAGAAAAACAGAAAAAAGAAGCAGCAACACTTAGGCGAAAAAAAAGAGAAAAGGAAAAACTGGAAGAAGACATAGAACAGTTAGAAAAAAACATTGAATTTTTAGATTTAGAACTATGCAGGGAAGATAAATTGACAGATTTCAAATTTTTAGAAGAATGTTCAAATAAAAGAGCTGAAAATATAACAAGACTTGAAGAGATAACAGAAATGTGGTTATTGTTAAGCGAAGAATTAGAAGGGAACTAAAATTTGTGAATATTTTTAAAAATTTTTTAAAAAATTTCTTGCATATATGAAGCGACTAACTTATAATAAAATTCAGTTATTGTATAAGTATAAAGTATTGATAGTGTAAAATGTGATACTTGTCTAAAATAAAAATTATATTTTAAATGCAATATTTATAGGAATTATTTTTATAGAAGATTAGTATAACAAGGCGAATAAAAATATAAATTGGAAAAAATATATGGAGGATAGAGAAATGATATTTGAAAAAATAAAAGAAGTAGTGACAGAACAATTAGGTGTAGATAATGAGATTACGATGGACACGCATTTAATGAAAGATTTAGAAGCAGACTCACTAGATGCCGTAGAAATAATTATTGGTATTGAAGATGAATTTGATATTGAAATTCCTGATGAAGATGCTGAAAAATTTCAGTCTATTGGTGACATCGTAAAATATGTTGAAGAAAAAACGAACTAATTAGTTATAATAGAGTTTAACAAAAAATATGAGGTTGGTATGAACGACGAATTAAAAATATCAAATGCAGTGATAAAAAGATTACCTAGATATAGACGTTACTTAAACGAACTTAGAAGAAAAGGTGTATCAAAAATTTCTTCCAGAGAGTTTAGTGAATTAATAGGATATACTGCTTCTCAAATTAGACAAGATTTTAATAATTTTGGAGGATTTGGACAACAAGGTTATGGTTATAATGTAGATGACTTATATTCGGAGATTAGTAATATTTTAGGTCTTGATAGAGAATATAAAATGGTCATTGTTGGTGCTGGTAATTTAGGGCAGGCTATTGCTAATCATAACTACTATCATCGATCAGGGTTTGTAGTCGATTCTCTTTTTGATGTCAATCCCAAAATTATAGGACTTAAAATTAATGATATTAATGTGAGAGATTATGAACAAATGTCCGAGTATATAGGGAATCACAAAGTTGATATCGGGATAATTTGTACAACGAAAGAAGTTGCACAAGAAGTTGCAGATAAAATGGTTAAAGGTGGAATCCGTGGTATATGGAATTTTGCACCAGTAGATTTGTGTGTACCTCAGTGGGTTTCTGTAGAAAATGTTCAATTAAGCGAGGGACTTCACTCTCTAGCTTATTATATCAATCAAAATGCAGATTCTTTAGAAGAAAATGAAAAATAAAAATAGCCGTTTTAAAACGGCTATTTTTATTTCATCAATTTTTCTAAAATTTAAATTTAGAAATTTAGGAAGCACAATTGAAAATTAACCTTCAATTATAGCTTCCGTTGGACAGGCACCTGTACAAGCTCCACAATCAATGCAAAGACCTGCATCAATAACGTGAGCTCCGTTATCTTCTGAAATTGCTTCAACTGGACATTCTGGTGCACATGCTCCACAGTTTACGCATGCGTCTGTAATTTTGTAAGCCATTTTTTATTCCTCCTTAAAAAATACATAAAACAATAAAGAATAAAGAAAGGATAACACGACAGAAAGGATTTGTCAACATGAAAGTATATGCATTAATTGGTAAAAGTGGTACTGGTAAAAGCTATCAAGCCATGACTTTGTGTGGAAAAAAAAGCATCCCGGGAATTATTGATGATGGACTTTTTATTTATGATAATAAAATAATGGAAGGAAAGTCAGCAAAACGTGAAGAAACGAAAATTGGTGCGATAAAAGCAGCGTTGTTTATAAAAGAAGAACAAAGAGAAGCAATGATTGCGACAATAAAAAAAATAAATCCAGAGTCTATCTTGGTATTGGGTACTTCTAATGGTATGGTAGAAAAAATAGTAGAAACGTTAAAACTACCATCAATATCTGAAAAAATTTTTATAGAAGACATTACGACAGATGAACAGAGAGAAATAGCAAAAAAACAGAGAAATGATTTAGGTAAACACGTTATCCCCGTGTCTACAGGTGTTTTAAAAAAAGAATTTTCAGGATATTTTTTGCATCCCATTAGAATGATTCGAGGATTTGGATTTACAAGAGAAACATTACCAGAAAAAACTGTTGTAAGACCAACATATAGTTATATGGGCGAATTTTTTATATCAGATAAAGTAATAACGGATTTAATCTATTGGATAGGAAACAAAAATAAAAATATAGAAAGAATCGTTAAATTAGATATAGATAATAAAGACTTTGGTATGAAAATAATGTTGTCCATTATTCTTAAAAAAGGTGTAAGAGTAGTTGAAAGTTCAGAAAAATTTCAAAAGGAAATTAAGGATAAAATTGAAACCATGACAGCATTTCATATTTACGAAGTGAATATTGAAGTTCAAGATATAGCAGTTTAAAAACATTTTAATAAAATATGAAAGAATAAAATATGAATAAAGAGAAGAAGACAATAGTAAAAGTAAAAGATTTTAATTTAAACCATATATTTGATTGTGGTCAATGTTTCAGGTGGGATAAAGAAGAAGATGGTAGCTATACTGGTGTAGTTTTTAATAAAATTTTAAATATTTCTTTTAAACCAGATAGAGAAAATAGCATTAATGGAGAAATTCAATTAATCGGTTCAGATGAAGAAGATTTTAAAAATATTTGGCAAGAATATTTAGATTTAAATACAGACTACAGCATAATAAAAGGTTGGCTAAAAAAAGATGATGAAATTATGGCAGAAGCAATTCAATGGGGACAAGGTATCAGAATTTTAAATCAAGAACTGTGGGAAGTGATAATTTCTTTTATAGTATCTCAAAATAATAATATAAAAAGAATAAAAGGTTGCATTGAAAAACTTTGTGAACTTTATGGAGAACCTCTAGGCGAATTTAAGGGGAAAAAGAGATATGGTTTTCCAACAGTAGAAACTTTAGCCAGATTAGATGTAGAAGATTTAGGACAAGTTAAGTTAGGGTATCGTGCTAAATATATTATTAATACATCAAAAGCTATTGATAGTTTACAAAAAGAAAAAGGTATTAAAATAAATGAATTATCAACGATGGAAACAGACTCTTTGAGAGAATTATTGTTGCAATATAATGGTATTGGGTTAAAAGTAGCAAATTGCATCCTTTTGTTCGGTGCTAGTAAAAAAGAAAGTTTTCCCATTGATGTTTGGGTCAAAAGAGTCATGAATAAACTATATGGAATCTCAGAAAAAAATCTTCAAGAAATGGAAACATTCGCAACAGAACATTTTGGAGAATATGGAGGTATTGCTCAACAGTATTTATTTTATTACATGCGAGAAATTTCGTAAAACCTTTTGATTGAATTTAATAGAAGATTTATTTGAAAATTATTGACAAAAATTATATATGTGTTAGACTTTATATAGATAAACATCAAAGAATGAATGTGTATTAAGTTACAAGTCATTATAACACAAAAAAACCAGAGTAACGGCTCTGGTTTTTTTTTGTGCTAGTTGAGATTAAAATTTTCTATCTAGCCACTTGTCAATATAATAATTAATTATATTGACTATGATAGAAATTATCACATCAAAAAATGAATTCATTTATAACACCTCCTCTCTAAAAGAGGTCTTGCCTCAACAAAGAATATAATAACATAAAAAATATTAAATGCAAATAAATACAATTTAAGGGTTAAATTACATGAGAAAAATTTCGTAAAAACTCTTGACATTACATTTAAATAGAGTAGAATATATTTAGCACTCTAAGACGGCGAGTGCTAAATACGATGGTGAAAAATAAAATAAAGATAGAAATAGTGGAGGAATGAAGATGAGTATTGGAATTAAACCTTTAGGGGCGAGAGTGGTCCTTAAAATGATGCAAGCAGAAGAAAAAACGAAAAGTGGTATCGTGTTACCGGGACAAGCACAAGAAAAACCACAAATGGCAGAAGTAATGGCAGTAGGAAATGGGACAAAAGATATAGTAATGGAACTTAAAGTAGGGGATAAGGTGTTCTTTTCTAAATACAAAGGAGATGAAGTAAAATACGATGGCACAGAATATATCTTGATAAGTCAAGAGGATGTTTTAGGTATCGTAGAGTAAGTATATTATAAAAAAGAGAGAAATAGAAAGAGGTTTTATAATGAGTAAAGAATTATATTATGGAGAAGATGCTAGAAGAAAATTGCAAGCAGGTGTTGATAAATTAGCAAATACGGTAAAAATAACATTAGGACCAAAAGGCAGAAATGTTTTAATTGATAAAAAATTTGGTTCGCCGTTAATTACAAATGATGGTGTAACAATAGCTAAAGAAATTGAAATTGAAGATGCTGTTGAAAATATGGGTGCTCAATTAGTAAAAGAAGTAGCTACGAAAACAAATGATGTAGCAGGAGATGGTACAACAACAGCAACACTGTTAGCACAAGTAATGATAAGAGAGGGCTTTAAAAATGTTGCAGCATCGGCAAATCCTATGGAACTTAAAAAAGGGATTCAAGGTGCAGTAGAAGTGGCAGTGAAAGAAATTGAACGTATTTCTAAAAAAGTGCAAGGTAAAACAAGTATTGCTCAAGTAGCAGCAGTATCAGCAGCAGATGAACAAGTAGGGAACTTAATTGCAGAGGCGATGGAAAAAGTAGGTCAAGATGGTGTTATTACTGTTGAAGAATCAAAATCAATGGATACCAATCTTGAAATTGTAGAAGGAATGCAGTTTGACAGAGGATATTTATCAGCTTATATGGTAAACGATACAGATAAAATGGAAGCGACCATGGACAATCCATATATCTTAGTAACGGATAAAAAAATCTCTAATATTCAAGAAATTTTACCAGTATTAGAGCAAATCGTAGAACAAGGGAAGAAATTATTAATTATAGCAGAAGATGTAGACGGAGAAGCGTTAGCAACTTTAGTTGTCAATAAATTGAGAGGAACATTTGATTGTACAGCTGTAAAAGCACCAGGTTTTGGTGATAGAAGAAAAGCGATGTTAGAAGATATTGCTGTTTTGACAGGAGCGACAGTGATTTCAGAAGAATTAGGATATGAATTAAAAGAAGCGACTCTTGATATGTTAGGAACAGCAGCATCTGTAAAAGTTAATAAAGAAAATACAGTAATTGTTGATGGAATGGGCGAAAAAGCTGAGATAGAAGCAAGAATTAATCAAATTAAACATGAATATGAAGAATCCACATCAGAATTTGATAAAGAAAAGCTACAAGAAAGATTGGCAAAATTAACAGGTGGTGTAGCAGTGATTCAAGTAGGAGCAGCAACAGAAACAGAAATGAAAGAAAGCAAACTTCGAATTGAAGATGCTTTAAATGCCACAAAAGCAGCAGTAGAAGAAGGTATCGTTGCAGGTGGTGGTGTAGCTCTTGTAAATACTATACCAGCAGTAGCAGAGTATGTAGAAGCTTTAGAAAAAGATGAAAAGACAGGGGCGATGATTGTGCTTAGAGCTTTAGAAGAACCTGTTAGACAAATTGCAGAAAATGCAGGGTTAGAAGGTTCTGTTGTTGTTTCAAGAGTAAAAAGTGAAAAAGTAGGTGTTGGGTTCAATGCAGCAAAAGAAGAATATGTTGATATGATGGAAGCAGGAATTGTGGATCCAGCAAAAGTGACCCGTTCAGCACTTCAAAATGCAGCATCTGTATCAGCAATGTTATTAACAACAGAGGCAGGTATCGTCGATATTAAAGAAGAGGAACCAGCAATGCCACCAATGGGTGGAGGTATGCCACCGATGATGTAGGGGAAATGACCGTTTTTTGTAAAGCTATGTCTGCTTTTTGCAATCAATATTGACTTATATCTAAAACCTGTTATTTTAAATATAGTAAGTTATAATTATTATATTTTAATAGGAGGTCGAAAGATGAGATTTAAAAAAATATTAGTAGGGATTTTAGATTAAAATGAAGATGAAGATTACGAAAAAAGATATACAGGATACAATTATATATATAATATTGCTTTGGAGCATGGATTGTTTACATCAAATGGTATCTGGACAAGAGGTTAGTCTTTTTATAAATTTAAGAAATGCAACAATAGGTGTAATTGTAATTTCTGTTTTGATAAAATATTTTAAAGGGAAAAAATAACAAACAAGCTACTTGTCTTAACTTAGATAAGTAGCTTTTATCATAAATTGAGAGTACTTTATGAGGGTAATAAAATGATTAAAATTGGAATATGTGATGATGAAAAAATTATTTTAAATAGTATTAAAAATAAAATAGAAAATGAATTTAATTGTTTGAATGTAAGTAGCAAAATTAGCCTTTTCACAGAATGTGATAGTTTATTAGCATGTGAAAATATAAATGATTTTGATATTTTGTTTTTAGATGTAGAGCTAGATTCTCAAAATGGCATTCAACTTGCTGAAAAAATAAGAAAAAGAGGATACTACAATACAATTGTTTTTATAACCTCTTTTGCAGATTATTCCAGATTAGGTTATAAAGTCAATGCTTTTCGATTTATTTTAAAACAAAATTTAAAAGACGAGTTATCAGAGTGTATCAAAAATCTTACTTATAAACTAGGGTTGAAAAAATTTAAATTTAGTAATTTTGATATTAATGAAAGAGAAATTGTTTATATTGAAAGCAATAAGCATAAAGTTATAATTCATTTAAAGAATGGTGAAAAATATGAAGAATATGAAAAATTAGATAGACTTCAAGAAATATTAAATTCAGATATTATGATTAGAGTTCATCAAAGTTATTTAGTTAATTTTGAATATATCAAGGATATTAAATGTTATATATTAACACTTAAAAATAATATTGAAATACCAATTCCAAAAGTTAGATATGGCGATGTAAGAAGAAAAATAATGATGAAAAAGATGGTATGGAGGTAGTTTTAAATGTATGTTGCGAATATGTTTTTTACTGTTTTTGATTTAATCATATTTTATATAGCCTGTGATAAATTTTTTGATAGGAGATATCATCATAAAATATTAAGTTATTTTACGATGGTTATTGTGGCTATTTTAACTTTTTTAGTAATCAATAATTTTAATAATATTTTTTTAAAATATATTGTATTAATTTTTATTATTAATATGATGCTGAATGTTTTATTTTATGGTAAAAAAATCTCTATTTTTCTCCTTGTATTAGTTCTTTATAGTGCATTTTTTATGATAGAGTTTGTTTTTATAATGATTATAAAAATGGAGGGGAATTTAAAGCATATATTTGTAATATATGTTTTGACTAGATTGATTAGTGTCCTTCTGATAACAAACTTAAGATTAAAAAAAACGAAAAATATATTAGAAGAAAGATATACAGTGAAATTTATATTGATATCGATAATTTCTGTAATAGGTTTAATAATTTTTATCATTCCTAGTGAAAAGAATATTGTTTTAATAAATTATTTAATTCCTGTTATCATTATGATTAACAATTTATTTATCTATTATATGTTAAAAGATTTTATTAATATAAGTGAAAATTTAAGAATGAAAGTTGTTAGTGAGGAAAGAATAAAAAATGAATTGAATTTTTGGAAGCAAATAAAAGAAAAAGATTGTTTGCAAAAGAAAATTATACATGACCATTCCAATAATCTTCTTTGTATCAAAGGATTATTAGAACAAAAGAAGTATGGTGAATTAAAAACATTTGTTGATAATATATCGGCAAAATATAAGTTCTCTAAAAGCTTTGTTTCAACAGGTAATCATTTGTTTGATGTATTAATAAATGATAAATATGAAAAAGCATTGAACAATGGTATAACAATGATTTTAAAGTTAGATAATTTAAAATCGCTAAAAATAAAAAATGAAGATTTAATAATTATCGTCGGGAATTTAATTGATAATGGGATAGAATATTGTAGAGGATTAGAAAAGGATAAAAGAGAAATTTTTTTTAGTATAGAAAATAGCGAAGTTTTTAAAATGATGGTAAGAAATCCGATTGAAGAAAAAATAGTAGTGATAGATGATGTGATAAAAACGACGAAAACAAGTGGTGACCATGGATTAGGTCTTACTAATGTAAAAGAAATTGTTCAACAATATAAGGGGGAATATTTTATCGATGTAGAGGAAGGTTATTATACATATTATATAGAAATATAGAAAAGTTTAGACGAAAGTGTATAATTTTATACTTTCGTCTTTTTTTCTCATTGAAAATGATATATAATTGTATACGTATAGTTATATACTTTAGAAAATTAACAAATATAGGAGAAAAAGAATAAAATGAGTGATGATCAGTGGGGATATATAATTGCTATCGCAATATTGATTGTAATATCAGGTTTTTTTTCAGCATCGGAAACAGCATTTACATCGTTGAATCGAATCAGAATGAAAAATATGTCGGCAAGTGGCGATAAGAGAGCAGACAGAGTATTAAAATTAGAAGAAAATTACGATACGTTGCTGACAACCATACTTATCGGGAATAATATTGTGAATATAGCGATGACATCAATAGCTACTGTTTTTTTTGTGAATTTGTATGGTCAATATTATGGACCGGGAATTTCTACGGCAGTTATAACAATATTAGTTTTAATTTTTGGTGAAATCACACCGAAAAGTGTAGCAAAAGAAAAATCCGAAGGGTTTTCTATATTTTCAGCACCATTACTTAATATCGTTATGGTTGTACTGACACCCCTGAATTATATTTTTGCGTATTGGCGAAAATTAGTGGTAAAAGTTTTTAAAATAGATAATCAACAAGTCATTACAGATGATGAGCTGAAAACTATTGTGGAAGAAGCAGAAACTACTGGAAGCCTTGATGGAGAACGAAGTGAGCTGATTCAAAATGCGATACATTTTAACCAATTGGAAGCTTACGATGTGTTGAAGCCTAGAGTGGATGTAGAAGCAATAGAAAAAAATGAAAGTAAGGAAAATATATCAGAAATATTTAAAAAAACAGGTTTTTCCAGACTACCTGTTTATGAAGAAAGTATGGACAAAATTCTTGGCGTATTAAATCAAAAGGATTTTCATAATTATATACTGCAAGAAAAACAAGAAATCTCAGAATATATTGCACCCGTTATTTTTACACCAGGTACCATAAAAATATCAACCCTTTTAAAGAGATTACAGAATGCAAAAACTCATATTGCTGTTGTCATAGACGAGTACGGTGGTACAGAGGGCATCGTTACCATGGAAGATATTATCGAGGAATTAGTTGGGGAGATTTTTGATGAACATGATGAAGATGAATTAAAGGAAATTTATCAAGTGTACGATGGTAAATTTTTAGTTCAAGGTGGTGCGTCAGTAGAAAAAATGTTTGAGCATTTTGACCTTAAATACGAAGAAATGGTAGTCAGCACAGTGAATGGATGGGTCGTGTTACAGTTAGATAAATTGCCAGAAATAGGAGATACTTTTGACTATGAGGATTTGAAAATAAAGGTAACGAAAGCAGATGGTAAGAGAGCTTTAGAAATCAGTATAGAAAAATTACAGAAAAAAGATGAAGTAGAAGAGGAAGAAAGTAAAGAATAGTAGATAAATGAAATATGAAAATATCAAAAGAAGAGATAACAAAATTTTAGGAGGACAAAAACCATGGGTTTAATGGAAAAAATTTTTGGAGACTTAAATGTCAAAGAAGTAAAGAAAATTGAAAAAATTGTTGATAAAATAGAAGCTTTCGATGAAAGTATGCAAAAATTAACAGATGATGAACTGAAAGGAAAGACAGAAGAATTTAAAGCACGATATCAAAATGGGGAAAGCTTAGATGATATGCTACCAGAAGCTTTTGCCGTTTGTCGTGAAGGTGCTGTAAGAAGTTTAGGAATGAAGCACTTTAGAGTTCAATTAATTGGTGGTGTAGCACTTCATCAAGGCAGAATTGCAGAAATGAAAACAGGGGAAGGAAAAACCTTAGTAGCAACCTTAGCAGCTTATCTAAACGCCATTAGTGGTGAAGGTGTTCACGTTGTTACTGTCAATGATTATTTGGCAAAACGTGATATGGAGTGGATGGGTAAGCTTTATACTTTTTTAGGGCTTACAGTTGGTTGTGTAATACACGGTGTAATGGGTGCTGATAGAAAAGCAGCATATGCAGCAGATATCACGTATGGCACTAATAATGAATTTGGATTCGATTATCTTAGAGATAATATGGTTAGTTATCGAGAAGATATGTCTCAGCGAGAAGTCCTTAACTTTGCTATTGTCGACGAAGTGGATTCTATCTTGGTGGATGAAGCAAGGACACCACTAATTATATCGGGTGCAGGGGCAAAATCAACAGACCTTTATGAAAAAGCAGATAAATTTGTTGTAAAGTTGAAATTAGATGAAGATTTTACTTTAGATGAAAAGGATAAAACAGTATCGATTACAGAAGAGGGTGTTGCTAAGTGCGAAGCAGAATTTCAAATAGAAAACTTTTCAGACCCTGAAAATATGGAAATCAATCATCACGTGCTACAAGCATTAAAAGCTCGAAATCTAATGAAAAACGACATTGATTATATCGTAAAAGATGGTGAAATTGTCATTGTTGATGAATTTACAGGTCGTTTGATGTTTGGGAGAAGATATAGCAATGGACTTCATCAAGCTATTGAAGCAAAAGAGGGGGTATTAGTTCGAGCTGAGTCGAAGACTTTTGCAACCATTACCTTACAAAATTATTTTAGAATGTATAAAAAATTATCAGGGATGACAGGTACAGCAAAGACAGAAGAAGATGAATTTAGAGAAATCTACAATATGGACGTTGTTGTGATTCCAACGAATAAACCGATTTTAAGAGAAGATATGCAAGATTCTATCTACGGCACTGAAAAGGGAAAATACAAGGCGATTGCTGATAAAATAGCAGAAATTCATCAAACAGGGCAACCGATTCTAGTAGGGACAATTTCTATTGAAAAATCAGAATTAATAAGCGACTTGCTTCGAAAAAGAGGAGTAAAGCACAATGTATTAAATGCGAAGCAGCATGAACGAGAAGCGACAATCGTTGCAGAGGCAGGTAGAGAGGGAGCTGTTACCATTGCAACCAATATGGCAGGTAGAGGTACAGACATCATTTTAGGAGGAAATCCTGAATTTGAAGCTAAGCGTGAAATGGAAAAAATGGGATTTACCCAAGAGCAGATTTCTTTTGCAACAGCTTTTGTTCACAGTGATGACCCAGATATGATAAAAGCAAGGGAAACTTTTACAACGTTAAATGAAAAATTTAATAAGGAAAGAATGCCAGAACACGAAAAAGTGAAAGAATTAGGTGGCTTATTTATCATGGGGACAGAAAGGCACGAATCTCGAAGAATTGATAACCAGTTGAGAGGACGTGCTGGTCGTCAAGGAGACCCAGGGGCAACACAATTTTTCCTTTCTTTAGAAGATGAACTAATGCGATTGTTCGGTGGCGAAAAAATGCAAGGGCTAGTTGAAAAACTAGGGGTAGCAGAAGATGAAGCTATTGAAGCAAAAACGTTGACCAAACGTATCGAAGCAGCACAAAAGAGAGTGGAGGGTAAAAACTTCCACATTAGAAAATACGTTCTTCAATACGATAATGTGATGAATAAACAACGACATATTATTTATGATGAGCGAAGAAAAGTATTATTTGGGGAAAATTTAAAATCTTATATTCAAAATATGACGAGAGATTTAATTTCAGCTCATATCGAAAATACAACAATCGGTTCTAAGTTTTCAGAAGAATGGAATTTAGAAGAATTAGGTGTGAATCTTCAAAAAATTTCAGGAGATTTTGATATGGAGGGGTTATATAAAAACTTTAACGATAAAAATTATACCGTTCAGGAATTAGAAAAATTTGTATTTGAAGAATTTGATAGATTGTATACGAAAAAAGAAGCTGAAATTGGCGAAGAGAAAATGAGAGAACTGGAAAGAATGGTTCTTCTGAGAGTTGTTGATAATAAGTGGATGGATCATATTGACGATATGGATCAGCTGAGAAGTGGTATTAATCTAAGAGCATTAGGTCAGCAAGACCCAGCAGCAGCTTACGCTCACGAAGGTTTTGATATGTTTGAAATGATGATACAATCCATTAAGGAAGACACGGTTATGTTCTGTTACAACTTAACAGATAATACAAGCACTGAAAGAAAACAAGTCATCAAAGGTGGCAGTGAAGTAAAAGAGGAAACCAACGAATTTGAAAACAGTGCGATGCCAGAAGAAACAAAACCACCGGCAAGAGAAGTGAAACAACAGACTTATAAAAGAGAACAACCGAAAGTTGGAAGAAATGAACCTTGTCCTTGTGGCAGTGGGAAAAAGTATAAAAATTGTTGTATGAATAAAGAATAAATTAATATATTGATAGAAAAGCGAGATATTAACAATGCTAGAAATAGAACAAATAAAACAACGGATAAAAGTAGTAGGAGAGAACCTTTTAGAAATAGGAGGTTCTCTTTGACGTACCTGATTTAAAGAAAAAACTTGAAAAGTTACAGAAAAAGTGTGAAGAACAAGACTTTTGGGAAAATCAAGAAAAAGCACAGGAGATATTAAAAGAACGAAAAAATATTGAACTTAAAATCAATCAATATCAAGAAATTCAACATAAAATGGAAGATGCAGAGGTTTTACTGGAAATATGGGCAGAAGAAACGGATGAAAATGAAAAAACTCAGATGGAAATAGAAGCTATTGAAACCTTAAAATTTTGTGAAGATAGTATTGAGAATATGAAGATGGAAACCTTTTTAACAGGAAAGTACGATAGTAATAATGCTATTTTTACAGTTCACGCTGGAACAGGTGGTGTGGATGCTATGGACTGGGCAGAAATGCTTCTGCGTATGTATACTAGATGGGCAGATAAAAAAGGGTTTAAAACAAAAGTGTTAGACTTACAAGATGATACAGAAGCAGGGATTAAAAGTGCCACTGTCTTGGTAGAAGGCGATAATGTTTATGGTTATTTGAAAAATGAGAGAGGGGTTCATCGACTAGTAAGAATATCTCCTTTTAATGCTCAAGGAAAAAGGCAGACATCCTTTGCCTATTTAGATGTTTCGCCAGAAATTTCAGAAGAGATAAATTTAGTTATCGATTTAGAAGATTTAAAAATAGATACTTATCGCTCAGGTGGTGCAGGAGGGCAACACGTCAATAAAACAGACTCGGCAGTTAGAATTACCCATCTACCAACGAAAATAGTCGTTACTTGTCAAAATGAGCGAAGTCAACATCAGAATAAAGAGTTTGCTATGAAAATTTTAAAATCGAAACTGATAGAATTAGCAGAGCAAGAAAAGAAAGAAAATTTAAAAGAGTTAAAAGGTGATTTTTCTCAAAACAGTTGGGGCAATCAAATCCGTTCGTATGTATTTCAACCCTATACCTTAGTAAAAGATCATAGAACAAATGCAGAAATAGGCAATGTACAAAAAGTAATGGATGGAGAAATCGATTTTTTTATTAATGAAAAATTAAAAATGGGAGATTAAAAGGAGCATAAAGAAAAAATGAATATAGTTCAAAAGATAGCAGAAGAATTAGAAGTAAAAGAATATCAAGTACAAAATACCATCGATTTAATGGATGACGGCAACACCGTACCATTTATAGCAAGATATCGAAAAGAAGCAACAGGAGGGTTGACAGATGTTGAACTAAGAGCCTTAGAGGAAAGATATGGCTATCTAACAAATTTAGAAGAACGAAAAGAAGAAGTGATACGTCTAATTGAGGAGCAAGGGAAACTAACAGAAGAACTGAAAAAAGAAATTGAAAAAGCAGAAATTCTTCAAAGAGTAGAAGACTTATATAAACCATATAAAAAGAAAAAAGCAACACGTGCTTCAAAAGCTAAAGAAAAAGGATTAGAACCTTTAGCTGATTTATATTTTAATCAGGAAGATGGTAGAGAGCCTATGAAAATGGCAGAAGCATTTATCAATAAGGAATTAGGTGTTGAAACAGCAGAAGAAGCGATGGCAGGTGCTATGGACATTATTGCTGAAAGAGTAGCAGAAGATGCTGATTTAACAGAAGCTGTCAGACTTAGAACATGGGAAGATTCCATTATTAGAACAGAAGCGACGGATGAAGAAGAAAAAACAGTGTACGATATGTACTATGGCAAGGAAGAACCTCTTCATAAAATTCCAAATCATAGAGTCCTTGCGATTAATAGAGGAGAAAAGGAAAAGAAATTAAAAGTTAAAATAATAGCACCTGAAAGCGAAATTATTTCTTATTTAAAATCACAGATTATTGAAAATGATACTTTGCCAGTTAGTGAAATTTTAAAAGAGGCGATAACAGATGGTTACAAAAGGTTGATTGCAAGTTCTGTGGAAAGAGAAATGAGAAATCGTTTAACAGAAAGAGCCTCAGAAGAAGCCATTAAAGTTTTTGCGAAAAATACAGAAAAACTGTTGATGGCACCTCCTCTGAAAGATGGTAGGATTATCAGTATTGACCCAGGATATAGAACAGGTTGTAAAGTAGCAGCTATCAATGAAACTGGTAAATTATTGGCTTATGCAACCATATATCCAACAGAACCTAAAAATGATATAGCAGGAACAGAACGAATCCTAACAAAATTAATTGAAAAATACAATATTAATATTATTACGATTGGCAATGGTACAGCATCAAAGGAAACAGAAGAAGTGGTAGCAAACTTTATTCAAAAAAACAACTTAGATGTGAAATATACAATTATAAATGAGGCAGGGGCTTCTGTTTATTCAGCGTCAAAAGTGGCAGCAGAAGAATATCCCGATTTAGATGTAACAACAAGAGGGGCAATGTCTCTTGGGAGAAGACTTCAAGACCCTTTAGCAGAACTGGTTAAAATTGATCCGAAAAGCATTGGGGTTGGTCAGTACCAACACGATATGGATCAGAAAATTTTAAATAACTCTCTTTCTAATGTGGTAGAGGATTGTGTAAACAGAGTTGGTGTAGACTTAAATACAGCATCGGCAAGTTTATTGTCTTATGTTGCAGGTATCAACGCAGGAATTGCAAAAAACATTGTTTCTTATAGAGAAGAAGTAGGCATTTTTAAAAATAGAAGAGAACTTTTAAAAGTATCTAAGTTAGGAGAAAAAGCTTTTAAGCAATGTGCAGGTTTTATGAGAATTACGGATGGGGAAAATCCTCTTGATGCAACAGCTGTTCATCCAGAATCTTATGAAGTGGCATCAAAACTTTTAGAAAAATTAAAAATCGATATAAAAAGCATTAAAAGAGGTGGTGTTGCAGATATTGAAGATAAGATTACCGTAATTTATCCTGCGAAAATGGAAAAAGCAAAATCGGTAGGAAAAGGCTTACAGGCATTGGCACAATTAAAAGAAAAAAAGCCGAAAGATAATAAATTAGTAGAAAAAAGCATCTGTAAACTAGCAGAAGATTTAGGGGTGGGAGAGATGACGTTAAAAGATATCGTAGAAGAAATAAAGAAACCAGCTAGAGATCCCAGAAAAGATGCACCACCAGTAATCTTTAGAAATGATATTAAAAAATTTGATGATTTAAAAGTAGGAATGATGCTTCAAGGCACTGTTAGAAATGTTGTTGATTTTGGTGCATTTGTAGATGTCGGGTTGAAAAATGATGGATTAGTACATATTTCTCAGCTTAGCAATAAGTTTATTTCAAATCCACACAATGTGGTAGCAGTAGGAGATAATGTGAAAGTAAAAATATTAGAAATTGATAAAGAGAAAGAAAAAATTTCTTTGTCTATGAAATTCTAATGATGTTATCGATACCGAATACTATTATCAAAGGAAAATGATTATTAGGTATCATTTGATATTGTAGTTGCCATAATGAATGGAAGAAAAGGAGACGATAATGAGTGATTATTTAGAGAAATTGCTTTTATCCAAAAAAGAGTCGGTAATATTAGCGAATTTAAAAACGGAAACTAGAAATAACGGATTAAAATTAATAGCAGAAGCATTATATAAAAACAGGGAAGAAATTTTTAAGGCAAATCAAATAGATTTAGAAAAAGCAAAAGCAGAGTATTTGCCAGCACCTATCATTTCTAGGTTAAAATTTAATGAAGATAAATTAGAAGATGTTATAAAAGGAATTGAGAATTTAATAGGATTGGAAGATCCTTTAAATCAAAAATTGTTGGATAGAGATTTAGATGAAAATTTAAACTTACATAAAGTAACTTGTCCAATTGGTGTTATTGGTGTTATTTTTGAATCTCGCCCAGATGCTTTAGTGCAAATATCGTCATTATGTGTCAAAAGTGGAAATGTATCCATTTTAAAAGGTGGTAGTGAAGCAAAAAATACGAATAAAATATTGTTTGATATAATATATGATGCAGGAATTAGGGCAGGACTGCCTGAAAACTTTACCATACTTCTTGAAAGCAGAGAAAATGTAGACAAGATGTTAGCGTTAGATGAGTATGTGGATTTATTGATACCGAGAGGTTCTAACAGCTTTGTACAATATATTATGAATCGTTCTAAAATTCCTGTGATGGGACATGCCGATGGTGTTTGCCATATTTATGTTGATGATATAAAGGATTTAAAGAAAACGATTGATGTTATTGTCGATTCTAAGATTCAGTATGTATCAGCTTGTAATACAGTGGAAACGCTACTTGTTCATAAAAAGGTGGCAGAAAAATTATTACCAGTGCTTCAGAAGAGATTAAATAATGAAAAGGTTGAGATGAGAGGTTGTGAAAAAACGAGAGAAATCATTGATTGTCAAGAAGGAACAGAGGATGATTTTCGTACAGAGTATTTAGATTATATTATTGCTGTGAAAATTGTAGAGGATATGGCAGAGGCTATTAGTCATATTAATCAATACGGTTCTCATCATACTGATTGTATTATTACTTCTGATAAAGATAATTCTGATTACTTTATGAATATGGTGGACTCTGCCAATGTATACTGTAATTGTTCTACAAGGTTTGCTGATGGTTTTCGATATGGCTTCGGAGCAGAAGTAGGAATCAGTACAGGCAAACTTCATGCTAGAGGACCTGTTGGATTAGATGGTCTAGTAACTTATAAATATAAAGTTTATGGTGATGGACATCTTGTTGAAGATTATTCTTCGGGAAAAAAAGACTTTCATTTTAAGGATAAATAGTATAAAATTAATGTAAGTAATTGTTTTGTATTTAAAGAATAGTTTATTTAAGGAGGTAACGATAATGAAAACAATGACAAAAGTAAAACTTTTTCTTTCTGCTGTAACTTTATGTGTAAGCGTAGCTGTTTTAGTGTTAGAGGGATTAAGTATATTTCAAAGTAAAAAATAGAATTTGATAAGAAATTGAATTATTTGTGAAAAAAATCACAAACAATATTTCTTAAAATGTAATAGGATATTTAAAATGGCGTAATAAGACCACCTTAATTTTATTAGGGTGGTTTTTTGTTTTGACTGATGAATAGTATCATCATATAAGAATTTCTTAATAAAATCTTAATGTTTTTAAGTATTTATCCTTAATAAATTTTTCGTTATAATATAGATAATAGGAGGAGAAAATGTATAATATATTGATTTGTGATGATGAAAAAGACATCGTTTCAGCTTTAGAAATCTATTTGAAAAATGAAGAATACAATCTATTAACAGCTTATAATGGAAAAGAAGCACTTAATATAGTATCAAAAAATGAAGTTCATTTAATTCTTATGGATATTATGATGCCTGAAATGGACGGTATATCGGCAATGTCAAAAATAAGAGAAATCAGCAATGTACCAATTATTATGTTGACGGCAAAAAGTGAAAGCTCCGATAAGATATTAGGATTAAATATTGGGGCAGATGATTATATTACGAAACCTTTTGACCCGGTAGAAGTTCAAGCAAGGATAAAATCACAACTTCGACGATATACGAAATTAGGTAGTATGATTGCTGATAAATCTCAAATGATTATTGGTGGTATCAATTTGAATGACGTTTCTAAAAGGGTAGAACTAGATGGGGAGAAAATAAATTTAACACCGACAGAATATAATATATTAAAATTGTTTATGGAAAATCCCAATAAAGTTTTTTCACCGAAAGAAATCTATAAAGCTGTGTGGTCTGCAGATCCAATGGGTGCAGAGAATACAGTGGTGGTACATATTAGACATTTACGAGAAAAGTTAGAAATAAATCCTGCAAAACCTAGATATATTGAAGCCGTTTGGGGACAAGGATATAAGATGAATTCGTAAAATAAAATGACTACTAGAGGTGTATTTTTATTTCAAATAATTGGGGTTGAATAAACTTTAAAAAAGAGAGAGGATAGAAAAATGGAAAATGAAAAAATGGTAGCACAAAATTTAGAAAAAGAAAAGCAAGAAGAACAAAGTAATAAAGAAAAAATAATAACATACAAAAATGATAATTTTAAGAGCAAGTTGTTCGCTTTTATTTTAATAATGATTTTCGTATTAAATGGTGTGGTAAGTATATTTAGTGCGATTTATTTAGTGGACACCAATGCCTACGATAAAGGGAAAGAACAGTATCTAAAAGAAGAAATGGGAAAATTTAATTATGAGCTATTAGGTAATATTGAACACGTTTTTTTAAATTATCGTCAATTTAATACGGAAAAAGAAATAGAGATGTATTTTGACAATATAGAAGAAAATAGCATAGACGGTATTAAGTTTTCTATAGAGAATAAAGCAGGAGATATTTTATTTAATAATTACAAGAATGCTTTTCAGACGAAATTGAACTATTCTTATTTATTGAAATTTGACGTTTTTGGCAATATGTTTCATATATCAGAAGAAGACCAAAACATTAATGAGTTGGTATTAATGCCGGGAGAGTTTGCCCTTCAAATTAATACCTATCTAGACCCTTCAGCTAAAAATGAACAACTTCATTTTACATATCATATACTCATGTTTCTGTATGAAGTAAAGTACGTTATTTGGATAAATATTCTACTTTCAATCATCTTCGCATTTTTGTTATATCTTTATTTGCTTAGAAAAGCTGGGCGAAGAAATGGTAGCAATGAAGTCTATAAAAACTTTTTATCAAAAATCCCTTTAGAAATTTATTTGTTGGTTGTTTTTGTTATAGGTGTAGTTCCCGTTGCTGTAGCTATGGAACTAAATTCTTTTCGATATGGGAACTTTTCTAGCTTTATTGCAACAGCCATGGTTACTTTGTTAATGATTGTTTTAATATATACCCCATTAGCATTAGAATTTTCCATGAATATAGCTGTTCGAATAAAAAGCAAGACACTTTTTAAAAATATGATTATAACCAAGGCAATTAATCTTCCGATAAATTTGATAAAATATGGGTGCAACTTATTGTCACAAGTAAAAATTTCTATTAGAATGATTGTCATTTTCAGTCTGTTTATATTGGTGGATATGGCGATAATCATATTATCTGAACCTTATATCAATGCTGAATTTCTAATGATAATGTGGAGTATAAGAACGATTGTGTTGGGTGTTGTAATATTATATTTGATTAAAAATTTTCAAGTTTTACACAGAGGGATTAAAAATATTGCTAATGGTAATTTCGATACTCAGATTGACACAAAAAATATGATTTGGGAAATAAAAAAACACGGGCAATATATGAATCATATCAATATTGGAATGGAAGAAGCTGTTAATCGAAGGATGAAAAGTGAACGGATGAAAACAGAACTTTTAACAAATGTTTCTCACGATATAAAGACGCCACTAACATCCATTATCAATTATACAGATTTACTGGGAAAAGAAGAAATACAAAATGAAAAAGCCAAAGAATATGTTGACGTATTATCAAGACAATCCCAACGATTGAAAGTTTTTATTGACGATTTAGTAGAAGCATCAAAGGCAGCTACTGGCAACTTAGATGTTAAATTGGCACCTTGTGATTTGAAAGTATTAATTGACCAAACAAAAGGGGAGTATGAAGAAAAAGTAAAAGAAAAAAATTTAGAGATGATAGCAGCTATTCCGAAAGAAAATATATCGATTATGGCAGATCCAAAATTATTACAAAGAGTGTTTGACAATTTGATGAATAATATTTATAAGTATTCTCAAGAAAATACGAGAGTGTATATCAACGTAGAAGAAGATAATGAAAATGCGACAATTATTCTGAAAAATACTTCTAAATTCCCATTGAACATAAGTGCAGAAGAATTAGTAGAACGATTTGTTCGAGGAGATAAATCAAGAAATACCGAGGGGAGTGGATTGGGATTATCGATTGCTAAAAATTTAACAAACTTACAAAAAGGAAGTTTAGATATTGCCATTGATGGCGACTTATTTAAAGTGATTTTAACCTTTCCTAAAAATTTTGTAGCAGTTGAAAAAGAAGATGAAGAAAATACAGAAAATGTTCAGGAAGAAGTAGAACATACAGAAAATATTATTTAAAAAAGAAAGCCGATAGGATGATGTTCTATCGGCTTTTGCTATGAAACTTTATCAATGTATAGTTAGCTTTTTTAATTGTTGCTATCAGGAATATAGTACATTACAGTAGGGAAAACATGAATTTCAGCATTTTCCATTTTCTTTGGACAAAAAGAATATTCTTTATCTAATAAATTAACCCTTTGACCATTTTTTATATATTCAGCAACGTGTGTATTAGGTGGAACTTCATAAAAATTTTGATAAGGAATTAATTTTTCTTTGTGCCCATCGGTATAGACTAGCTCTGCATTGACAACAAATTCAGCTTTTCGCCATTTCATATCAGTATGGTTTGTAAGAGTACCTCCTAAGAAAGCTTTTCCAGATTGGTAAACGATGTTTGATAGTTCAAGTGATTCTTCTGGGTTGATAAAAACTTTAGGTTCTGTATTTTCTACTTTTTTTGCCGTTAAGCCTTCAAATTTCCAATCGTAAAATTTTGTTAAAAAATCAGTTCTTCCAAGAGAACATCCATTTTCATCTGCTTGAAAATATAACTCTACCTTGCCATCTAAATTATTAATTCTTTTTAAAGGAATGTAATAATATATTTTTTTCTTTTCTTTGCCTTGGATTATAACTTTATTATTTTTTAGTTGGTATGGAGAATAAATGGATTTTTGAGATAAAATATTGCTGTTTTTAATAATATCTCCATAGTTGTCTTTACTGTCAAAGCTTACACTAATTTTTGGTGTTATTTCATAAGGATGGTTGTTTGGATTTTCTACTTCTAATTCTAAAATCATCGTTTGCTCTTTGTTGATGTGAGAAAGTTCAATGCGAGTTCCTTCGTACATAAAGACTTCTTCAAGTCCTAATGTTGAATTGGTTACAATAAGATCTTTTTCCAGCTCAAAAAGTGTATTTGTTTTATTACTTTCTTCTATAGTTTCTGTTTTTGTGATGTCTTGATTACGAGTATCGCTGTTTTCTTGAGAAGTTTTTTCGTCACTATTGCCACAAGAAATTAGAAGTAAAGTAGTTAGTATCAATAGTACTAAAATTTTTGTTTTGTTCATCGTTTAATCCCTTTCTTTAAAATGAGTCTGTTTTTATAAATAAAAAATAGCGTATACAAAATAAGTATACAACTATTTTTATGAAAATTCTAGCATTATTAAATAGGTATTCTTAAAGAAAATCAAAAAGTAGAAAAATCAAAGGAAATAATTAATTTTAAAGAAAAGATAAGTGTTAATAATAAAAATATTGATAGTTTTGAAAGCATATTATAAAATGGTTTCAAAATATGAAAAAAATTAAAATTTTGAAAGTGAAGAGTGTGTGAAAATAAAATTTTAGTCAAAATGGTATTATACATAAAAATATTAGAGATTTTTTATTAGAGGTGTAGAGGAGAATAGTTTTGAATAAAATAAATATACAATATTATAAAAGCAAAATTGGTGAGCTAATTATTGGTTCGTATGAAAATAAGCTGTGTTTATTAGATTTTCGTTATCGTAGAATGAGAAGTACGGTAGATAATAGAATAAAGAAATATTTAAAAACGGATTTTATAGAAAGAAAAGATGGGATTATTTTAGAAACTGAAAAACAAATTGAGGCTTATTTTAGTGAAAAGAAAAAAGACTTTGATATTCCTCTACTTATGTTAGGGACTGATTTTCAAAAACAAGTTTGGGATGAACTTTTAAAAGTAAAATATGGTGAAACAGCAACTTATTTAGATATAGCGAAAAGAATTGGCAAGCCTAGAGCAGTTCGTGCAGTAGCTTCGGCAAATGGTGCAAATGCCATTGCTCTTATTATTCCCTGTCATAGAATTATTGAAACGAATGGTGGTATAGGGGGATATGGTGGAGGTGTAGATGTAAAAAAAAGACTTCTCAAACTTGAAAACAAATCCTAAAAAATTACAAATTTAAAAGAAAAAGTATTGCAATCGAATCTCTGTTATGCTATCATAAAAATACAACAAGCAAAAAATGTAAAAATAAATATTAAATTACAAATAAAAAATAACTTTAGGGATAATTTAATTTCACGCATATTCTCAGTTTTACTTTCGGATGGTGGTTCAGCGAATATGTTTCGTAAAATCAAATGATAGTATAAAATGATTGACCCTAGGATAAAACACAGACTGCAAGACCTTGTTTAAAAACAAAGAACGTAGTATAATGGAGGAAATAAAATGAAACAAGAAAAAAGATACGTACCACTAACAAACGATAGAGTATTTAAAGGATTTTTCTCAAATCCAGAAAACAAGAAATATCTAATTGCCTTAATGGAAGAAT